>Ga0208953_1000913_pt1 | contig 20736 bp, 18 predicted proteins | sample RifOxyB2_FD_184033 | JGI IMG/M metagenome (GOLD analysis project Ga0208953, IMG submission 184033) | Groundwater microbial communities from Rifle, Colorado - Rifle Oxygen_injection B2 (SPAdes) | ecosystem: Environmental > Aquatic > Deep subsurface > Groundwater | place: USA: Rifle, Colorado... | reverse complement strand
CGCGTATACCGAACACCTGTTTGTTGTAGGAAACGAACTCGGTGGCCGGCAGGGAGAGGTCTATATCTCCGAAAGAGACATTCTGGACCACTTCATTGGGGTCGCCCTGGTAGACCACGGAGATATCCTGTTTGTCCAGCTTGGTGTCGTCATAATCCACATTGACCGTTATCTTGCTTCCGACCTTGCCCTGCATGCGTACCTGCATCTGCTGGGTGATCTCGAACAGGCTGAGCGAGCGCGGTCTGACGACCGCGACCTGTTCGGTCAGGTAGCGCTTGGAGGTGTAGTTAAGTGTTATGACTTTTCTGCCGGTGACGGAGAGAGAGGTGCCGGAATCTTTGAACTCCACTTCGGGCGGAGGGGAGGCCGGTGCTTCGGTGGAAATCCGCACTTCTTTTACCGGCTTTAGCCGGGCGGGGTTGAAGCGTCCGGTCTCTATTTGTTCTCTTACGCTATTCCAGGCGTCGGGCGAGTATTCCGTGGGTGTTATTGTGTCGAAGTCGTGCTCTCCTTCCCCCGGTTCTTCTTCCTCGCCGGTGGTTATAAGCCGGCCGGGGTCCGGCCGGTCAAGGAGCAGGAAGCGCGCAGTACCGGTGGACGGGGTCTCAAGGTAAGGTTCCGCTGACCAGGCGAAGCCAGGGAGGAGTATAAGGGGGATAAATAAGAGGCGTAATTTCTTTTTCACTATTTCAAGCGGGCAGCATGCGTTTGAGACTATATTATATAATAGAATAAGAGCATGCGCATTCCTATATCCCAGAAATACGTCCTGCGGGTTTTTTCGCATTTCCTTGGCCTTTCACTTTTTATTTTTGTCTCCATTTTCGTAATGGTGAATTTCGTGCAGATAGTGGTCCAGGGGGCTTTGGGCGGGCTTTCAGTCTATTTTCTTTTTAAGAGCATTCTTTACCTTCTGCCGAATATAGTTTCAATGTCTCTGCCGCTTTCCTTCCTGCTGGCGGTGCTGCTTAGTCTTGGCCAGATGAGCCAGGAAGGGGAGATCGTCGCCCTGAGGGCCGGAGGGTTTTCTTTCACCGATATTCTGGCGGCTATGTTCTGGGCTTCTATCCTGGCTTGCGCGGTTCTCCTGGCTGTGAACAACTGGCTTGGCCCTGTCGCGCTCAAGCGTTCCACTGATTATTCCCTCACCATGATAAACCGGGTGACCAGAGTGGAGCTTAAACCCCGCACTTTTCAGAAGATTTCCGACTGGATCATCTATTCGGACGAAGTGGACGCTCTGTCCAAAGGGCTGAAGGGCGTCAAACTCATCCGGCGCGTGAATATTAAAAACGAGCCTGTTTTCGTCACCAAAATAAACGCCGGGGAGGGGACTTACTCGGTTCTGAGGGAACGCGGCATAGCCATAGAACTGCGCAATGGGCAGTTCAGCCAGACGGATTATAAGGACGCCGACAAAGTCCTCTATGGCGATTTTGCGTCGTATAAGACGCTTATCCCGTTTTTTTCCGATAGTGTGGATTCGCGCAAATTGTACGCGCGCGAGATTCCCACCACCGGGCTTATAAGACGGCTTTCGGACGGGACCGTGGATCCGGATACCGCCGGCAAATACCGCATAGAGATCGCCTCGCGCTTCGCCATGGCGCTCACCCCGCTGGTGTTTTTCCTCATAGGCGCTCCGCTGGGCGTTGTGCTGGAGAAAAATAGCCGTTCCGCGGGCTTCACTTTGAGCCTTATGATCATTTTTTTATACTACGGCTTCAGTATAACTTCCATGGTGCTGGCCAGGAAGTACGCTTTCTTTTTCCCCTGGGGGATGTTCGTTCCCGCGGCCGCCGGTTCGGTTCTGGGGGTGTGGATGTGGAAAAAAAGGCTGTATGCGCGGTGATGGAAGTTTATTTTCTTTATCATGAATAAAGTTTTTTTCAAATATATCGCTAAAAGTTTCTGGGGGCCGTTTTTTTTCGGTCTCGGGGTTTTTGTTTGTCTGCTGCTTTTCGGCAGCCTTTTCGACAAAATGAGTTTTTTTATGAAAACCTCATCCGGCTTCGACACTTTCCTTAAGTACCTTTTCTACCAGCTCCCTTATTTTGTCGTAAAGATGATGCCGCTTGCCACCCTCCTGGCCGTATTGTTCGCCTTGGGCGGGATGATCTCCAAGGGTGAATGGAAGGCGGGTATGGCCGGCGGTTGGCGTCCGTTCAATATGGCGCTGCCCCTTCTGGCCTGTTCCGGCGCGGCGGCCTTGCTGCAACTGGGAATTCAGGAGACCGTGGCGCCGTCTTTCTATATGAAATCGGAATATATTTTCCAGGGGAAGATGTGGGGACGCGCGGATTGGAAGCGGTTGGTGCGCAGGGATGTGGCGTTTTCGGCCGGGCCGGAAGTTTTTGTGACGGCCCAATTATTCGACGGCGGCCGGGAGACCATGGAGCGGGTGCTGGTGAATTTTTACAACGGGGGAAAGATCTCTAGCGAGATAAACGCGAACAAGGCCGTGTGGGATAAGTCCTCCGGCGTCTGGATTTTTGAGGATGGCGTGTTGATAAAATACGGGACCGACGCCAAGTCCCGGCCGGTGACATCGGCGTTTACCAGATATGCCGGTCAGTTGAAGAGCCCTCCGGGGACGCTGGTCCTGGAGCGGTTGGTGCCGGACGGGGTGAATATTATGACTATTTCCGACCGGATCGGCCGGTTGAAAGCCATCGGCGCGCCGGTGGTCGCGGAGAAAGTGCAGCTATATGAAAAGCTTGCCGGGCCGCTGGCGAATATCGTGCTGGCGGTGACGGGTATTTCCCTGGTGCTGCTGGTGCGAATGAACCGGCTATTCGGCTTCGGGGTCGCGCTGGCCACCGGTTTCTCTTTCTGGATGTTTATGACGATGGGGCAGTACGCGGGTGAGGCGGAATTGGTGCCGCCGGTGGTGGCGGGGTTCGGCCCGGCTTTTATTTTTCTGGCCGGGTCTTTCCTGGCCCTTCGTAAAGCCCGGATATTCTAACAAAGTCCGTTTAAAAATCCGCCAGCCGGTCCGGCGGGCGTCCGCTGAATAAGAGGATATATGGATGCTGAAATGGGAACCGAATCGTGTAATAACGCTTTCAAAGATTCAAAACCTTACGCCTGCTGGTCGTGCGGGGCCCAGATAGCAGCCGATGATAATTATTGCAGAAAATGCGGCAAAGGCCAGGGCGGTTTCGTTTCCTGGTATTACAAGCATTGGGGGGCGATCCTGCTCACCCTGGCCCTGGGACCTTTTTCACTATACTTCGTCTGGCGGTCCCCCATACTGTCCCGGAAAGCTAAATGGATTTACACCGTTTTAATCTCGCTTATCACCTGGTACGTGGCGGAGAAGCTATACCATTTCTGGTTGTTTTTCCGGAGCATGCTGGACGGTATGCGGCTGTTTTATTAAAAATCTCATTTTTTCCCGAAAGTGACTTTATCCGATTTGCTCTTCACCAGCCATTCCAATAACGCCATAAAACCGCTGAAATATATCCTGGCATGCTTAAAGCTGCGCAGTTTCTTGATATACGAAAGGATGATGCGCGGCCGGAAATAGAATTTGCGGAAGGCCTGCTTCGAATAGGACTCCAGTTCTTTTGCCGTTAAACCGTGCGGGACGAAAGTCGGCAGCCAGCCGTTAAGTTTGTCCCAATCGTTATCGAAAGATCCATATTCCGTGGCCCGCGCGTACACTTCCGAGCCGGGAAAGGGGGTCAGGAAGGAAAAATGCGTTTCATCGATAGGCAGTTCAAGGGCGAACCGTATCGTTTCTTCTATGGTTTCTTTGGTCTCGGTCGGGCTGCCGATAATGAAGAAACCGCAGGGGCTGATCCCGGCGTCGCGGGTCATCCGTACGGCGTCCCTGGCCTGTTTCGTGGTGATCTGTTTTTTAAGGCGCTCCAGGATAACGTCCGATCCGCTCTCGATCCCGTACCAGATCTGCCAGCACCCGGCTTCTTTCATCGCTTTGAGCGTATCCGGATTTACCATGTCCACCCGGCAGGCGCAGGTCCAGACCAGGTCGAGCTTTGCATTCTTGAGCAGGGCGCATAATTCCAGCATCCGGTTGCGATAGGCCGCGAAATTATCATCGCGCAGCTGTATTTCGCGGATGCCGTACTTATGATAGAGTTCCCTGATCATCCTGAAAACATATTCGGCGCTGTATGCCCGCAGTACGTTGCCGAAAACGCTGCGGTCGCAAAAGACGCATTTACCGGGGCAGCCGCGTGACGTCACCAGCAAAGCGGCCGGTATGCGTTTTAAGGTGTGTACCGGGGGGCAGTAATACCGCGCCAGGTCCGGCAGAAGGTCCCATTCGGGCATGGGCAGGCTGTCCAGGTCCGTAATGCGCGGCGCAATTCCCGTCTTTACCAACCCGGTATCGCCCCTGAGGACGAGTCCCTTTACGGCGGTCAGATCTTTTTTCTCTTCCAAGGCCGATAACAGCTCGACAATTGTATGGTCCGCTTCGCCTATGACCCCGATATCGAATTGCGGGAACATGGACATGGTTTCCGAAGGCATTGCCGTGAAATGCGGTCCGCCGATTATGATCGTGAGCGCCGGGGCGGCCTTCTTGAGCATGGCCGCTAATTTAGCGGCGTGCGTTATGGAGATTGTTACGGCGGTAATGCCTACGTAACCGCAATGGCTGTCGATAATGAACTGTACGCATTGCGGATAGTCAAATTTTAGGGCGACGGCGTCAAGGATCGCTGCTTCAAACCCATGCGCGCGAGCCATCGTCGCAAGGTTCAGTAAGCCCAAAGGAGGAGTCTGGCCTCCGCTTTGCGATTTAATCCCGTAGCGGTCTTCAATGGAGAGGGGCGGGTTTACGAAAATAATTTTTTTCATATTTAGCTAGTCCCAGGCTGTATTAGATTGAAAACCCCGACGCGTTTGCGTCGTTATAAAACATCTTGACCGTATCCAGAGAGAATTCATCCAGATCTTTTTCCACCAGCTCAAGTTTTTTAAGGACGTCGTTGGTAACCGTGATAATTTGACAGCCGATGCCGTCCGCCTGGAAAATATTCAGCAGTTCGCGCGGGCTGGCCCATAGAAGTTCCGCGTTAGGCGCCGTTCGAAGCAATTCCACGGCTTTTGCCATCAGGGGAACCGGGTCTCTGCCGGTATCGGCGATCCGGCCCGCAAAAACGGAAATAAAACAGGTCGGTCCGCCTTTGACCGCGTTTGCCGTTTCTTTCACCTGTTCAAGCGTCATCATGGCCGTAATATTAAGTTTTACCCCCGATTTAACAAGACGGCGGATCAAGTCGTAGGAGGGTTCCTTTTTAGTGTTGGTTATCGGGATTTTAACATTGACATTTTTGCCCCAGGAACTTATTTCAACGGCTTGTTTCTCCATTTCGCCGAAATCGTCGGAGAATACTTCAAAAGAGATCGGGCGGTCGGGGATCTCTCCGATTATATCCATGGCAAACGCTTTATAATCCCTGATGTCGGCCTTGCGCATCAAGGTGGGATTTGTCGTAAACCCTTTTATAAACGGTTTGCGGTACATCTCCAGCATGCCCTTTTTATCCGCGCCGTCCGCAAAAATCTTTATTTTCAGTTTTTCCACCGTATCCATCCAGCTCATATCCACTCCTTTTATTTTTCGGCTATTATATGTTGAACCGCGTTCTTGAGATCTTTCGCCGTATGATCGGGTTTCTCTTTGCCCCGGTAATCTGCCGAATGCTGGTTTTTAATCAATATCGTTCTGCATCCGGCCCGCCGTCCGCACTTAATGTCGCTGTCCCGATCTCCTATCATCCAGGATCCTTTAAGGTCAAGCCTGTATTTCTTTTGCGCCTTAAGCAGGAAAAAAGGCGAGGGTTTTCGGCAGGAGCATTTTTTGGCGTATTTCGGCACAATGCCGTCCGGATGATGATGGCAATAGAACGCCTCCGTTATCCGCGCCCCTTTTTTTTCAAGTTCATTCTTAAACTTTTCGGCGATCTGTTTTATCGCTTTCAGGGTTGTTTTGCCTTTTGCGTAGCTCGGCTGATTCGACACTATAAATAATCCAAAACCGGCATTTTTCAATTTTTTCAACGGTTTAAAAATATCCGCGCAAAAAACCAGGTCTTCAGGACGGTGCGGCGATTCGTAAGCTTGTGTAACGGGATTTAAGACGAGCTTGTTAAGCACGCCGTCCCTGTCTAAAAAAACAGCCTTTCGGGCGGGATTCATTTAGCCGATTCCCATTTCATTTCAAAAACCTTCAGGGCGGGATGCGAAACCATCAGGTGCCAGACTACCGCCTGAAAAGCCTCGGCATGGGGGGTAACCGTGTCGTCGCTGACGGTCGGCACGATGATGCAGGCGTCGGCCGTTTTTGCGGTATAGCCGCCGTCCCGCCCCACGATCCCGAGAACCTTCGAGCCTTTTTGTTTGGCATATTTCAGCGCCTCCACCAGATTGGCGCTGATATTCTTTTCGGCATTCCCGCCGCCGACCGAAAACACCAGTATACAATCCCCGGCATTGAGGCGGCTGCCCTTAAGCCAATTGACAAAAACCGTGCTCCAGCCGTCATCGTTAACCCGTGCGGTCAACTCTGAAACATTGTCGGTCGGGGTATATGATTCTATACCGGCTATTTTCCGGAAATCGTTTACGGCATGAGAGGCATTAGCCGCGCCGCCGCCCACACCCAGGATAAAAAGCCGGCCGCCGTTGTCTCTGGTATCAAGCAATATCCCGACTGATTTCTCGATCTGTTTCCTGTCCAGCGTGTCGATTATCTTAGCCGCTTCGGACAGATACTTGTCGATATATTCCATGTTGTCCATATTACCTCGTTATTGTCGCTACTTAATATTGCGCAGATATTCTTCCAGGTCCCGAATTCCACCGGCAGTGCCGATTTCGTAAAATCTTTCCTTTACTTCATGTCCTGCCATCCGTCCGTTACCGCAAAGATATTTATATAACTCTGCCAGATCGAATTTATCTCCGAAACCGGCGGTATCTAAGGCGGCTTTGGTTAAAACGGACAGTCCGTAATCGATATACTCCATCCCGGCGATAATGCGTGTTTTGTCGTATTTCAGTATTTTGCCGTTCCGGTACGAAATGTTGCTCGTATCCCATTTGTTTTCGTTGTGAAAGACGGTCATTAAGGCCGGCTTGCCTCTTTTTTTGAACGACTCCTGGACGGCGCGATAATCGCAATCAAGGTAGGAGTCGCCGTAAAGCACGAAAAACTCGTTACCCAGAGCCCCCAACGCTTTTTTAAGGGCGCCGCCGGTTCCCAGAAGGTTCGGCCAGTCGAAAGAATAATCAACGTGCAGGCCCAGCTTATGGCCGTCGCCGATAACATCCCGGATCATCTCACCGCGGTATCCGACGCAGAGCACCACGCGCTCAATATCGTTCTTTTTCAATAATTTAAGCTGGCGGACGATAAAAGGCTCTCCGGCGATGTCTACCAGCGCCTTGGGTGTTTTATCGGTGATCGGCCTCAGACGCGTGGCTAATCCGCCGGCCGGGATTGCGACAGGGAGCATCATGATTGAATAACTATTTTGGTCCCCTCAAAATCGAAACGGAATCTTACTTCCTGTAAGCCGGATTTGATCATGGCATGGCGAAGTTTGGTCTTATCCTCGGTATAGAACATCAGAAACCCGCCGCCGCCGGCGCCTATGAGTTTCCCGCCCAATGCGCCGTTGTTAAGAGCGAGTTTATACAGCTCATCGATATGCGGATTGCTCATGGAATTGGACCGCTTCTTCTTGTATTCCCAGTGTTCATTCATTATCGCCGCGAATTTATGTAGGTCCCCGGTTTCAAGCGCCTCTTTGCTCCGGCAGCCTAAATCCTTTATGAAATGGAGGTTTTCGATCATATCCCTGTCATTTTGCCTGCTCTTGTCATCCTGCTCTTTGAGAATAGAGGAGGCGCTCCTGGAATATCCGGTAAAAAAGAGGAGCAGGTTGTCCTCCATGTTGTAAAGAGTTTCGTTGGAGATCTTGAGCGGCCAGGCTTCCACCTTCCCGTCCTTCTGGAAATTAAAGCAGGTGATCCCGCCGTAGGCCGCGATATACTGGTCCTGCTTGCCGATGGGTTCGCCGACTTTTTCTATCTCGACTATGCACGCCTGTTCCGCTAATTCTTCCGGAGCGACGATATTCTTTTTAAGCGCGTGCAGGGCTTTAAGGAGGGCCGTGGTGAAACTTCCCGAGGAGCCTAGCCCTGTGCCGCCGGGGATATCCGCCATGCTGGTTATTTCAAGATGCGGGTTGGTGATCGCCAGTAATTTCAGCGCCTCCCGTATGATCGGATGCTGTACGTCCTCGATCCGCGCGACTTTTTCCATTTTCGAATATTTCACTATCAATTCCTGTACGAAGGTCTGGTGCAGAGTTATGTAGGCGTATTTATCTATAGCCGCGGCGATGAGAAATCCGGTGTGTTCCCGGTAATATGACGGCAGATCGGTTCCGCCTCCGCCCAAAGAAATTCTTAAGGGACTTCTTGTGATGATCATTTTTTCATTCCCCTGTATATTTTCGACACGACTTCAAGAGCGGCTTCCGCGTCCCTGAGCCCCCCATTGATGACGTCGTTATCGTTGATCGCTTTTTCAAAGTGATCGAATTCCAATTGCCAGGAATTATCCGCAAAGGGGTACTCCCATATTGTCGTTTCCGGGGGGCCCATTTCAGGAAGCATGCGGTAATACGACAAGCGCTCTGTGCCATAACTGCCGCCGAGGCCGTCTATCTGCAGTTTCCCGGTTTTACCGTATATTTCAAAACAAAACATATTCTTCCACTCGGTGCAACTGGCATGAAGCCAGGCCGCCCGGCCTTTTTTTGTGCGCAAACACATAAAACCGTTGTCTTCCACAGGCATATCCCAGAAATAAGTGTTCACAAAGCCTTCAACGGCGGTAAAATCGCCCAAAAACCACCGTGAGAGATCGATCAGATGTACTCCCTGATCCAGCAATTCGCCTCCGCCGGCGATATCCGGGTCGGCCCGCCATTCCTTGTCGTAACCGATCCTGCCGCCATGGCCGTACCGTCCGCGGATAAACATTAATTCTCCGATGGCGCCGGAGTCGGCAATTTCCCTGGCTTTGATCAATGCCGGATGAAACCTAAGGTTGAATCCCGCTTTTACTTTTTTCTTTGACCGGCTTTCGGCCTGCAGTAATGGCCTTATTTCATCGGCCGAACGCGCGGCGGGTTTTTCTACGAGCACGTGTTTGCCTTTTTCCAAAGCATATAAGCTTACCGGAACCAGCGAATCGTTGGTCGTGGCCACGATAACAAGGTCCACATCCGGATGCCCGGCCGCTTCCTGCCAATTTGCGGCAAGGATGACCTTTTTGCCCAATTTCCGGCTTAATTGAAGAGCTCTTTGAGGTTCCTTGTCGGAGATAATTATTAATTCATGTTTCTCTAAAGTCTTAGACCGTTTCTCTCCGATAAGTCCGCACCCGACAATTGCGATTCTCATATCAATGGCACTCTCCGTAATTTACCGCTATCAGATTCCGCAGCTCCGCCAAATTTTTCGGCATATTTAATGTATTCTTCCCTGACATGGATCAGCCGGCCGGAGATGCCTTTGTTCAGATCGGGATCGCACAAGAAGTCCACTAAGCCGGTGATCAGTTCCGGGGGGGTTCCGCCCGTCAATAAAATATTTTCCGCGTCTTTCTTTTCTTTTGTTCCGGCGCTATCCGCGTTGCGTATTATTTCATCCGTCATGCCGGTTTTTACCGCTCCCGGCGCGACGGCGTTAATAATTATGTCCTTGTGTCCGGAGATCCATAATTCCTCGGCCGCATTCTCAACTAATCGTAAAAGCCCGGTTTTGGCCGTGGCATAAGCCGAGAAATTAGGGCGCGCGCAGGTGGAGCCGCCTCCGGAAAAATGTATTATCGAACCTTTGCCTTCCGGCAACATAGCGGCGATCGCGGCTTTGGTTATAAAGAAGCCGCCTAATAGATCTATATTAACGGCGGCCGTCCATTCTTCCGAAGACAATTCCCATAAATACCCTATAGGACCCTGGATCGCGGCGGTATTGATCACTATGGCGGGATAGTCTCCGAAAAAACTTTTGTGCGATTCGAACGCCGATTTGACTTGCACCTCGTTCCTGATATCGGCTTCGATTATGTTAATGAATTTTTCGGGACCCCGGCTTTCCCGTTTTAATTCTTCAAGAAGACGGAGGCTTCTTGAGGCGGCGCTTATTCGGCGGTTTGCTTTAATAAAATGGCGCGCGATAATTTTCCCTATGCCGCGGCCGCCTCCGAAGATCAATACGGAATCGTTCATATTATCTTTTTTTAAAGACCCATTGATTGTTCGCAAGGAACTCCGTTGTTTTAATGACGGCGTCCTTGATCTTCAGTTTCGGCGTCCACCCGAGACCGCGTATTTTTGCGCAAGCAAGGAAAATGAACGGGTTGTCTCCGATCCAGCCGCGCGTTCCGCCGGCATAAGTCAAGGCGGGATCGCAGCCAAGATATTCCGTGATCCATTTGACCGAGTCATTGATCTCGCAATATTCGTCGGTTCCCAGATTGAATATATTGACTTTTTCTTCGGCTTTGTGCACGGCAAGAAAAATGGCGTCGATGCAGTCCTGAATGTATAAATAGGATTTTTTCTGATGACCGTCGCCTAACAGCCGCAGTTCGCGGGGATTTGCCAGCAGGTTTTTGTAAAAGTCGAAAACATGCCCATGTGTGTATCTTTCGCCCAGAATCGAAACGAATCTGAAAATCCAGGCCTGGAGGCCGAACCCCTCGCAATATGCCGCAATAAGCCCCTCGCAAGCCAGTTTAGAGGCGCCATATAATGAAGTCTGGACCGGGAAGGGGGCGTTTTCAGGAGTCGGGATAACGCGGGCTTCGCCGTAAATGGAGCCGGTTGAGGAAAAAACTATCCGGCGGATTTTATTTTTCCTCATCGACTCAAGCACGTTAAAAGTGCCGATCGTGTTTTGCTCAAGATCTTTGCGCGGGTGATCGGTGCCGAAACGAACGTCGGCATTCGCCGCCAGATGATATACGAAATCGCACTGCCGCATGGATTCGGTTAAAAGATCGGGATCAAGGATATCTCCCTTGGCAAAAGTAAAAGCCCTGTTCTTTTTAGCCTCTTTAAGGAACTCCATGGAACCGGTAGTCAAATTATCATATCCCGTAATTTCGTGGCCTTCCCGCAAAAGCCGGTCGGTCAGGGTGCTGCCGATGAAGCCCGCGCATCCTGTTATGAAAATCCTCATTTCGCCGCCTCATTTTTATTTTTTTCGTACAACCGCCCGAACCTGAATCTTATCAAAGCCCAAAACCAGAGCAGCGGGTCTTTGAAGAATGAAACCTTTTTCCCCTCTTTAAACGAACGGGAATTGTAATTAACTGGTATTTCCAGAGGGCGGTAGCCTTTCCTGAGCAGTTTTATGACTATCTCCCAGTCAAAGTCGAACCTGTTCGCCTTGAAGGTCAGGCCATAGATGCAATCTTTTCTGAAAACTTTATACATTGTAAAAGGATCTTTTAATTTTTGCCGGCAAAAAATATTGAGCAGGGTGGCGAAAAAAATCTGGCCGAAATTCATGATCAGGGAGATTAACGGCTGATCGGCGAAGTGCCGCATTTTCCAGCCCTTCGAATGCCGCGAGCCGAGTACAAAAGCTTTCCGGTACTTAAGAAGCGGTTCGAGCAGTTCGTCATAGTCGTTCAGATCATATTCGAGATCGCCGTCCTGTATCATTACAAATTCGCCTGTCGCGGATCCCAGTCCCGCGCGAACGGCATGTCCTTTCCCAAGAGGCTTTTCTTCAAAAATAAGCTTGATCCCGGGCGTGTCCTTATATTTTAGGACCTCTTCTCTTGTTCCGTCGGTGGAATTGCTTTCCACGATTATGATTTCCTTGTGTAATCCGTGTAATTCTTTTGCCGTCAATGCGCCGATAAGTTCCGGGAAAGTGGATTTTTCATTATAGACCGGCACGATGATAGAGACTGTTTCGCGGGAATTCAACCGTGATTTGCGCGCCAGCACATTCATCCCGCTTGCGACTATCTTGATCCGCCTTCTTCTGAAATTCCCGGGGACCAGAACCATAAAAAAAGAAACAAGATCCGTGAAGAACGGGATCCTGAATTTTTGGAAATGGTCTTTTATATATTCCAGGGTCAGGTATTTGTAATTAGGCGCGATATCGATTTTATTGAACCCCGTTTTGGCCAGTACGTTTTGTATGGTCTGCGTATTAAAATAGTGGAGATGCTCGGTTTTGAATTCAACCCAATTGCTTCTCATCAGCCGGGCGGACCAGCTGTCCAATGAGGGGGTAACGATAAAAATAACCCCGTCCGGTTTAAGCAGATCGTGGATTTTCCTGAGGAAACCGACGGGGTCGTAAACATGTTCGATCACGTCGAAAAGAACGCATATATCGAAATATCCGGCCGGCAGATCGGTATTTTCCAATGTGCCGCATACGACGCATTCCTCGCCGATCCTGTTATTAGCCGTTTTCGCCGCATCCTTGGAGATCTCGATCCCTTTTACTTCAAATCCTTTTTCCTTCGCCAACGCAAGAAAGTCGCCGTTTCCGCAGCCGATTTCAATAAGTTTGCCCCGTTTTACTCCTGAATAATCGAGCAGATGGCTAAGGTACATTTCCGCCGTTTGGCCTTTCATTTCCGATACTGTTTTTTCTCCGCCGCTTGAATTCGCCCCTAAAAAATACCCCGCTTTATAAATTTCGGCCAGCTTTTCTATGGACGGCTGCGGATTAACGAACATGAAGTCGCAGTCTTCACATTGGCAAATGGGAGATCCGTTGGTGATAAAACGGTAGTGTATGCGATTACTTCCGCAAATATGGCAGGAGTCTCTTAACAATTCCTTGTCTTTTTCCATTGTCCGGTCATGTCCCGATTATAATTGTCCTGTACAACATAATTGAAACATATTTAGATTAGAGTTTAAACCGTTAATAAGGGGGAAAGCGATGAATCCCAAGTTGGAAACAGGGCGTTAAAATTGGTAGAGTTAGGAGCTTTCGCAAATGCTCAAGGTATTCTGCGGAGGCTTCTTAGACGTAGGCGACCGGGAAATTGTGTGCTCGTTTTAAGCCGAAACGGTCCCAAAGGCAGATATCCACGAATCCATAGGTGAACGTATGGCTCGCATATTGATGATCCAGACACAGCCGGCTCCCTACGCGGGAATCGCCTATCTCAACGGGGCGGCCCGGTCCGCCGGGCATGAGTTTTCGCTCGTCCTTGGGGACGATATCGGTCGCATAGGTAAGGCCATCCGAGAGAGAGCTCCGGATCTAATCGGATTCTCCTGTATGACCTGCTTCTGTTCCGAAATCCTGCGCCTGGCCGCGCAGATCAAGAAAATTTCTACGATTCCGATTATTTTGGGCGGACCTCACCCCACGCTTTTCCCCGATGTTATTAATGACCCTTCGATCGACATGATCTGCCGCGGCGAGGGGGAATTCGCCCTGATGGACCTCCTGGCGGCCATAGACGCGGGCGGCCCGGTGGAACAGATCCCGAATCTCTGGGTCAAGAAGAACGGCGCCATCCACCGTAATGATGTTCGGCGTCTGGCGGAACCGCTGGACCGGATCCCGCTAATTGACTGGTCCTGTTATGCCGGAACACCCGTCAGGGACTCCTCCCCGATCGCCTTTCTCGTGCGCGGATGCCCATATTCCTGCACCTATTGTTTCAACGAGGCCATGCGCGGGATATACCGGGGGCGTGGAAGGTATGTGCGGCATTTCACCGTAGAGCGGTCGCTGGTGGAAATCGACGCGGCCCTCCGGTTCTTTCGTCCAAACCCGGTTCTGTTCAATTCGGATTCGTTCGGCATGGATTTGCCCTGGATGGAGGAACTGTTGGCGGGATTCTCCCGTCTGACCGCGCTTCCGTTCGTGCTGCTGCTGCGGCCGGAGCTCGCCACCGAGCGATGCATAGAGATCCTCGCAAAATACAGGTGTCATAGCGTGGCTATCGGAGTGGAGTCCGGGTCCGAGCGTGTCCGGAAAGAAATGCTCAACCGCCGCTACTCCAATAAGGATCTCTTGAACGTGGCCCATCGGCTGCACGCACGGGGTATCCGGTTCCGCACGTACAACATGATAGGGCTCCCCTCCGAGACTGAGGCGGAAATCTGGGAGACCATCCATCTCAACATTCAAATGGGCGCGGACTTCCCCCGGGGCGCTATTTTTACTCCCATGCCGAATACCCGGTTGGCGGAAATAGCTAAGGAGCGTCATTATCTCGGAGACGATTTTGAGTGCGACCGGATCCCTTCTACCATCCTGTCCAACACTATTCTCAAAGGTGTGGATCCGGCGCGGATCCAAAATCTGCTCTATTTTTTTCAGACCGCAATTCTGTTTCCCGGTAGTGAATCCATGATCCGCCGCCTGCTGCGGATCCGCCCGAACCGTCTTTTTAAAGTATGGTTCTATCTCATCTACGCGTATCTGCATAGGAAATCGGAGGGCCGCGCTTTTGCGTCCTATTTGAGGTATCTTTTTCACAACCGAAAACACATTTGAGGCCCGGCGCTTCCTTCCCCGGGCTGGGCGCGGGCAGGATCGGCTGCGGGGCTTGTTGAGTTTCGTTGCGGACAAAAATAGCGCCGCGGCGGTGTCCTCTGCGTCCGAGGGCCATGGGTCTTTGTCGTGTCCCCTGCGCAAACATCGGAATGGGGGCGGTATTCACCGTTTTTTATTTTAATGTACAATATATCCTCGATCATCAATATTAAACTTTCGGGGTCCAAAATATGAACAAAAGAGTCTATTTCATCGTTTTTATCACGGCATTTATACTGCGGCTGGGGTTGCTTCTGGGGTACAAAGGCATATCCCAGACTTATGAGAAGTTTGACGCGAAAGCGTATGAGGCGGTCGCAGTAAACCTTATGCAGGGCAACGGCTTTATTGAAGCGCCCGGCATGCCCACCGACGGCCGGCCGCCCGTATATCCGATCTTCCTTGCCGCGGTGTATTCTCTTACCGGGCACAGCGAGTTCGCCGCGCGGCTGCTGCAGTGCTTCATAGATTCCGGCAGCGCCGTCCTTCTTATGCTGATAGCCGGCATGATCTTCACCCCGGCTGTCGCCGCGCTTTCGGGAGTATTGGCCGCGCTCTATCCTCCGTTTATACTCTATAGCAACATGAAAATGACGGAGTGCCTGTTCATTTTCCTGTTCCTCCTGGAATGCTATTACCTGACCAGGGCGTTTAAAGAGCGGGACAATAAAAGTTTCGTTTATTCTGGCATCTTTCACGGGGTATCGGTGCTGGTCCGCGCGCCGACTTTGTTGTTTCCCTTGTTTCTGCTGCCGGGGATTCTGTTTGCCGGGCTGCGCAAATCTCTTCTCAAAGGGTTTGTGCTGTATGTGATGATAAGCAGCGCTATCGTCTCGGTTTGGACCATACGGAATTATTATGCGCTGAATGACTTCCTTGCTGTGAACACCGGCAGCGGCTGGCTGCTCTGGTACGCCATTCAGGATGACGCGTGGAACGGCGATGAGATAGTTCAACTCAGCCCTTTGAGGGAATATCCGGAATTAAAGGATCTGCCCCGTTCCAAAATGGAAAGTATCGTCGGGAAAAAAGTCGTCAAATACGCCCTGACCCATCCCGGTATATATTCGTGGAAAATGGCGAAGAATTTTGCGCGTTTGTGGAGGCTGCCGATAGGGAAAGTTATGCTTGGCAGGGTCTCGCCGGCCCTTGCCGGCTTATATCAGGCGGCGCATTGCTTGCTTCTGATAACGGCCTTTTTCGGCTTATTTTATATATCGAAAAATAATTTTATCTGCGCGCTGCCCACCTTTCTGTATCTGTCTTATGTTTCCCTCATGCACAGCGTGATCATCGGAACCCCCAGATACCGTCTGCCTTATGACCATTTCTTGCTGATGTTTTTTGCCGGCGGTCTGGTCTTTCTTTACAACCGCTTTAATAAAAAACCTTTGGAGACGTCTCTTGCTGAAAATTTGCCGCATGAGGCGCATGGTGTCTGATGTTGCGCCGCAATAAGCCCTAAATCTTATGATACCCCCTGTTTGCGGAGACGATACCGATGACGGATATTTCGTTTAAAGTGATCCTGTCCCGCCCGAGGAATCCGGATAATATCGGAGCTGCCGCCAGGGCGATGGCTAATTTTGGTTTCAGCGAATTGGCCGTGGTGGCTCCGCATGCGCCCACCTGGAAAGAGACGGCTGAAACCGCGGCCACGGCCGGAGGCGGGGAGCCCGTATGGCTTATGGAAAGGGCCAGGGCCGCCGTGGGCGCCGCCGATATCATAAGATCCGCCAAAATCTGCGACACACTGGCCGAAGCCGTTTCGGACTGCCAACTCCTGTTGGGGACCTCCGCGCTTCAGAGACGCACGCCAAACAGGGATGTTGTGGTCCTTAATGAGCTGTCCGGCTATATGGCTGGCAAGTTACCGGCCGGGGAAAAGTGGAAGGTGGGTCTGCTTTTCGGAACTGAAAGGACCGGTCTGACCAACGAAGACCTCTCTTACTGTCAAGCCGTGCTTAATATCCCCACCTGTGAAAAACAGCCATCCATTAATCTTGGCCAGGCCGTGGCGCTGGTATGCTACGAACTGGCGGGGCGTTCTCCGGCCGCGCTCCCGCGGGCGGTCCGCCCGGCGGCGCCGGTCCCGTCAATCCAGGAAACCGAGAGGGTGGTGTCGGAAATATTCGCGCTGTTGGACGAGGTTAAAGGATCAGGCTCGGACGGCAGGGAGCATGAGGCCGAGATACGCCGGGCTTTGCTGGACGCCCGGCTGACCAAGGGCGCCATGGGAATACTGATGACTCTCCTGCGCCGCGCCCGCGCAAGGTAACGCCGTGCTGATTGGCTTTGGGTGGCGAGTCGCGAGATGCCCAGTCGGGACGTCGCCAGATTTTCTGCGCGCTCCGGCTCAAACATTCGCGGCCGTCCCCGGAGGGATTCGCTTTAAGCGCTTGTCTGAAAACCCCCGAATGGGGCGGACACAGGGTTTCGTGTGAATCCGCGGAATCCACATAAACCGTCGGAAGAACCGGCTCTGTTATACCTTGCGTAATTTAAGTGATAATTTTGGTGGGGTAAACAATGTTGTCTTCAAATGGATGACAAGGAGTCGCTGGGAACCCCCCAGCGACTCATGCGATAACATTACATCACTTCCCAAGGAATTCTTTTATTTTGGCGGTTACGGCTTCGGGGGTGAAACCGAAGTGGGCAAAGGCGTCTTTATCCGGGGCCGATTCTCCGAAAGTCTCTATCCCTATGGCCAGGCAGCGGCTATCGGCCAGATCTTTCCAGCCGGAGCTCCGGCCAGCTTCTATGAAAACCTTCGGCAGGGCTTTGTCCAGTACGGCGGAACGATGAGCCGAAGGCTGGGCGGCGAAAACTTCGGCGCAGGGCATGGAGATCACTTTAGCCATTATTCCGCTTTTTTCCAGCAGCGCGGCGGCATCCAGCGCCAGAGATACCTCGGAACCGGAGGCTATTATCTCCACGTCGGAGATGCCCGAATTTCCTTTAATGATATAGCCGCCTTTTTTTAAGCCTTCTTTTATCCTGTCCTTGTGCGCGGCCTGTATGGGCAGCTTCTGCCTTGAAAGCAGCAGACAGGCGGGCTTCCTGTTCTTTAATATCTGTTCCCAGGCGTAGAAAGTTTCGTAAGCATCGGCCGGCCGCCAGACAGCCAGGTTCGGTATCAGGCGCAAAGACATGATATGCTCCACCGGCTGATGGGTGGGGCCGTCCTCGCCCAGACCCACACTGTCATGGGTGAAAACGAAGGTGGAAGGCGCATCCATCATCGCCGCCAGGCGGATGGCGGGACGCATGTAGTCTGAGAATACCAGAAAAGTGGAGCCGAAAGGCCGCAGGCCTCCATGCAGGGCCATGCCGTTTATGATTGCCCCCATAGCGTGTTCCCTGATGCCGAAATGCAGATTGCGCCCTGGGTAGCCGGCGAAATCGGTTTTGGTGGAGGCCGCCAGGTCCGCCGAGCCGCCTATTAGATTCTCCACCCGCCCGGCCAGCAGATTCAGCGCCTTGTTTGAAGCTTCGCGGGTGGCCAGCGGTTTGTCGAAAGCCAGATCTTCGTCCGTTATCGCGGCTTCCGGCAGTTGGGGGGAAAAAAAGTCGTTAAGTTTTGCGGCAAGTTCAGAATGTTTTTCCCTGTAGGCGGTTAATAATTTCAGCCATTTTTTCTCGGTCTTAATGCCGTTTTGGGCCAGCGCTTCAAAGTGAGGAAGCAGTTCTTCCGGATATTTGAAAGGTTCTTCCCAGGGCCAGCCCAGGGCTTTTTTAGTCGCCAGGACCTCTTCCTTTTTTAAAGGTTCTCCGTGGACGGAGCTTTTGTCCTGTTTGGGGCTGGCGAAACCTATATGGGTTTTGGCGATGATGAGCGTCGGTTTCAGTGAGCTTCTTTTGGCTTTTTTAAAGGCGTGGTCCAGTTCTTCCAGGTCGTTGCCGTCCATAACCTCCAGAACGTCCCACTCCAGGGCGAGGAACCGCTTTTTAACGTCCTCGGTAAAAGTTATGGCGGTGGAACCATCGATAGTGATGCCGTTGGAATCATATAGGCAGACCAGTTTGTTGAGTTTCATATGTCCGGCAATAGACGCCGCTTCGTTGCTCACGCCCTCCATCAGGTCCCCGTCCCCCGCAAGCGCGTAGGTGTGGTGGTCTATAATGCCGAATTCCGGCGTGTTGAAGACGCTTGCAAGATGTTTTTCCGCTATCGCCATGCCCACGGCGTTGGCGAAGCCCTGGCCGAGCGGCCCCGTAGTGGTTTCCACGCCTTTTGTGCGGCCGTATTCCGGGTGGCCGGGGGTGAGGCTGCCGGACTGGCGGAAGCGCTTAAGTTCTTCCATGTTCAGGCCGTAGCCGAACAGGTGCAGCATGGCGTAGAGCATGGCCGAGCCGTGGCCGGCGGACAGTACAAAACGGTCCCGGTTCAGCCAGTCGGGGTTCGCGGGATTGTGGTTGAGGTGCCGGCTCCATAAAGCGTAAGCGGCCGGGGCCAGGCCCAGCGGCAGACCCGGATGGCCGGAGTTGGCCTTTTCTATCATATCGATAGCCAGCGCCCTTATGGCGTTTACCGCCAGTTGATCCGTTTCGGTGAAGGACATAATTACCTCTTTGTTGTTTTGTGTTCTGATTTACGCATAGTTCTCATAATTTGATACGCCTGCAGCGCGATAATGGTCTTGGCATCCCGTATTTTCCCGTTCCGGACCAGCCTGAGCGCTTTTTTGAACGGCATTCGTTCCACTTTAATAAATTCGTCCTCGTCGGGGCGTGTTTTGCCCGCCTTGAGCCCGGCAGCGATATAGATATGCAGGAGCTCGTTGGAGAAAGCCGGCGTGGGCCAGAAGGACATTATGGGTTTAAGAGAAGCCGCGGTATAACCGGTTTCTTCCCGGAGTTCGGCCCGCGCCCTTTTGGCCGGCGGGTCATTTTTCGAATGGAGCTTGCCGGCCGGAACCTCCAGCGTGGTTTCTCCCACGGGATAGCGGTATTGGCGTACCAATATGACGTCGACGTCGTAGGGGAAACCGCTTTGCGGTGTCCACCTGCGGCTCAATTTAGGAAGGGGCGCCGCCAGCACCGGGAGAACGGCCACCGCGCCGGGATGGTCCATAAACTCCCGCATGGCTGTTTTGCCGTCCGGCAGGCGTATGCTGTCGGCCCTGAAATTCACGGCTCCTCCGGAGAATATTTCTCTGCGTTTCAGCTGCTTTTCGAAAAAGGTTATATTTTTCATATTAATACCGCATAATTGTTTTGTCTCAACACGATCAGGCTTATAAATTATATAATTAGTCGGTACCCCAATAATATAGAGTAGATATAAATAGAGGCGTTTCCTAAACTAATGAAATCCGCGGGTTTTATCCATCTTCACAATCATTCCGAATATTCCCTGCTGGACGGGATGCTGCGCATCACCGACGGCGCCGGCAAGCCTTCTGATTTCCTTAAAGGACTGGCGGACAGGAAAGTCCCGGCCCTGGCTTTCACGGATCACGGCAATATGTACGGCGCCATGGAATTCTATTTTACCGCTTCCGCCGCCGGCGTCAGGCCCATTCTCGGCTGCGAAGTTTATACCGCCAAGGGTTCGCGTCTGGAAAAGGAGAAAACCTCTTCCCGCAGGGACAACGGCCATCTGACCGTTCTCGCAAAGGACGCGGCGGGCTACCAGAACCTGATAAAACTGGTATCCAAAAGCTTTATTGAAGGTTTTTACCACGACCCGCGCATAGATCTTGAGATCCTGGCCCAGCACCGCGAAGGACTGGTGGTGCTCTCAGGCTGCCTTAAATCCCATCTGGCCCGCGCCTGCGCGCTGGGCGATATAGACGGTGCTGTTAAGATCGCCTCGCAGTATTCCGAGATTCTGGGTAAAGGCAACTTTTTTATCGAGCTGATGGACCACGGTATTCCGGAAGAGACCGCGGCGCTTAAAGGCCTGCTCGAAACGGCAAAACGCACGGGCCTGCCGGTCGTGGCCACCAATGACTGTCATTATCAGCGTAAAGAGGACTGGGAAGCGCATGACGTCCACATCTGCATCTCCACAGGTTCCCTGCTTGCCGACCCGGACCGCATGAAGATGACCACTCACGAGCTTTATTTCAAGAGCCCGGAAGAGATGATCCAGCTTTTCTCGCACACCCCCGAGGCCGTGAAGAATACCCTCGC
>Ga0208953_1000912_pt1 | contig 20760 bp, 25 predicted proteins | sample RifOxyB2_FD_184033 | JGI IMG/M metagenome (GOLD analysis project Ga0208953, IMG submission 184033) | Groundwater microbial communities from Rifle, Colorado - Rifle Oxygen_injection B2 (SPAdes) | ecosystem: Environmental > Aquatic > Deep subsurface > Groundwater | place: USA: Rifle, Colorado... | reverse complement strand
GTTTGACGACGCTGTTTTTTTATGTTATTGTCATTTTCATTAATTTGCCATTGAAATGACAGAAGTAAAAAAATATTTACCACGTATTAATAGGATATCGCTCCGCAAGACTGACATAATGGATACCGCCTCTAGATTGGCGCCATTAATACGCAGGAAACTTGGCGCTTTCTTATTCAGACTTCGAACCGGAGAACCTCACGAAACCGAATTGGCAGACTGGAGCTTGGATACAAATGCTAGGATAGATACCGCTTTGCATGAAGCTGGACATTTACTCTTGGACTTTATTGCTGGTCACGAAATACAAGATGTTTATATTTCACGAATCCCTTTGGATATTAGAGAGGCCATACGTTCTACACTTGATATACAGGATGGACTTGTTTTAGCAGATAAAAATCTTGAGCTCGACGAAATAGACACGCTGACAACTCCCTGTGATACGCAAGAAGAACCGCTCGAGATAACTATTAAGCGGCTGGAATTAATTAATTCCTTTATCGCCGGTCTTGCCTCTGAAAACACTTCGCCAACAAGAGCTCTTGGCAAGCGCGACTTCACAACTCTGACTTGTGATGACAGGATCAAATGGGGGGATATAAGAATCCCACTTCGGTTAATTGCATATTTCTTGGGCGTTTCAACCGAAGATGATCGTTCAAAGGTTTGTTTGGGTATTATATATGATGACTTGTCTGCGTTTCTCTCTGAAAATCTCGATGTACTTAATTTGTTTTGGGATTTCGTACTGGAGCACTCTGCTCATGATAACGACATCAATCATCAAATAGGCGAGTATATTTCAGCTAATGGATATGATGAACGCATGGTAAAACTTCGAACTGATTATGAAAAGTTCATAAGAAAAACTGCATCTCGTATGCTTACGTATAGGGATCTTAATGTATATGGTGGACGCGAAAAATTATTTCAGCAGTTAAGAAATTTAGGATTATAACCTTGTTTGGTATAATGTATTCATATGAGAATCATTTTTATCGGTGACATCGTAGGCAGGCCCGGAAGAGAGGCAACGAAAAAGCTCATTCCGAAACTTAAAAAAGAGTTCGAGCCTCATTTGATAATCGCGAATGGTGAGAATATATCTGGAGGAAAAGGGCTTACATCCGATCATTTGGACGAGATGCGTCATGCCGGAATAGATTTTTTCACTTCCGGAAATCATATCTGGCATAATCGTGATTTGTTTCCGCGAATGGATGAGAAAGATCCGCACGTTATCAGACCTGCAAATTTTCCTTCAAATAATCCCGGAAGAGGGTGGCGGATCGTTGAGACGGCTCTCATGAAAAGGATTCTTGTGATTAATTTGCACGGACGAGTTTTTATGCATAGAGATTACGAATGTCCTTTTTTGGCGGTTGATAAGATTTTGCGCGAGACGGCGCACGAATATCTTGATGGAATTTTTGTGGATTTTCATGCGGAGGCGACCAGTGAAAAAGTTGCTATGGGTAAATATTTGGATGGACGCGTTGGTGCGATTTTCGGAACGCACACGCATGTACCGACTGCAGATTTGCAGATATTGCCCAAGGGGACCGCGTATTTAACAGATACGGGAATGGTTGGACTTAAGGATTCGATAATTGGAGTTGATAAAGAACCTATTTTGAAAAACTTCCTAACGCAGATGCCGGTGAAGCATGAAATTTCTTCACATGGGCTCGTCAGTTTTTCTGCGGTTTATGCGGATATCGGAAAAGAAGGTGCGACCGAAGTGAAGCAGATTTTGCGTGAAATAGAAGTTTAGAGTATTTTTATCCGCGCAAAAACAAACACTAACCTTCTTATATGATGTATCAAACGCGTAGTAGCTTGATTAAGTTTTCCGTATGGATGATGGTGTTCTTCATGGTCGGGTGGCTGACTTCTTATTTTTATAATGATATCGGCGATTTCCAGACTGAAGTTGTTGCAGTTGATGAGTCCGATTCGCAAGACGAAATTGATTTGGGACTTTTTTGGGACGTGAAAGATTTGCTCGATTCCGCATATGTCGACTTGAGCAAAGTCAATAGCGAGGAGATGCTTTATGGCGCAATCGATGGATTGGTTGATTCTGTTGATGATCCTTATACAGTTTTCATGGATCCGGAAGAGACAAAAGAGTTTCAAGAAAATATGGGAGGAGAGCTTGAAGGCATCGGCGCAGAATTGACTATAGAAAATGGCGAACTTGTAATTGTCACCCCTTTTAAGGGTTCTCCTGCCGAAACAAAAGGTCTTCTTCCGAATGATATTATTTATTTGATAGATGGCGAACGTGCGAATGAAATGTCGGTTTTTGATGCAATTATGGCTATACGAGGCGAGGCCGGAACAACCGTTAACCTTACGATAGTCAGAGAGGGTGAAGGTGAGCCTCTTGTTTTTGACATAGAGAGAGCGAAAATCGAAATCGATAGTGTTGAATGGGAAGTTATAGATGGCGAAAATGGCAAAAGTATTGGATATATAAGCATTTATCAATTTGGCGATAAAACGGAGGATGAATTCCAAGAAGCGGTAAACGATATTGTTCTGGCAAATGTTGACGGCGTAATTCTGGACATGCGAAATAATGGAGGCGGATATCTCGATACAGCAGTTGCTGTTATTTCCGAATTCGCTTCAGGTCAAAACAAGGCTGTTGCCGTAAAAATGAGGGATGATGTAAATAATGAAATCTACTATACAACCGGTGATGCAAGTTTCGCCGGATTGCCGCTTGTTGTTCTTGTTAATTCCGGCTCCGCTTCCGCTTCGGAAATTGTCGCAGGAGCGTTGCAGGATTACGAAACCGGCATAATTATGGGCGAGCAGACTTTCGGGAAAGGAAGCGTTCAAACGGTTGAGCCGTTAAGCGACGGATCCAGTCTTCGCATGACCGTAGCAAAATGGTATACGCCATCTGATAGAAGCATAGACGATGTCGGAATTACTCCTGATATTACAGTAACCGACGTTTATGAAACCGAAGAGGATGAGCAATTGGACGAAGCTATTTCTTATCTGTCTGGCATGTAATACTCAATTATAAGTTGATTTATGTCTGGCTTTTAATATAATTCCTGTGCGTCGCAGTACGGAGAGGTGGCAGAGCGGTTGAACGCGGCGGTCTTGAAAACCGTTAGACCCCTCGGGGTCTCGTGAGTTCGAATCTCACCCTCTCCGCCAGTTATGTTGCGAGGTTTGCGGTCTGGAGCAAAGCGAAGACGAGCTCCGTCGAGTTTTCGCGTAGCGTAAGACTCCGAGTAGAAAATTCTCATATTCTGTTCGTAAGAACAGACATGAAATTTTCTAACGAGAAGAGCAAACCCCTACCTGAATGTTGCGAGGCTTGCGGTCCGTAGCGATATCTTTTCGCTTTATACAGATAATAAGCTATAATTTTCCCATCTACTTCCTAATCCACTCATATGAAATGCAATTGCTGCATTGTTCATAAGGTCACGGCCGTTTTGGTCTTGATTGGCGCACTCAACTGGGGGCTTGTTGGAGCTTTTCAGGTAAATCTTGTAGAACTTCTTCTGAGCAACTGGCCGGCTGTCGTCAAGGCTGTATATATCCTTGTTGGGCTTTCCGCATTGGCTATGCCGCTAACAATGTTTTGTAAAAAATGCAAAGACGGCGGATGCTGCTGCAAAACAGAAAAGTAATATTTTCGTTTTCTAAAAAAGACCTTCGACGTTGGGGGTCTTTTTTTGTTTAGATCTTGGTGTTATCCTGTAACTACTATCACTTAACACAAAACTCCATGTACCAGCTACAATCGCTCGAAGCGATTATCGATAAGTTTTGGTGGGTATTGCCGATATTCATCTTGTGTATAACTTGGAGCGTTATTTGGAAAGGCATCGCTCTATGGAAATCTGCTCGCAACGGAAGCAAGGCGTGGTTTATCGTTTTGCTTCTTGTGAATACGATTGGAATTCTTGAGATAATTTATGTATTTGTGTTTTCGAAAAAAGAGAAGAATGCCGATTAGATTGAAAATACGTTAAGAATCTTTTCATTTAAACCGTCATGGAAATCGTATTAAAAAGCCTAGCCTCAGCTGTTGTAACTGCGATTATTCTTGTAATCGCCAAGTATTCTGGTCCAAAACTCGCCGGTGCTATAGGCGGAATCCCTATAGTATTTGCGATATCGTACATTTTGATAACGATGGATGATAAAAACTTGGCGAGGGAGTTTCTTATTGGAGGAATTTACGGAGCGATCGCGGCGATTTTCTTCAGCATTGTTTTGATATGGTTAAATGCCGAGTTTATAAAAATGCATTGGGTTAATTTTGCCGTTGCTTATATCGCATGTTTCTTATTAGCATTCGGATTGGCTCATTTTACGACAAAGTAATTCGGAGACTATTTCAAGAGACAGCGTGATGCGATTGACAAATCCCCTCGTCTAGGCGTATAGTTCGCGTGCAGTTTTCTCAAGGAAGCTTCTCGCAGGATTCTCGCAGGACAGTAAGATGCGCTTATAACGTCCCTCAAGGGTTTCTCAGTCGAAAGCAGTCAGGGGAAAAGGCACATAAATTTTAATCCCCATTCAAAATGGCAAAGAAGTTGTACGTAGGCGGATTGCCTTACTCAACCACAGAGGATGCGTTAAAAGCAGCATTCGAAGCTGTCGGTGCAGTCGAAGAAGTGAAGATCATCACTGATAGAATGACCGGAAGGTCAAGAGGTTTCGGTTTCGTAACAATGGCTAACGATGACGATGCTCCAAAGGCAATCGACATGTTCCATGGCAAAGACTTCGAAGGAAGGACTTTGACAGTTAACGAGGCTAAGCCTTTAGAAGACAGACCACCAAGAAGAAGCTTCGGTGGCGGTGGATCAAGAGGTGGTTTCGGCGGAGGACGCAGAGACCAGTTCTAATTCCACAGTCTTGCCGGTTTGCGCAAGCAAGCAGGCATCAAACGAACATTTCTAAACAGGGCACGCGCATCGGCCCTGTTTTTTAGTGAAGAGTAGCGAGCTCGACGGTCCGTAGCGAAGCGTGAGCGGAACGCTTCACGCGTAGCGGAGGAGGATTCTCAAGAAATAAGGAGTGTCGTCGAAGACGACCGACTTATTTCGTAGAGAATCAAGTCGAGCCCTATTGAAGTAGCGAGGATGGCGATCGGCCTAGGTAAAATCTTAGAACGAAAGCCCAGCTCTGCGGACTTCATCTCCAGTTAAGCCTCTGAATTTTTGGAGCTCTTCGGCTAATTCGGGATCCTTAAATGTTTTCGCAAGAAAACTCCTCATTGTATCTCTTACTATTTGGGTTTCCGGATGTATAACACCTGAAATCCATCCACGACTATTAATTATCTCTTCCCTTAATTCTTCAGGAGTTGCCGTTCCGCAAATATGATAAAGCCTGCCTCCTGCAGCTTGCTTTATTTGATATGCTTCTGCCCCTCTTATTTCTTCGTAAACAAACGCGAATTTTTCATTCCCCATGCTCAGCGCTTCTAAAGTTGGCATTTTTTTGATTTAACAATAAGATGGCATACTACCACTTATCGACTAGAAGTCAAGCAGGTTCACACCAAGCTCAGCATCCAGCTTCCTCCCTATATCCGCGTCCATTTCCGTAATTATCACCTCGCAGGTCACGCCAACTTCACCCATAAATAGATGCCCACCCATCGTATTGCAATCGTCATCGCTAAGCGTGATATGTATGTGAAGGCGAACTTCGTCGTTCATAATCGTTATATTTCCGAGAAGAGATGTCACTTCGTAAATGCCTTCCAGTTTTCGCGTCTTATACTGCTTGGTTTTAAGGTCTATCAGCCCGATTTCCGCCTTGCTGAGAGCGCCGATTCCCTGAACCGTGCCTGCGCGAATAGAATTGTCTTCGCAAACTTTTTTCAAGATCGAGAGAACGTCTTCGCCTTTGTCGATTCTTACCACTATTTTGTCGCCGAACTTCTTGGATTTCATGTTTTTGGCTTAGTAATGCGCAAATTATACAGATGTTCATTGCGAAGGCAAAATGTTTCAGGCTATAATCTTTGCGTAATTTAATAAAATAAAAATGAAAAAAATCCTGAAGTTGGCTGCATGTATTCTTGGATCCGAAATCGCCGGTAACATACCGACGATTGTTACCGTTGGAGCCATAACAGATTGGTATGTTGTATTGAACAAGCCTTCCTTCAATCCTCCGAACTGGATTTTCGGGCCCGTTTGGACGCTGCTTTTTGCACTTATGGGAATTGCATTTTATTTCGTACTGGAGTCAAAAGGGCGAATGCGAAAAATCGCGATTACGATGTTTGTCGTGCAGTTTTTACTCAATATCGCGTGGTCTTTTTTGTTCTTCGGGATGCAGTCTCCCCTCTATGCCCTGATAGATATCGGCCTTCTGTTAATTGCAATTATCGGTACTATTTGGGCGTTTTATAAAGTCGATAAAAAAGCCGGCTATTTACTCATTCCGTATTTGCTATGGGTAAGCTTCGCGAGCGTGCTTAATTATGCGATTTGGACCTTAAATTAAACCTCATCCAGATCTTCTTAAAAAAAGGCAACGTTAATGTCGAAAGCATGAATCCAACTGCCGGCACTATCGCGTTCAGCCATGCGTTTTCGATTTCAATCGCCTGCATATAAAGGCCGATTGCGAGATACGTCAGACCGGCCAAAATTATACGTCGAGTCCAACTCGTTTCCCAAGCCTTATCTTTTTCAACAGATTCGTTTCTGGCTTTTATTGAATCTATTTCTTGTTTTAATTGTTCCATCTCCATGTCGCAAGTATACTAAATCAGCTTACACATGCCAAATATGCGCCTTCTTCTCATCGACAATTACGACTCGTTTACTTACAACCTTTATCAGCAAATTTGCCGATTGGGTGCGAGTGTTGATGTACGTAAGCACGATGAGATTTCACTTAGTGCCGTTCGTGATTACGATGCGATTGTTATTTCGCCCGGACCCAAAAAACCATCCGACAGTGGAATTTCTTGTGAGGTTATCGCGAAGTTTTATGATAAGAAGCCGATCCTTGGCGTGTGTCTTGGACATCAGTGTATAGGAGAAGTTTTTGGAAGTAAGACTGTTCATGCGCCGAAGGTCATGCATGGTAAGACGAGTTCCATATTTCATAATGGACATGGAATTTTTCATGGCGTGACAAACCCTTTCAAGGCGGCGCGGTATCATTCGCTCGTAATTGATCGCGTGCCCGAGGAATTCGAATTAACGGCTTGGACTCGCGATAAAATCACTATGGGCATTGCGCATAAAAAGTATCCTGTCCATGGCGTACAGTTCCATCCTGAATCTTTTTTGACCGATTCGGGTGATAAAATAATAAGAAATTTTTTGCATGAAATTGCGCGAAATGAAAATTAGAGGGTTCGACCCATTGCTGTTTTTCAGGAAGACTGTTGCGAGCCAGAAAGATGTGAATTTTTTGCATGGCGGAAGGTGGTCGATTGCAGGATTCAATCCTGTTAAAAAACTAATCACGCGCGATTGGCGCAAAGTCGAGATTCCAAAAACCGGTATAGCAATCTGTTGTTTTTCTTACGAAGGAGAACTCCGCATTAATTATTACAAGGACTTTTTGCGCTATGATAATTTTAACAAGAAAATCTACACGAGCGTGCCCGAAAAAATTAAGGCGATTTGGCGCGCGCCATGTGCTTATCGTGAAAATATTGTTGGTGATTTCCATCCTGAAATGTCAAAGCGAAATTATGATAATGCGTTTAAAAAAATTCAGAAGTACATATTGGATGGCGACATTTATCAGGTGAATTTAACACATAGGTTGGTTGCGGATTTTAACGGCAATCATGCAGATCTTTTTTGTAAAATTCTCGAAACGAATCCGGCTCCTTTTGCGGCTTATCTCGATTATGGAGATTTGCAAGTTTTGAGCGCATCGCCCGAGAGATTTTTGAAACTTGAAAATGGGAAAATTTATACCTGCCCAATCAAAGGAACCCGTCCGCGCGGACAGACTCCTGCGGAAGATATCAAGTTGCGAGATGAGCTTATTGCGAGCAAAAAAGAGGAGGCGGAGCTCAACATGATAACGGATTTGTTACGAAATGATATTGGGCAAGTGAGCGAGATTGGAAGCGTGCGAGTTGCGCGTCATAGAGCGATTCAGAAATGCCCTACCGTTTGGCATACGTATTCGGAAATTACAGGCAAGTTGCGTGATGATTTGAGTGCGGTTGATTTGTTGCGCGCATGTTTCCCCGGTGGTTCGATTACCGGCTGTCCGAAAAAAAGAGCGATGGAAATAATCGAGGAACTCGAGCCTGTTAAACGAAGTATTTATACGGGTGCGATAGGATATATAGATGCGTCGGGAAACATGGATACAAGTATCGTGATTCGAACTCTCGCGGCTCGTGATGGGAAATTATTTCTGAGTGTCGGTGGCGGAATTGTCGCGGATTCAACTTGCGAATCGGAATACGAAGAGACGCTTGATAAGGCGAAATCTTTTCTGCGTTTGAAAGAATCTACGGCGATTTTTAATCCTGCAAATAAGAATGCGAAAGGGGTTTTCGAAACTATGCGGACTTATGGTGGAAAAATTTTTGAACTCGATGCGCATTTAAGAAGACTTAAAAATTCCGCGCGCATTATTGGCATGAAATTGCCTTATAAGCTGAGTGAAATTAAAAAGATGATCCTTGAAACACATGTTTCGCGTGAGGTAATTGTGAAGGTTGTCGTCACTCTAAACGATGTCGCGATTAGGGTGAGTCCTCTTGTGGTTGATCCGATTATTTACAAAGGTGTTTCTGCAACTTTTTACAGAGTCGACAGGCGGAAACCGAAGGCAAAAGCTCTTCCTTATAATAAATCTTTTGAAGCGCATGAATACGCAGTTTCGAGAGGTTTTTATGAAACGCTATTGGTAAACAAACGCGGACAAGTTAAAGAAGGTGCTTATTCAAATCTGTTTTGGGTGAAGGATGGTCAGGTTTTCACGGTCGGTCGTGGCGTTTTGGAAGGCGTGACGCGCTCGCTTGTTTGCAACTCCATACCGGTTCGGTTTGCTGAAATAACACCTGAAGAACTGAAGAAGGCGAGGGAGGTTTTTATCACAAAAACTTCTACGGGAGTTGTGCCGACTGTATCTATTGATGGCGTAAAGATTGGAGATGGGCAGATTGGAAAAATCTCACAACAGCTAAATTCTTACTTTCTGCAATTTGAGCGTAAACCCGATAAGGTTCGCAAGCGGATGTAGCGCGCCCATCAGCACAATCGAAATCGCAATATTCTGAAGTCCGATATTCGTATATCCGAGTAAGAATAAATTTGCACCAACTATCCAATCGATTTGATCAAAAGGGATCCATGAACTTCCCGGTTTAATGCCGACTCTACGTTTGAAGAAACTTTTTATCATGTCGCCGATAAGCGCACCTGCTCCGAGTAGCGGCCCTATTATTAACGGATTTATTTCGTTGTAATCGAGCAGTTTAAAAGGGATGTTCGGGAACATATTCTTCTGGATAAAAACTACAACTGTCGCCATCAAGACGCCGAAAAACAAACCTCTCCATGTCTTATGATCGCCAAGATTTTTTTTACTTACCGGATAATTCAAAAAATCCACTCGCTTGAACAGAACCGGGCTCATATTGGCGATTGCGGCTGGCAAGAACGTCCAGAAAATTGCTAGGAGAGTTGAGATCATCGGGTGATACGATATATTTCTGGGGAGATTTTTGCAACAATTTGCCGTTTTGCGCAAAATCCTCCCGGGAGATAAATAACGGGATAAGCTTGATTATTTCCTTCAGAAAAGGTAAAAAAGTGACGCTGTTACTTGATTTTAAGCGTGTTAGTTGCGACATCCTATCCGTTTCCGGAATAGTATGCCGTAAAGTTAAGCCACATCGCGGAGAGGTACCCAAGTGGCTGAAGGGGCGGGTTTGCTAAACCTGTAGGGTGGATTTTTTCCGCCGCGAGGGTTCGAATCCCTCCCTCTCCGCCAGATAAGCTCGCATCCCCGCACCGCGGGGATAAGAGGTTATTTTGATGATAGGATGGATCGAACCCTTTAGGGTTCGGGCTCCGAGGATAGCGAGCAGCATGACCAATTATGATTGGGCATGTTCGAGCGGCGCAGGAGCACAGCGCAGTCATGCGAAGCATGACAAGCGTCATCCCTCCCTCTCCAGTTTCTCGTTCAAAAGTGATAGGTTTAAACGAAAAAGACCTTCCGCTAATGTGTGGTATATAAACCACGGGCCGAAAGTCTTTTTGCATTTGTATTTTAGAAAAGTATCTATTTGGAATCAAGACCTCTTGTGAGGAATTATTGCGTAATACCGAAAAAAGGCCACCGCCAGTTTGTGGTCTATTAACCACGGCCGAAAGCCTTTCATTTATATATTTACCAAATATGAAAAGGAAAATCAATTAATTAAATAGGAGTTTCGCTAACGCAAAACGACTTGATAGTATTGCGCAATGAAGCGTCCCGCAGGGGGCGGGACTTTCTTTGCGCTTTTCCACAAAAATTTAATGTCATACCGTTATTCTTCCCATATGATTTTTTAAAAAACCAAAAAATGCCCAACCTCCACCTCAAAACCGTGAAAAACCCCTCCTGCTCCGCCCCTTTTCACGATTTTATCGACAAAAGCGTGAGCAAGTGCTATCATTTAAGCATGGCGAAAGTATCAAGTTTTTACAAAAAGATCAGTCTTCTCCGCGAGCGATATTACGAATCAGCTACAAGCAAGGAATCTCTTCTGTCGCTCATCAGCGAGGCGGAAGTTGCCGAGCAGGTTTATAACTCAAACGCGATCGAGAATAGCACTCTTACGCTTGAAGAAACCGAGAAAATATTATTACAAATAGATCTCGACAGGTACATCTCGGAGAGGGATCTTTTTGAAGCAAAAAATCTCGCGCGAGTCGTGTCTTACATAAACAAAAAGGCCAAAGAGCAGGAGCTTAATATTGATACGATCCTTTCTCTACACAAGATGTTGCTTTCGAATATTCGCGATGATGTGGCCGGAAGATTCCGCGCGGATAATGAGTGGGTGCGTGTCGGAAGTTATATCGCAATTGATCCCAAAAAAATCACTGCAAATATCGAGAAAATGCTCGCTCGATATTACGCCAACAGTAATGAAAATATCATCAGGCGGATTGCTATGTTGCATCTTACTGTTGAACATATCCATCCTTTTATCGACGGGAACGGACGTATCGGCAGGGTAATCAATAATTACTTACTTATTCGCGAAGGATTCGTGCCGATAAATATTAAGTTTATAGATAGAGAAAAGTATTATGAGGCATTCAGAGAATTTGATAAAAAAAACTCAACCGCCATTATGGAAGATATTGTCGGCAAGGCTATTATGAACAGTTACCACAAACGGCTCGCGTATCTTGAAGGCGCAACAATTATGACGCTTGGCGATTATGCGAAAAAATATAAACTGTCGCATTCCAATCTTCTCAATAAGGCCAATCGCCAGACGATAGAGGCTTTTCTAGAGAAAGGGGTTTGGAAGATTGGGGTAAGGCGCTAAGGCGTAACAATATTGAGCAAACAATCGAATTGCCCTACTATACCCCCTGCATTTCCATGGAGAGGTGGCCGAGTGGTTGAAGGCGCACGACTCGAAATCGTGTAAACCCTTACGGGTTTCGAGGGTTCAAATCCCTCTCTCTCCGCCAACTGTGCTACCTAGTTCTTGCGTGATACGACAAGCGATCAACGAAACTATAGTTCTTGATAAGGCGGAGGAGATTCTTGCGAGTGAATAGACTTATCTGTCGCAACAATAACGCGCAAGTACTTCTTGGGAGGTCGTTGGATACACTCTACTAAGTACATCCATAGCCCTTTGACTCGTAAAAGGGTCAGCGCTTTCTCTACGAGATTCGTCAAGCATTCTCTGAGCAATGCCATCCGCTCCGAGCCTTGGATCATAAAAAGGCTGATCTGTTGCATTTCCCTCTGGGCTTCCCATATGTTTTAAAATTAAAAATTATTCACCTTCTTGTAAGCTCCTAGACAACCGTCTTTCAATAATCAATACATCACTATTTGGCAATCTGTCAACGCCCCTGACCGGAAATCACAACTAGTGTTATAATCCTTGCGAATTTTTTCATAAATTAATATTATGGGTATAAGCCAATTCCTCGCAACTTACATCACTCAATTCATAGAAGTTTCCGGCTACACAAGCGTTTACGTTCTTATGGTTATGGAAAGCATGGTCTTCCCTATCCCGAGCGAAGCTGTCATGCCTTTTGCCGGATTTGTTATCGCGCAAGGTGGGTTTACTTTTTTTGGTGTAATCGCAGTAAGCACATTTGGAAGTATTACAGGTTCGATTGCCTCGTATTACATCGGGCTGTATGGTGGCAGGCGGTTTATCAACAGGTATGGCAAATATCTTCTGCTTAACGATGAGCATCTTGTTACGACTGAGAATTTCTTCAAACGTCATGGGCAAAAAACGATTTTCATCAGCAGGTTTATACCGATTGTAAGACATTTGATTTCGATTCCGGCCGGAATGAGCAAGATGAATTTGATTAAATTTTCCATCTATACGATTATCGGCGCCGGAATGTGGAACGGATTTTTGACTTGGGTCGGATATAAGTTCAAGCAAAATTGGGACACAGTAATGAAGTACAGCGAAATACTTGATATTTTCGTTCTGGGGCTTATAGTTTGCGGGCTCGGATTTTTCATCTATAAGCATTGGAAAAAATATCGAAACAAAAAGCAATCATAGGATTAACCGTTCTAGTCGATGTAATAGGACTCGGAGTCGTTATTCCCGTTCTTCCTTACTATGTCAGATCTTTCGGAGCCGAACCTTTTACCATTACGCTTCTTTTTACCGTATTTTCTTTCTGTTCATTTTTTTCCGCACCTTTGCTCGGGTCTTTATCCGATAAGGTTGGTCGCAGACCGATGTTGATTTTGAGCATATTGAGCACTTCGATCGGATGGTTTGTTTTCGCCGGAACCCATAGCATAATCGGACTTTTTATAGGAAGAGCTGTTGACGGCCTTGCGGCCGGAAATTTTCCTATTGCACAGAGTTACCTTCTGGATATTTCCAAAACCGATAAAGAAAAATCTTCAAACCTCGGGATGATCGGTGCGATTTTCGGAATCGGATTTATCGTCGGCCCTATGCTTGGCGGACTTCTCAGCTCGTTTTCACATACCACCCCTTTCTGGTTCGTAGGATTTCTTGCTATGGCAAATGCGATTTTGGCTTATTTTATTTTACCCGAAACGAATTCTAATCTCGATCGTAATAAGAAGGTTGTTTTAAATCCATTCACTCCGCTTATCCGTTCGCTTGGGAATAAGACTCTTATATTACCCTTTTTGGCATGGTTCGCTTTTGGACTCGGAGCTGTAAACACGCATTCGATTTTTGCTTTATACATTCAAGATGTTTTCGGATTCGGATCTGTTGTCGCCGGAATATTTATGACATGCACGGGTCTCGTCTTGGCGTTCAATCAGGGATTTTTGCTTAAGAGATTTTGGCTGAAAAATTTCAAAGAAAAAACTCTCGAGATGTGGGGATTGCTCGTGTTTGGAATAGGGTTTTTGCTTATGAGTACTGCAAGTCTTTCTGTTTTTATTATCGGAATTGCAATAACAACTTTTGCACAATCGATTCTCCGTATCGTCATGACAAATCAAATCACAGCCAAGGCCGATCAGAACGCAAAAGGCGAAACGCTTGGTGTGCTCTCTTCCGTCATGTCACTTGCGATGATCGTCGGACCGATCGCGGCCGGTTTCTTGTTTGAGATAAGTGAAAACATCCCTTTCCTCGTCAGCACAGCCATATTGATAGTTGCGTTTATGATTGTCGCGAATGATAGGCGCTTAGGCGCTAGGGCTTTGGGCGCTAGGAGAAAAGAAGAGGAATTGATTACGGAGAGTCTTGAGGAGAGGATGATTGGGTAAGGAGCAAGACACAAGACACAGACAGCAAGGATAAGAAAATCATCTATCGTATCTTCCTTTGTTGAAGGCTGTTATTTCTGCCATTTCTTGTTGCGACATACCCGGCTCAACGGCTTTCAGCCAATTTGTGGTATTGCCTTTTATCTCGCAAATCCTCAAGTAATATTCCGTTACCGCTTGTCTCAAAACCGGATCCGGATGCGTTAACCCTGTCGGCAGTGCCGTGAAGTCTAGCCCTTGAAAAAGTCTCGGATCTCTCATGAGCTGCTCGATAGCTCCGGCATATTTTGGACTTCTCCATCCTTTATTCCCCGGAATAAAAGGTTTTGCCACATGAGGTCTTGGAATGGCTCCATATTTTTCCGCCATAAACATTGTGAACTCATAAGCTTCTTTAAGGGTTTCCTGCGTGTCGACTCCTTCATGCCCGAAAACCATGAACATCTCTGGAGTGATTCCAAAATCTTCCCGCGTCGACCTTATCGCTTCGACGCATCCGTCTTCGGTATTTTGTCCTTTGTGTATTTTTGCCCATGTACCGGCTACGCCATCAACTCCAAAACCAACCGTATCGAATCCGCACTCGGCCAATGCTTCAATCGCTTCTCTGTTTATTTTTCTTGTATTAAGAAAAGAGAAAATCCCAGCCAGTCCTCTTATTTTCAACTCAAATCCACCATTGTTTTTTCTTACCCTGCTCATAGCTTTTGCGAATTCAAGTATCTGTTCCGGAGTCTGAAACACATCAAGATTAGACATGTAAATAGATATGCTTGCGAGTCCGAGTTTTTTTGCTCGCGCAACCAAATAATTCATATCTTTTTCTGTGATTTCCATCTCCCTATATTGTTCTTTTTTGCCATGTTCGGCCGCGCAAAAATCACAACCGTATATGCACCCTTGTGAAACATATAGAGATATTTCATGCGACAAATACTCCTTCATATCTTCGTCGCTGATTCGTTCGTATGCCGGAATTAAAGATGTTTCCTCTTGCGGTGGCAGATCTTTTTTATCTATTCCCAAAACCTCTGCAAGTTCATCATCCGAATTCCCGTTAACCGTTTCTGATCCGAACAGTTCCGTCATTTGAGATCTTGCAAGCCCCGAAATAACCCTCCCTCCCAAAACCCACCTTATTCCCGATCCGGCATCTGCTTGCATCTTCCTAATCTCCGGTATGTAAGGAGCACCTAAAAGCGTAGCCCCGACTAATCCTTCTCTCAATTCAACAGGTCTCAAATTGCCGTCTTGAAAATCCACCTCTACGCCTGCTTGTATTAGGCGAGAGCCCGCCGTCCAAAGAGATGTCGGAGTGTAGACTTGACCAAGACCTTCGTTGTCGGCGTTATTGTTGCGAGACTGCAGTAGAGTTATTTGAGTCATATTATGAATATTTTTATTGAATTATGATCGTAAACATTCCGGATCCCATCCTCGGATCAACATATCGAAGAAGACCGGAGCGGCAGCCAGATTAGTAACTCCGCCGGGTGTATGCCATCCATCTCTACTATATGTATGAATGATTTGCCCACGCACATTTAATCTGTCAGTCGTACTCCAAAAGTCATTAAGTTTATCCAGCGATGTTACGGCTTGTAAATTTGGAGATTGTAGAACCCTGTATTTATACTCCAAAGGGAATGGATTTACATTTGTTTGATACATCTCCACACCTCCCGGACATGTTTTATGGCTAAAATTATTCATGAGATCCCTAGCCATGTCCTCGAGAGGTCCGCTATATCTCGACCCCTTGTATCTCGACCCGTCACCTATCGTATATTCAACATATGCCGCCACTGATGCCGGAATCCTGTTCGGTACCCTGCCTCCGGTTAAGGTTTTTACTATTTCAGGCGTCTCAACTGTCTCCTGCTCTTCTACCTTCATCCCAACCCATGGAGCTCTATAAGGTCTCTTTACAAGAGATAATAGGCTACGTCTTAACTCTAACACGCCTGTGCCATTAAGATTCTCAAGCCTATTTTCCGGATTTTCTTCGCAGTACACCACTGCATCTTTGATGTTTTCTGGCAGACTTTCGAAGTCTGAAAAAGATGTTTCATTTTGCATTTCTTCGTGTGACATATAGTTTTTATAAAAATTTACAGAATCGCATTCTTGCATTACTTCCTCGCTTTGTCAATGCGCCTGTCGCACTCTTGCCACAGAACTCTTGACTTTTCCCATCTGTTAAGATAGTATATATGCGAATCTGTCGAAATTTTTCCACACATGATTGAATACTTGCAGAAACTAGGACTAACCCCGAAAGAATCTACCGTTTATATGTCGATGCTTGGGCTCGGAGTTGCCTCTCCGGTGTCTTCCATCGCCAAAAGGTCGGGAGTTAATCGCACGACTGCTTATGATATCCTTAATATACTTGTTGAAAAAGGCCTCGTTATTTCTTCCAAGCATGGAAGCTATCTCTATTTCCGTGCACAGCCGCCGGAAAAACTTGTCGCCTTCTTGAAGGAACAAAGCGATAAATACTCAAAGCTTTCCGCAGATGCGGAGAAAATTCTTCCCGAGCTTAACGCTCACTATCATGCGGCTTCCGATCGTCCGCGCGTGTACTTCTACGAAGGAATCGAAGGGGTGTTGCGCGTTTATGAAGAGACGCTTACGTCTTCCGAGGAGATCCTTGCGTATGCAAGTGATCAGGCGAATCAGAATTCCGTTCCGTGGTACTTCCCTCAGTATTATAAGAGAAGGGCTGAGAAAAAAATCCATATTCGCGCGCTATTTCCTGATACTCCCAGGGACAGAGAGCGACATTCTCTTGATGGCAAAGAGCTTCGAAAGAGTCGCCTTTTGCCAAAAAACAAACTCAATTTCACTCCCGAGGTGAATTTTTTTGATAATAAAATTATGATTGCGGACTGGAAAGAAAAAATCGGTATTATTATTGAGAGCAAGGAAATCACAAAGGTGTTTAAGCAGACTTTTGAATTGGCGTGGGAGGCGGCGGAAAGATACCATAAGAAGTCGGGGAAATTGAAGAAGTAGAAGAAGTGACGTAGTGGAGAAGTTGGAGAAGTGGGGGAAGTGACGTAGTAAAATTAATTCTTAATAAAAATAAAAATGATTCAAACAATCGCATTCTATGAAATCCTCGGGTTGCCGTTGATCGTTTACGGCGGGGCTACCACCTTAATCCTTCTTATGACAACGGCAGTAATCGGCGCAATGCATAAAAGCATGAAACTGCATGTCTGGCTTGCTAGAATTACTGTTTTGTTAGGATTGGTGCATGGGATAATCGGGATTGCAATTTTTATAAAATGAAAATCGAAACACTCATAATCGGCGGCGGGATTTCAGGTCTTGCCTGTGCTAACAAACTGTCTGCGAACGGAAGGGACTTCCTACTTGTAACAGAAAATATTGGCGGTCGTATTACTCATTCTAAAGATGGTAAAGTTTGTTACGGCGCATATTTTGTGATGAAAAATTATCATAATGTTAAGCGATTTGTCAGACAACTCGAAAGGATTTCCCCTCTTAATGTTAGATTCCATAAGGAAGACCGAGTTTATAGCGCTTTTAGTTTTGGCGTTGTAAAACATTTTGGCGAGTTTTTGCGAACCGTTCGGATTCTGTTCAGATTCAAGAAGCATTACGAGACGTTTAAGAAAAACTGCGAGATGACTCCACAGGCTGACGCACTTGAACAAGATCCTTATTTATGGAAGCTTTATAATCAAAAAGCTTCCGATTTCATCAACGAGCAACGGATTGGATATATTGCCGAGAATTACCTTGCACAAATGACACACGGAACAACTTTTACACCGACCGACAGGATCGATGCAATGCTGTTTTTGCTTATGTCTTTGCCTGTCATTGTGCCGACTTATAAATTTGAATTTTTGGATGAAAAAATTTCAGGCAATGTAAAGGATAAAACTGTTTTTGCAAGTGTTAAATCAATAAAGAAAGACCGTTGCTCATACAGGGTAAAAAGTTCTAAGGGTGATTTTATTGCGAAAAATATTGTCGTTGCTACACCCCCGCATGTTTCAAAAAAACTTTTGGGTCTTGGCAAAATCAAAGCTCCGACAAATGCTCATATGTTTCATATTAAAGGAGAATTGCGCGAGCAATGCGGCATTGTAAGCGTGTTTGACGAAAGCGATTCGACCTTGGCTTTGACAAAAGAGCAAGATGGGACTTTCTTATTTTATTCTCTTTTGGCAAAACCTGCTTTTTCTAAATATTTTATTGAACATAAGATAATTTGTCATAAATTCTGGAATCCGGCATTTAATCTTTCCGGATTCGAGGTGCTTAAATGCAAACTCGCAAAAAACCTGTATTTAATTGGCGATCACAATGTTTGCAATATGGAAGACTCTTTTATTACCGGAGTTTATGCGGCGAATAGAATCCTAGGGATGAGGCAGTATGTAATAAATTCAAAAAATCACATTATATAAGTGTCGCAGCAATAATTTTTTTCATCACTTAACATTTCCATATGGATTCAGAAGAGCAGTTGATCTCGGCGGCGAAGGCCGATAAAACCGAGTTCGTGAAGCTGTATGACAAATACTTTAAGCAGATCTATAAATTTCTGCTTACTAGAGTTGCCGACGTACAGCTTGCCGAGGATTTAACTAGCGACACATTCATAATCGCGCTCGAGAAAATCGACTCGTTCGAGTACCAAGGCAAACCGTTTTCGTCTTGGCTATATCGAGTCGCGATAAACGAGCTGAATAAGCATTATCGCGCCGCGAGATCCGAACAAGAAGTTATGATCAGAAAATGGCACGAAGAAGGAGATAAGCTCGAAGCTGCCGACATAGAGTTATTGGAAGGCGAAAGCGAACAAGAAAAATTGCAAAACCTGAAGGTGATGAATGACGGAATAAGAAAATTAAAACAAGAGGATCAGGACATTTTGTCGCTTAAATATTTTGAAAATTTATCTTATCAAGAGATAGCTGAAATACTGGGAATAACCGTTACGAATGTTGGCGTGAAGCTGATGCGTGCAACTGAAAGATTATCAAAAACGTGTAATTTTTAACCTTAAAATAATCATGAATAACATAGAAAAACATCTAAACCAATTAGGAAAAATGCTTAAAAAACGTGAAAATCCGGCGTTTGGATCCGACCTTAGGAATGAGCTCCTAAGACGAGCGAATGTGATGAATTCTGCGAAGGTAGAGAGTAGACAGCAAGACACAAACAGCAGAGGCGGACTGGGATTTGCATTAACTCCATTCTGGAAAAAGGCGTTTGCTACCGCTACGGCTTTTGCCCTTCTTGTTGCCGTTGTTTCTTATTCAATTCTTCCCGGCGGAACCAAGCAAGCTATACAGCTTGTGAATATTGCCGAGGCGCAAGATTATTACGCATTAACTCCAGAAACTGAAGATACTAGTGGGGTTTCCACTGACTCCGGTTTTATACTTGAAAGCAAAGGCGTAATTGATGCAGGCGAAGTCGAAGATGCAATTGTCATCACTCCGGAAACGGATTTCGAGGTTGAGCAAGTTAGCGAAACGAGTGTCGAAATAACTCCTGCAGAGCCGCTACAAGAAGGAGAAGTTTATTCGATTGAATTGAATGCTCAAGATATGGAATCAAGCCCTTATAAGACAGAGTATTCGTGGGCTTATCAGGTTTCCGAGGATTTGAGAATTGCAGGAACTCTTCCGGCAAATAAAACGACAAACATTCCTTTGAATGCGGGCATCGAAATTAATTTCAATTACAACGGAGTTCAAGCTTCTGATATTGAGAATTATTATTCTATAGAGCCTGCGACTCGCGGAGGATGGGACAGCAAAGGCAAAACCGCTGTTTTCGTTCCGGCCGATCCTTTGACCGCTTTGACTATTTATACAGTCACGATTAAGACCGGTTTACCTTTGGGCGGAAGTGAGAAAGTTTTGGCGGAAGATTACGTTTTCCAATTTGAGACTTACAGCGAATACTCTTCAGACGGTAATTTGTCGTTCTCTTCCGAGATGTTTAATTTTGCACCAAATGAAGTTATTGATTTGCCCGTTTATTACTGGGAAACTTACGGAGAAGAAACCGAGTCCCCTACCGTATCCATGCAGGTTTATTCGTATGACGGTGCGGAAGATTTTTTGAGTGCCATTGAGGCGAAACAAGACAACTCTCTCGATTGGGCATGGAACACTAGCGAATTATATTCTTCATCTGTTGAAGGACTTAATCTTCTAATAGATCAGAGTACCGCACCTCTTTTGACCTCTCAGTGGGATCATTTTATCGAACTGCCTCAGGCGCTTGATCAAGGATATTATTTGCTGAAAATTTCAAAAGGCGATACGAAGGCCGAAGCTTTCTTGCAAGTAAGCAATTTGGCGACTTATGTTTCTCTAAGCAATAACGAGTCCATCGTTTGGGTAAACGATCTCTCTACCGGTATGCCCGTTTCCGGCGCAGATGTGTCGGTAGAAAAACTTGGGAGTACCAAGACGGATTCAAACGGACTGGCCGTAATACAAGAAAATTTCCCTCAACCGGATAGTTATGATGGAGACAGCGAGAATTTTAACGGCATAGTAAAGGTTTCGTCCGGAGATAGTACTGTTTATTACTTGTATGATTATTATTCGAGCTCGCCAATCTTAGATAATTGGAAATTTTTTGAAACAGAAAGAGATACGTACCATCCGACCGACAAGGTTTATTATTGGGGATTCTTAAAAGGCAGAACCGAACCTCTTAAGGGCGATGCTCAGCTTATAATTACGAACTGGCCATGGGTTTGGGATGCCAAATATTTAGCTGAAA
>Ga0208953_1000911_pt1 | contig 20764 bp, 19 predicted proteins | sample RifOxyB2_FD_184033 | JGI IMG/M metagenome (GOLD analysis project Ga0208953, IMG submission 184033) | Groundwater microbial communities from Rifle, Colorado - Rifle Oxygen_injection B2 (SPAdes) | ecosystem: Environmental > Aquatic > Deep subsurface > Groundwater | place: USA: Rifle, Colorado... | reverse complement strand
TCTGCCGATAGTGGTGGCGCCACAAAGTATGATCTCCGGTTTGTATTCTTCCGCGAGCTTAACCAGTACTTCCGTGTAGGGGTCGTCCTGGTAGGACTTTAAAGCGGGGTGATCCACGATATAGATCTTATCCGCGCCCCGTTCTGAAAGTTCCGCTATCTTCGCGTCTATGCCGTTGCCGAGGATGACAGCGCAGAGCTTTACGCCCAGTTTCCCCGCCAGTTTCTTCCCTTCCCCCAGGAGCTCAAACGATATGGATTGTATGACGCCTTTTTTCTGCTCGCAGAAAACCCAGACGTCCTTATATCCGGAAAGGTCCCGTTTCGCGGCCGCGTCTTTCTTGAGTTCTATAGCTTTAAATTTGCACGCCTCCACGCACGCGCCGCAGAGCGTGCATTTGCCCATGTCGATAACGGCCTTCTTATTAGCCATGTGGATGGCGCCGAACGGACACGCTTTTACGCAGAGCGTGCAGCCCGTGCATTTTTCCAGAAATATTATTATGGAAGCCGGCATATTAATGTATCACTATATCTTTCAGCAACTCTGCCAGTTCTTTGGAAACGTCAATGGTGTCGCCTTCAAGCATTTCCCCGCCTTTTCTCGGCGCCGGAGTGAAGATCTTGACCACCCGGGTGGGAGAGCCGTCAAGCCCCAGCAATCCGGGTTCGGCCCCGATGTCCTCCGCGGTCCATTTGAGCGGCTTCGCGGATTTGGCCCGCATCATCCCCTTTAGGGACGGCAGGCGCGGTGTGTTTATTTCTTTTACTACGGTGAGCAGGCATGGAAGCGGGGTTTCAACTATATCATACCCCTCCTCCGTCATCCGCTCCACCTTTGCCGCGGCAGCGGAGATCTCCGCTATCTTTTTTACGTAGGTTACCTGTGGGATATCCAGATGCGCGGATATACCGGGGCCGACCTGCGCGGTGTCTCCGTCGGAGGCTTGTTTCCCGCAGATTATCACGTCAAAAGCTCCGATCTTCCTTATCGCGGCCGAGAGCGTGTAACTTGTGGCCCAGGTGTCGGAACCGGCGAATTTTCTGTCGCTTACAAGAATGGCCTCGTCGCAACCCAGCGAGAGCGCTTCTCTGAGCGCGGCCTCGGCTTGCGGCGGGCCCATTGTGAGGACCGTGACTTTGCCGCCGAGACGTTCTTTAAGGCGGACAGCTTCCTCGATAGCGTAAGCGTCGAACGGGTTTATGACGCTCTCCACGCCTTCCCGGATAAGCGTGTTGGTCGCCGGGTCGATCCTGACATCGGTGGTGTTCGGCACCTGTTTTATGCAGACGATTATATTCATGCTGTTCCGGTTACTAGCCTATGGCTGTGCCGTAACAAGAGCTATGCTCCTCAGACGGCCTTTTTCAGGCTCTCTTTGATCATGTTGGCCGCTATGACGTTGCGTTGTATCTGGCTGGTGCCCTCGTAGATCTGGGTTATTTTGGCGTCGCGCATGTATTTCTCTACCGGGTATTCCCTCATGTAACCATAGCCGCCGAATATCTGTACCGCGTCGGTTGTGACCTTCATCGCGACGTCGCTGGCGAAAAGTTTCGCCATCGCGGATTCTTTCGCCACGGATTTGGCGCCCGAGTCCACCATGCGGGCGGTAGCGTAAACCAGCGCGCGTGCCGCCTCCACCTGGGTGCCCATATCGGCCAGCATATGCTGGATACCCTGGAAGTTGGAGATGGACTGGCCGAACTGGACCCGCGTCCTGGCGTATTCCACGGCGTGGTCGAGCGCGCCTTGCGCTATGCCGACCGCCTGGGATGCCACGCCCGGCCGGGAGTTGTCGAAAGTTTTCATGGCGATGATAAAACCCATTCCCTCTTTCGACAGGAGGTTAGCGGCGGGGATCCTGCAGTCGGTGAATATGACCTCGCGCGTGGCCGACGCGCGTATCCCCATCTTCTTCTCTTTTTTGCCGAAATCCATGCCCTTTGTGCCCTTTTCCACTATAAACGCGCTCGCACCCCGGGTACCCTTGGTCTTGTCCGTGCTTGCGATAACCGTATAGACCTCGGCCTCTCCCGCGTTCGTTATCCATTGTTTGGTGCCGTTCAGGATGTAGTGGTCGCCATCCTTTTTGGCGGTCGTCTTTATCGAACCAGCATCGGAGCCGGCGCCGGCTTCTGTTATGCAGAACGCGGCGAGCCGCTTGCCTTTAGCTATATCGGGCAGGAACTTTTTTTTCTGCTCCTCCGAGCCGTACAGAAGTATCGGGATCGTTCCAAGGCCCGTGCCGGCGTAGCCGAGCGCTATGCCGCCGCAGGCCCGGGATAATTCCTCGGTAACCACGCACATATCGACGATGCCGCCGCCCAGGCCGCCGTATTGCTCCGGAATATATACGCCGAAAAGATCGCTGTCGGCCAGGATCTTCATTATCGGCCACGCGAACTCCTCGGTTTCATCGTAATGAGCCGCGACAGGCTTGATTTTCTCATCCGCTATCTTTTTCGCGAGATCGCGCATCATTTTCTGTTGTTCGGTTAAAAAATAATCCATAAATCAACTCCTTAATACGGTCCGCAAAACGGCATAAGGCCCCGCTTACTGACTATGATACAAAAAAGTTGCCGGGTATTTGAACGGGCGTGCGCGCAAATATCGCGCGGTCAGGGGGCGGTATTCTTGCGGGGCAACGCGGGTCAAAATACTGCGCCGGCTGAAAGTCCGGAATTTTAAAAATTAAACTTGCGCTTCGCTCCGCTTTGTTATCCTTCTTTCCGGGCCGGTTAACTTCAGGATCCCTCCGCGGAACTGCACGCCTTCCCGAAAACAGGGAAGGAATTTCCGCAACTGGGCTTTCCAGGTGGGCCAGTCGTGCGGCCAGGTTTCACCCCAGACGTCGTACCAGCAGGTTATGGATTTGCCCTGGACGGCGTGCGCCAATTCACGGGCTTGATCGTTAAATTGTTCCCAGGCTCCTCGGCCGTGCGAGATGACAAGATAACCGTCACGGAGTTTCGCGAGCGCGCGTTCATCGTTCAGGGCGGGCAAATAGCTTAAGGGTTCGCTGAAATATACGCCTTCGTCCGAATAGCCGCCGAGTTCCGTTTTCATGCTGTAAACTCCGCTCAGGCATACGGCGGAGTCGAAGCAGCCGGGAAATTTGAGAAAAAAATTTGCTGAGTGAAACGCGCCGAAACTATTGCCCGTGGCCATAAATTTTTCCGAAATGCCGTAAGTTTTTGCGATAAAAGGAATAGTTTCGTTTGTTATACAGGCTTCGTATTGCGCGTGCCTTAGTCCTATCCAATTATCTTTTACCGGTTTATACCAGCTTTCCCAATCCCGGCCATCCACCGCGAAGACCCGGATATCCCCGCGCTCTATGAAGTCCTGAACGGCTTCTATCATTCCCTTGTCTTCGTAATCATAGAACCGTCCGCTTGAAGTGGGGAAGACCATGACCGGCTTTCCCGCGGATCCGTAAGATTTGAATTCAAAATCCTGCCCCAGCCGCCGGCTGAAGAATTTGTGGTATTTTATTTCCATGGCGCAATATTCTCCTGTAAGGATCCCCGGCATTATTGGCCGAGGGGCTTCGCATATATTATAATATTGAGAACCCTATATGAACTTCGTTTTTCTCTCTCCCGCGTTTCCTCCCAACTATTATCTTTTCTGCGCAAATCTCCGAAAAGAGGGCGTTAACGCCCTCGGTATCGGGGAATCGCCTTTCGGCAGCCTGCGGCCCGAATTGCGGGAATCCCTGGCCTGGTATTATCAGGTGGAGAATATGCGCGATTACTCCCAGCTGCGGGAAGCTCTGCGCTTTTTTGTATTGCGTTTTGGAAGCATAGACAGGATAGACTCGCTGAACGAGTATTGGCTTGAAACCGAAGCGAAGCTGCGCAGCGAATTCGGCATCCCGGGCGTCCAGGCGGCGGATGTCTCGCGCATACGCCGTAAATCCATGATGAAAAAAGTTTTTGCCCGTCTGGGCCTACCCCATGCCCGGGGCCGGTTGGTATGTGACGCCGGCCAGGCGCAGGCCTCGGCCGCTGAATTTAAATTTCCGGTTATAGTGAAGCCGGATGACGGCATGGGCGCGGAGTTTACCTACAGGCTGGAATCCCCTTCGGACGTCGATCGGTTTTTTTTAAATAAACCCGACAGGGATTTCATTATGGAGGAGTTTATTTTCGGCGATATCGTCACTTTCGACGGGCTGGCCGATCCGGATGGACGGATAGTTTTCCGCACTTCGCACGTTTATGGCCAGGGCGTGATGGAAGCCGTGTTGGCGGATATGCACATCTCCTATTATTCCCTGCGGGAGATCCCTCCGGACATTGAAGCCGCCGGTGAAAACCTCGTTAAGGGATTCGATGTGCGGGAGCGCTTCTTCCATTTTGAGTTTTTTCGCCGGAACGACGGGACATTGTGCGCGTTGGAAGTAAATATCAGGCCGCCTGGCGGCATGACTATGGATATGTTCAATTATGCGTGCGATATAGATATGTACTCAGTTTGGGCCAAAATGATGGCTCACGGCGCTATCCGGCTGGACTACGGAAGAAAATATCATTGCGGCTACGCCGGCAGGAAAAACAGGCTGCGCTACGCGCATTCTCACGAAGAGATCATGGAACGCCTGGGAGCCTGGATAGTCCACCACGATGGGCTCCCTCCAGTACTGGCCAGAGCCATGGGCGACACCGGTTACCTTATCCGCACCCGGGATGTCGCCGCCATGGATCGCGCGGTGAATTTTATACAGGAATTGAGCAGATAAGACGTATGCCAAGTTTAAAGTAACAGGCGGAAAATAGATTGTTTTTGTTCAAAGGACAAATAGTAATATTCCCGTCTTACAAACATGGAGCCGACTATAAGAATGGAGGGGTTTGGAAAGATGTTTAAGGGCCGTTCACTCCCCCTAAAATCCTTCAAATGCGCAATAAAAGTGTTTGCATTTTTGCCGCGAAACTTGTAGTATTTACTCAGGAAATATAAACGCCGAAGTGTGGACTTAGGCGAAAGGACATATAAACAAATGACGAAAGGAAAAGTGAAGTGGTTTAACGACAAAAAAGGTTACGGTTTTATCACCCCCGACGAAGGCGGGACGGAGCTTTTTGTGCACCATCAGGATATACAAGGGGATGGTTTCAAAACGCTTGCTGAAGGACAGGCTGTGGAGTTCGAAGTAGCGCAGGGCGAAAAGGGCCCCAAAGCCACCAAAGTCGTTAAACTGTAAAGCCCGGCTTTACAAATAAAAAACCCGCTTAACCGCGGGTTTTTTTATTTAAGGGGCCGCTGTGCGCCGGATAACAGCGGGAGCCGGATTAATATCTATACATGGCGGTGCCGTTATAATCCCTGTGGTTGCAGTCGAAAATCACTGTTCCCCATATTGGAGACGCCTTGTCTCCGACATAAAACCAGCCGCCGGAATCACCGACTTTTTGAAAAAGCTCTTCCGTATTCTTAATTTCGGTAAGGACCCGGACCGCATTATTCCCGGTATGGTGTCCCGGAAGCTTGATATATGGGATTTTCGGCAGATATTTATCCACAAGCTCGACCGGATTCACCGGAAAAAGCCCGTTTTTATCCGCGCGAAAAACGGCCAAAGCGGCCCGGAATGCGTTTAGGCTGTCCTTTGCTTTGCGTGAATCTTCCGTTTCCTTGGCGGAAGCGGAGATGATCTTGTCGATTCTTTCCAGGGTGGCGAGCTTTTGATCTTTTCCCTGGTCATCCTGAGAAGGTCTTAGGCCGAACATCTGGAGCGCATACTGGGTCTTTCTTAATTCTTCGATTATTTCCAACCGCAGGAGATTCTCGTCGCCTGTTTCTTTTTGAACAGTTTTAAGTATCTGCATTTTTCTTTGAAGTTCAACGGGCCCGTCCTTATCAATATCTATCATTAATACGGTGAGCATTGATCCGGTTTTTTCCGTCTTCGCCATTATTTCAGGATCTATACCGTCCATGGCCGGTTTGACATCGGGCGCGGGGGGGCCAGCCAGGGAAAACGTTAGTCCCGCGGTCATCAAAAAATAACCGGCCGCAAAAATACTCCTTGAAGCGAAAATTGGTGTCAGGAAACCGGAATTACGCGGGCTGGTTATAGTTTTCCACAGTCTTGCGGGTATAATACGTCCTATTTTCAGTTTCATTTTTCAGCTCCCTTACTGTCGTAAAGGTCAATAATCTTAGTTCGGATAACGAACGGCTGTTATTTCCAGTTTGGTTTCGCTTGAACCTCGTACCATGGATACGCTGGCGCCGGGGCGGGCGCCGAGCAATGCCGAAGCCAGGGGCGAAGCCCAGCTGATTTTCCCGGACGCCGCGTCAGCCTCGTCTTCTCCCACTATTGCGAACTCCTGCGTGGTCCCCTCGCTATCCTTTACCGTGACCAGCGCGCCGAAGCGCACTTCCCCGGTCCCGGCTCCGGAATTGTTTACCAAGATGGCGCTTTTCAGACGGGCCTCGCAATAACGGAGATCGCGTTCCAGGAGACGCAGTTGTTGACCCTGTAAAGGATCGTCGGATTTTCCGGTGATGAGCGCCTTGCGGGCTTCGATAAGTTCAGCCAGCCGGCTTTCCATGGCGGCCCGGCCCTGCGGAGTAACATAATTAGGTAAAACACTGACCTGCCGCTCCGGCAATTCTTCCGGCAGGTTATTTGCATCTTCCTTAACAAAAGCTCTGCTCATAAAGACGTACCCCCCCACCTGTCGCACCCCGCGCTTAACACATGCGCGGGGCGGATGACGCCGGACCTCTTAAGGTAATCGGTCCGGTGCTCCCGGAGGGGGATTCCATCCCCCTTCCGCGTTTGCTTCCTTCGCCAAGGCTCAGTCGCGGCACTGAACCCCCTGCTGCGGAAATCTCCTGAATACTAAGGAGGTAGATATTTTTATGCCTGTCGCACCCCGCGCTTAACACATGCGCGGGGCGGATGACGCCGGACCCCATAATATAATACCAAAGTTTTCGGCTGGGTTATCAATTCCCTCAGTCTGGGGCCGATCTCCACGGTTTTCGCGGTTATCCCTGGATGCCGCCTCCCGCCGCCGCCTGGTCCGGGTCTATATAATTGTCCAGAATCCATTGTGTAAACGGGAAGCTTCCGGTAAACGCCGGACTGACGGCATTAAGTATGTGGGTGCTGGCTCTGTCCCCTTCAACCACAAAATCCTGGACCAATTCTAAGGTCGTGGTGTTTAGTAGCTGCGCCCGTATTCCGGGTCTGCTCCATTGGTTGAAGCCGGCTGCGTTGATATCTTTTACCAATTTTAATCCCAAACCCACAAAAAAGGGTTTATAATATTTCCGCATTTCGTCCGCGGCCAGGCTGCGGAAACCGAAAGAATTGGTGAGAAATAGCCAAGCTTCATAACCCGCGATCTCCAGCATTTCGGCCGGGCTGAAATCAGCGAGGCCGCCGTAATTCTCGCGCCAGAAAGCAGGGATCGCCGTGGGGCCTAATTTGACATGTCCATCCACGGTTACAGTGTAGTGGACGCCTAAAAAAGGATTTTTAAGATCCGGGACGGGATACACATTGACTTTTAGCGGCGTGTCGGCGCCGGAATATTTCAGATAGATGCCTTTGAACGGAATGATAACGTATTTTTTAGAGAAACCGAAATCTTTGGCGATTTTGTCCGCGTAAAGTCCCGCGGCATTGATCAGACGCCCGGCTTTAATAATACGCCCTTTCGTGGTTTTAATAGTATTGTCTCCGATGCGGGCCTTGTAGCCTTCCGCGAACAATATCCGCGTTCCCGCCGCTAAAAGCCGGTTTTTAATGCAGGCGCAGATCTCGACCGGATCAACGGTGGCGGTTGTAGGGGAATAAACGGCTTTTTCGAAAGTCTTCGCGTTGGGTTCTATTTCCGAGAGTTCTTTCGCGTCTATAAGCCTGAGATCCACGCCGTTGGCCGCTCCGCGTTTTTCAAGTTCGTAAAGAGAGCGAAGTTCCGTTTCATTTCCGGCGACCACTACTTTCCCGCACTCGTTCAATGCCAGGCTGTTATCCCGGCAGTATTTTCTGAGCGCGAGATTCCCGTCCCTGGTAAAACGGGCTTTCAGCGAGTTCGCAGTGTAGTAGAACCCCGCATGCAGAACGCCGCTGTTCCTGCCGCTGCTGTGGAAAGCGACATCGGGTTCTTTTTCAAGCAATAGAACCGTTTTGCCGGGCATTTTTTCCCGGATTTGACTGGCAAGCGCGAGCCCTATAATGCCCGCTCCGATTATAAGATAGTCGGTGTTTTCCGTCTGCATGTGTGTTTTGCTTAGGCCTATGGATATGGCGCATCGTTTTCGCGTATCAAAGGGGTTTTGGGATGGCTTCTAGGGATTGGTCTCGTGGTTTTCAAGGTAATCGATGGCATTCCTGGCCGCCGCCTGCTGGGCCTCTTTCTTGTTCTTACCGGAGCCCATGCCAAGCACTTTTTTGCCGATCAGGACCCGTATCGTGAACACCTTGTCGTGTTCGGGGCCGACAGTTGAGATAATTTCGTACTCCGGCGGTTTCTTGTGGCGTTTTTGTATGATCTCCTGTAGGACGCTCTTGTAATCCCGCTCTTCCATTCCTCCCATGTCCTGGCCGTGGAGCCAGCGCTTTACGAATGTCGCCGCCGGTTCAAGCCCTCCGTCCAGGTAGATCGCGCCTATAAGCGCCTCAAAAGAATTGGACAGAATGCTGCTGCGTTTCCCCCCCCCCGTTTGATGCTCGCCTACGCCTAAAAAAACATGCTCTCCAAGATTCAGACTGTCGGCCCAGTGCGCGAGGTTCGCGCGCGAAACCAGAACGGATTTCACCTTGGAGAGATAGCCTTCGTCCTGCGAAGGATGTTCCACAAAAAGATAATAGGATACGATTAAGCCAAGAACGCTGTCGCCCAGAAACTCAAACCTTTCATTGTGCAAGGTTTGTCCCCGCTCAGTAGAGTAAGATTTGTGAGTCAGGGCTTCTTTGAGCAGTTCTCTGTTCTTAAAACCGTATCCTATCAGCTTTTCTATCGAGTCCATGAGCAACTCAGGCCGTTTGCGGGGCCCGAAGTCAGTCTTTCTTGGATAGTTTGTCCTTGATGTAGGAGACGGCTTCGCCGACGGTCTTTATCTTCTCGGCGTCTTCGTCGGGAATTTCAACGTCGAACTCCTCTTCAAGGGCCATTACGAGTTCCACGGTGTCCAGGGAATCGGCTCCCAGGTCCTGCACGAACTGCGACTGGGGGGTGACTTCAGCGATGTCCACCGCCAGCTGGGTCACGATGATCTTCTTAACTCTCTCTTCCAGGTTTTCAGCTACTGCCATTAGATGTCCTCCCAATAGGATGTGTTTGTTACCGTAAAAAAACCACTACATGTAAATGCCGCCGTTCACGGCGAGGACCTGTCCGGTGATATACGGGGAGTCCTCTCCGGCCAGGAACAACACCGTCTTGGCGACATCGGCGCCCGAACCCAAGCGTCCGAGCGGGATCATTTCAAGGAGTTTGGCCTTCGCTTCTTCCTTGAGCCCGTCCGTCATGGCGGTCCGGATATAACCGGGGGCCACGGCGTTAACCAGCACCTGGCGGGAGGCGAACTCCCGCGCCATGGATTTTGTCAGGCCTATGATGCCGGCTTTGGAGGCCGAATAATTGGCTTGTCCCGCGTTTCCCGACTGCCCTACTACGGAGGCGATATTAATGATGCGGCCGCTCCGCTGGCGCAGCATGCTCTTTGAGGCCGCTTTAGCCATCAGGAACGAACCTTTAAGATTCACATCTATTACCGCTTGAAAATCTTCCTCTTTCATCCGGAGCACCAGATTGTCCTTTGTTATACCGGCGTTGTTTACCAGTACGTCCAGCTTTTCAAAAATCTTGAGAGTTTCTTCCAGGCTGCGTTCGCAGTCCTCAAATTTTGTCACATCCGCGGCCAGCGCCAGGGTTTTGGCTCCGGTTTCCAGTGAAAGAGATTTGGCGGCGGCGCTCACTCCGTCCGCGTTCACGTCCGTCATGACCACGTTGGCGCCTTCTACGGCGAATGCTTTTGCTATGTCGTAGCCGATGCCGCGCTGGGCGCCGGTGACGAGTACGGTTTTGGTTTCAAATCTTTTCACGTTTGTTCTTCTTTAGACTTATTGAAAATCGCCGTGCGCGGCGGCTTCCATACGCGGCTCAATCTTCAGGAAGAGGCGCCGCTTTCTCGCCCGCTATCTGGTCTTTCACCTGTTCCATGTGCTTTTTTATCTTTTCCACCAAACCGTAACCCGCCAGGTCGCCCGCGGCTTTGATCGCGCTGAAGATGGCTTTGGGATTGGTTTTGCCGTGGCAGATGAGAACCACGCCGTTCACTCCCAGAAGCGGGGCGCCGCCATATTCGTCCGGGTTCATCTTTTTGCGCAGGTCGGTAAAGATTTTTCTCATCAGCAAGGCGCCTATCTTGTAGGTGAATTTGCGTTGGATCTGCTCTTTGAGCATTTTAAAAATGACTTTGGCCAAACCTTCCGAAACCTTCAGCGATACATTGCCGATAAAACCGTCGGTGACCACCACGTCGGTGACTCCGGCGGGCAGATCTCCTCCTTCCACCGGACCTTTGAAATTTATACCCACATTCTTCATGAGCGGTATGGTTTCAAGGATCAGCGTGTTTCCTTTGGTCTCTTCCTCTCCTATAGACAGCAGGCCCACGGAAGGGTTATCAATATTAAAGCGCAGCTGCATGAAGATGGACCCCATTATGGCGAACTGGACAAGGTGCCAGGGCTTGCAGTCCATGTTAACGCCGGCATCCAGCAGCAGGGTGGTGCCTCTGAGCGTGGGGAACGGCGCGGCTATGGCCGGTCTTATGATGCCGGGAATGCGTTTAAGCTTTAAAAGCGACGCCACCATTACGGCGCCGGAGTTTCCGGCTGAGATAAAGGCGTCGGCTTTGCCGTCTTTGACCAGTTCGGCACCCACCATCAGGGAGGAGTCGGGTTTGGACCGGCATTCTACTACAGGCTCCTTCCCCATCTCCACCACTTGTTGGGCGTGGATGATCCTGAGCTTATCGGAAGGCGCGGCGCCCAGGCGGCGCAGTTCCTCCCGGATCTCCGGGTCCCGTCCCACTAGCAGGATTTCGTGGGGCAGCTGGGCGGCGGCCATGATGGCCCCTTCTATATTGGGTTTCAGCCCGAAATCCCCACCGTGAGCGTCAAGCGCTATTCTCATATTAAACGGTTCCGAAAGTTTAAAGTCCGGAGGTCTGTTTTATTTATATCCAGGACTCCGGCTTTAACCTCTTTCTGTTCTATTTAGGATTCTGTTCGTCCGTTTTCTTTTCTTTCCGGACAATTTCTATCTTGCCGTTGTATGCTCCGCACGCGGCGCATACCCGGTGGGGCAGGCGCATCGCGCCGCACTGGGGGCAGGATGAAAGGGATTTGGTTTCCAGTTTCCAGTTGGCCGCCCTTCTGGAGTCCCGCCTGGCGGGGCAATGTTTTCTTTTTGGATTAGGCATGGTGATAGCTCCTGTTTACCGTCTTAACCGAAAATATAATTTTACAACCGCGGCCGCCGCTTTAAGTCTTTGAACGGGCCTTCCTTTTTTGCCTCACTAAATTCCGCTTCCTGTCCGGTAACACAGCCGCAGACCTTCAAATTAAGATTTCCCCCGCAGGCCTGACAAAGCCCTTTACATTGCGGGGAACAAAGCGGTTTTAAAGGCATCATTAACGCGACCGAATCTCTGAGCGTGCCGCTCACATCAATAGATTCTACCGCATCTTCATATAGCTCGTCAAAGGGCTCGGTGAATTTACCCGTAAAGGGTTCTCCGCAACGCGCGCATTCCAGGTGTAATCCCGCTTCTACCGCGCCCTCCAGCAACAGGGAGTCGCCTCCCACGGAAAAAACCAGATCCACATTCGCATTTGCCACTTTAGCGGGGCCTTCTAAAACATCGGCGAAAAATTCAGGATCAAGAGCTTTTTTGAGCGTGAGTCCGCCCTTTTCCCGTATTTCCGCGGTACTAAAGACAAGTCCATGGCTCTTTTCCATATTATAGCCTGATACAATATCAATTATCAGAGGTCATAATCAATATTCGCCGCGGCGGCGCCCCTTTTTATAGGCGCTTTCAAAGGTCTGAAAAGGCTGGTCGGATAGAAACCCTGTTATTGGTCACTTCCCGAAATCCAGGGTTTCCTTAACCACATACGCGGGTTTGCGGATGGAACGGTAGTATGTGCGCGCTAAGATCTCCGTCATGAGCCCCATGAAGAAAAACTGGATGGCGGCAAGCGCAAAAAAAACAGCCACCAGAAAAAGCGGCTGATCTTTTACGAATACATGATCAAAGATCTTCCTATAGAGCGTGAAAGCCGCCATCAGGGCTGACGCGCTAAAAAGCCCCAGACTCAGGCCTCCGAATAAATAAATAGGGGTCGATAGGAAATCCCCCATAAATTTTACCGTTAAAAGATCCAGAGTCACCTTGAAGGTTCGTGTAAGCCCGTATTTTGAACGCCCTTTTACGCGGTGTCGGTGTGTCACCTGTATTTCGGCGATGCTTGCGCCCATGTATCCCAGCAGGGCGGGCAGGAAGCGGTGCATTTCGCCGTATAGTTCAATGGCTTTGAGATGCGGGGCTTTATAAATCTTAAGCGTGCAGCCGTAGTCGTGCAGTCCCACTCCGGTAACTTTTGAGATAATAAAGTTGGCGATCCTGGAAGGCAGAACTCTTGAGAAGAAAGGGTCCTTTCGGTTCCGCCGCCAGCCGCTTACCACATCAAAACCTCCGGCGGTGTTTTTAAAAAGCGCGGCGATGTCGGCCGGGTCGTTTTGGAGATCCGCGTCCATGGTGACGATGTATTCCCCCGAGGCGGATTTGATGCCCGCGCTAAGGGCCGCGGTCTGGCCGAAATTGCGGCTGAATTTTATAAGCCTGGCGCCGGGCAGATTTTTCACTATCCCGCGGAGCTCCATGTCCGACCCGTCGGTGGAGCCGTCGTCCACCCAGACGCTTTCCCAGCTGAGCCCCGAGGCGCTGAAGGCCTCGGACAGTTCACGGGCCAAGTCATTAATGTTTTCTTTTTCGTTGTAAACGGGTATCACCACGGATATTTTAGGGATCATTGTGACAGACCTTTTTTCTTTATAAGTCCGGTGTAAAGCTCTTCCTGACGGAGGACCATATAGTCTATGTCGAATTCCGTCAGGTTCGTTTCCGCGGCTTTTGCGGCCATCTCGGCGCGCCGGACCGGATATTCCATCAGTTCCTTCAGGCGCAGGCAGAAAGTGTCTATGTCCCCCGGATCCATAGTGTAACCGTTGATGCCGTCGTAAAGCAGGTCGGCCACGCCGTCGGTCTTGTAGCAGACGGAAGGCAAGCCGGTACTGATCGCTTCCACCAGGCTTCTGGGCAGACCTTCCCAGAGAGAGGTGAGCGTGAAAATATCCGCGGCTGCGAGGATCTCCGCCGAGTCGTGGCGCCAGCCTGGGAAAAGCAGGCGGTGTTCGAGTCCTGATTTTTTCGCCAGGGCGCGGGCGGCTTCCAGTTCTTCTCCTCCTCCGACCAGCATGAAGACCGCATTTTTGTGCGCGCCGGTCAGGCGTTTTGCCGCGGCGATGAAATGGCCGGGATTTTTTTGGGGCTTCAGGTTGCCGATGCTTACGATAAGCAAGGCGTCCTCCGGCACTCCCAGCTCGCGGCGCTTGGCCGCCCGGTCCGGGCGGGCGGGGTAATTTTTGAGCGGTATGCCGCTGCGTATAATCGAACAACCGCCCCGGTCGCACAGGCCGTAGTCCCGCGCGTAACTCATATTGGAGTTTGAAACGAATATCAGGGCGTCGGAGAATAAGGCGCAGAATTTCTCCAGTAAGATAAAAAGGCGTTTCTTGAGCGGATGTTGCCGCTCGTGAAAACCGAAACCGTGAAAAGTGTGCACGATCACAGGCGTACCGGCCAGGCGCGCCGCCAGGCGGCCGAGTATCCCCGCCTTGGAGGAATGCGTGTGCACTATCAGCGGCGCTTCGGCGCGTATGATGTCCCGCAGTTCAAGGAGGGCCAGGAGGTCTTTCAAAGGGCGTATGGAACGTCCCAGATGGTTAGCATAGATGATGGATCCCGGCGGAACTTTTTCATCCAGTATGCCGCCGGGGCCGGAGACCAGTTTCGCGTTAAAACGGGTGTTATTTAAATGCGCGACGGTGTGGATCGTGTTGGCTTGGGCGCCGCCGAATTCGAGCTTTGTTATTATGTGAAGGACTTTTATCCGCATAATGTCAGTCAGCGATATTTAAGAAACTGAATTACAGAAAGTGAAACGTGATTTAAGGATAGATAGTAAACGACAATCAGTCTCGTTTCCCCCGCCGCTTTCGAATTAAGCCGCTTGATTATTTAATCGCCGCGACGGGCAGTTTCTTTACCTTATAATAGGGAAAGTAATGCTGGAGAATGGCGGTGTATTTATAACCGAGTCCCTTTGCCATACCGTGTCCGCCCAACACGCAGTAGCCGTGCCCGTCTCCGGTGCCGATGCCGCGCAGGATGAAATATTTGGGATACTTCCCTTCGAAGATGGGCCGCATTGTGAAAAGCGCCGAACGCAGGGCGCCTCCGGTGAGCGCTCGTGAGATGGCGGCAAAGCCTTCCAGGACCACGCTGCCGGCGGTGCCTTCCACGCGCACGCTAAGAGCCCTGCCGCTGGCGGTCCGCTTAAGGACTGTCATGGATCTTATGTAGCCGACCTTGGCGTCGCGGTTCAGGCGGTTCTCTATCCACTTGGGCTCAAGCAATAGCGTCCAGATGACATCAGAAGCCTTGGTTTTATCCTCGCTAAGGCACAGCAGATTGCCGGGCGGGGATCGGAGGGTGGTGCGGTAGAGGTTGAAAGGGGTCATCTGAACGTGTCCGCGGTCGTCGTCGATTACGCCTTCTTCTGTTAAACCGCCGCAGGCGGTATGGAAATCGCCCGTCACAGGCACGCCGTCTTTGGAGAGTACTTCCCCGCGGGTCAGTTCAACGGCTTTAAGCACGGATTCGTTCTCGACCTGGAGTCCCGGCAATATCAGGCAGTGAGCGGAGTCGCAGAGATCGTAGTCGCTGTCCCGGTGAGGTTTGGAGTTTTTGAGGTGCACCAGTTTTGAGCGGATTACTATGGAGAGGGCTTTCAGTTCTTCCAGCTGGCCGGAGCCGCCGGCTAAGGAGGTGACTATGGAGGGCACAAGGACCTCCAGCGGTACGGTGTTTATCACGCGGAAGCCGGTTTCTTTTATTAGTATGCTCAGTTCGCCGCTTACTTCCCGGTCGCCGCGGTTTATACCCCTCTGCTTTATTATATCGGGGTTCTTTATAAGTATAACCCCTCCTTTTATCTTTGGCGCCAATCGGAAAGAGTTGCGGGTGGAATGGATTATCGACCCCATGCCGTCCCGGATTTCATAGATCTTGTTCGTGGAGTTGTACTTTACGCTCCATTGCATATTGGCCTTTCCGCCTCCCACCTGCCCCAGGCGGGAATCGATGATGGAAAAGTCGGTGTTGGCGATAAAATTAAATGCGGTCAGCACGCCGGGCTCGCCTTGCTCATCTGAAAAAAGTCCTAAACGGACAAGATCGTTGTCCGCGTAATTCAAAGGTTTTGTGTGAGAGGGCCAGGTCATGCGGGTCCAGTAGAGCAGATTATCCGGATTTCCCGTGACATATTTAACCAGCTTGGCTGTTTTTTTAGCCGCGTATTCGTCCTCTGGGTCAAGTTCGGAGATAGTGTAATAGGTTTGCCAGGCCGGCAGGTAATAGTTGGCTTTATCATAGAGTTGGGCTAGTTCTATTTCCGCCTGGATGTTACGGGGGTCATAGGTAAGCGCCTCCTTAAGGAATACAATGGAAGGTTGGCGCTTTTTCATTACTGCATACTGTTCGCTTATAACTTGGGCTACCGGGGACAGAAGGTATGGGTAGGTGTTGTAAACGGTCTGAAGACCGGCCACAGTTTCCGCAGGGCCGCCAAGATGGGCTTCGGTCAGCGCTATCCCGAAGCGAGCCTGCGCTATCAAATCGGTTTCGCGCGTCATTGTGGTGGTTTTTTCAAAAGCTGTCCGCGCGTCCGCATGATTCTCAAGGCTTAAAAGGTTCCATCCTCTTTCAAAGGCCAGATAAGGATCTTCGGGAGCCAGGATTTCGGCCCTTGCGAGCTGGGCCAGGGCTTCCCTGTTTTTGCCCTGTTCCGCCAGTATTACGGAAAGTTCTTTTATTGCGGCGATAGTCAGGGCGGTATCTGAAGAACGGAAGGCTACGTATTCCAGGGAGCCGATCGCATCTTCCGGCCGCCCGTCGGTCCATGCGCCGAAAGCTTCACCCAGGGGCTTAAGGAGGTTTTCTTCCGCGGACAGGTCTGGCGCCGGGACCAGGGCGGAAAGCGTCAGCAACACAGCGGATAAATAAATAGTCATTATCCCTAAATCTAGCAGTTCTAAATAGAGTTTTCAATACCGCCGTGCGGTAAAATCATTTTTATTTCTCGGTTTAGTCCGGAATACTTTTGAAATTACAGGATTATTTATGTAAAATAAATACGTTGGGCCGTTAGCTCAATGGTGGAGCAGGCGCCTCTTAAGCGCAAGGCTACTGGTTCGAGTCCAGTACGGCCCAATCAGAATTTTATTCCGAATCCTGTTGCAGGATTCCCCGCGTTAGCGGGTTGCGGACCCAGCGCTATGCGCGCCCGGTCCGCAAGGGTGTGTGCCGCGCGGAACGCGCCTTCGCTATGCGAGGGGAAGGTTTTGGTTTAAACTTTCCGGCCAACGCCTCGTAACGAGAAGAAAAGGAATCCCCTTTTATATTGCGGTCAATCCCGCCCCCGCGCAGGGTTTATGGCGCGGCTGGCGGCGACAGAGGGGTCGAGATGGCGGAACTGGTAGACGCGCATGGCTTAGGACCATGTGGGGTCACTCCCATCGGGGTTCGAGTCCCCGTCTCGACATTTTAGTTTCAATCTCAGTTTCCGGAGGATACAATGTCTTTAGTTCTAACGTTCGGCGACAGGATTAAAAAAATAAAACAGGAAGGTTGCGTGCACGTTTTTGGCGTGACAGTGGATCCCGCCAACCTTAAAACCGCTACCGAGGCCGCCCTGGTGCGCCTGCAGTCGGTAGTTTCCATTCCCGGTTTCCGGACGGGCAAGGTTCCGCTGGGTATGATAAAAGCGCAGTTCCCCTCCATGGTGAAAGACGAGGTGCTGGATCTCAGCGCCAAGGCCGCCATGCCGGAGATACTCAAGGCCGATAAGGTCATGCCGGTGGTCACGCCAATAATGAAAAACGTCTCCTATGAGCCGGAGAAGGTCCTCTATTTTGAAGTGCAGCTCGAATGCAATCCCCAGGTTGATCCCAAAGGCTATACGAACATCGCCGTCACCCGCAAGATTAAAAAGGTCGTGGACGAAGACGTGGCCAAGTACATCGACCAGGTGCGCGAATATAACGCTTACCTTAAGCCGGTTGAGGAAGGCAAGCCCGTGGAGAAGAATCATTTCGTCATCGTCAACTATGAGTCGTACGAGAACGGCGTCAAGGTTTCCGACGGCGATGTTAACGGTGAGATAGTGGATATGTCCAGTCCCCAGACCATAGCCGGCCTGGCCGACCACATACTCGGCGCTAAAAAGGGCGAGGCCCGCGAGTTCGAATCTTCTTTCGGAGAGAAGAAAATGAGTTTTAAGGCGACCGTGGTGGAGATCAAGCAAAAAGTCGTGCCGGCGATAGACGATAATTTTCTGAAGGAAGCCGGAGTCAAGACGGCGGAGGAACTGAGAGAAAATGTGCGTAAGCTGCTGGAGCGCGGCGAAACCGAGAAAACCGAAAAGGACGTTATGACCCAGATAGAGGACGCCCTCATTAAGACCAATCCCATGCAGCTCCCCCCCACTTTGGTCAGGGAAGAAGCCCATGAGCTTTTTGAGATCCTAAAAAAGCGCGTCAATCCCGACGAGGAAATACACGAGGACGCTTTCATGGAGCGGCTTAAACCAGTGGCCGAGCGCAATCTAAGCCTTACCTATCTTCTGCACAACATTGCCAAGAAAGAGAGTATTACCGCTACCGAGGCGGAACTTGCCGCCGAACTGGACAAGGTGGTTGCCAGGTTGAACACCGAGGAAGAGAAGAAAAAAGCCCGGGAGCTTTTTGAAAAACGCAAGGACTATATAATGTCTTCCATCGTGGAGAACAAGACCATGGACTTGGTGAAGTCCAAAGCCGTGATAAAGGAAGAAACGCACTAGGAGCCTGTGCCGTAGCAAGCGCTATGCGCGTCAGACTGCCTAACTACCGGAGGAACAGCTTATGATAATACCCACGATTATTGAAAAATGGAATCAGGGCGCCATGGTCGGTTATGATATTTACTCCCGGCTCCTGAAAGACAGGATCATTTTCATCGGAGATCCGGAAGGCGCCGTCTCCACGGCTTCGGCAAATACCGTTATAGCCCAGCTTTTGTATCTTGAGGCGGAAGCCAACGACAAGGATATCAGCCTTTACATCAATTCCCCCGGCGGCATGGTCACTGCCGGCCTGGCGGTCTATGATACAATGCAGTTTATCAAGGCTCCCATCACCACCATTTGCATGGGCATGGCCATGAGTTTTGGCGCCGTTCTGCTGGCGGCCGGCTCCAAAGGCAAACGCTACGCGCTTCCCAATGCCCGCATTATGATCCACCAGCCTTTGATCTGGGGCGGCGGCATTTCAGGCCAGGCCACCGATATTGAGATAGAGAGCAGAGAAATGCAGGAGAATAAGACCCGTCTTATCGAGATCCTGGCCAAACATTGCTCCAAGACGCCGGAAAAGGTCCGCGCCGACATGGAAAGGAATTATTACATGTCCGCTGAACAAGCCAAAGCTTACGGTCTCATAGACGGCGTGTTTGATTTTAAGAAAAAGTGAATAAAATAAGCGCAAGGATCCCCGGATGCATCGAAGCGCGGAGGAAGTAGTTCCTTCTTCTAACTTCTAAGCTTCTTCGTCACCCGGGCCTATACCCCATATTATGGAGTTTCAACATGGACGTTTCAGAAACCGCTTCGCAAGTCTATCCTAAAACGCTTCCCGCCATCGCCATAAGAGATGTTGTGCTGTTCCCCCATATGGCGCTGCCTCTTTCCGTGGACAGGCCTAAATCCGTCGCGGCCATAGATACCGCGTTAAAGTCCGGCAAGTTCATGCTGGCTCTGGCGCAGCGAAAACCGTCCGTCAACGACCCGGAGCCGGGCGACCTTTACGCTTACGGCGTTCTGAGCGAGGTGGCGCAGTCCCTCCGGATGCCGGACGGCACCATGCGCGTATTTCTTGAAGGGCGCAAACGCGCCAAAGTCATAAAACTGGAACTGGATAAAGAAAAATCCTGTCTTATGGCCGAAGTTGAGTATGTTGAGGACGCGGTTGAGAAGACGCCGGAAATAATCGCCCTCATGCGGCATGCCGTGGAAATTTTTGAGGAATATGTTAAGCTCGGCACCCGCATAACCCTGGATTCAGTGTCCATGCTGGCCCAGTTGGACGACCCGTCAAAACTTGCCGACACCATCGCCGCCAACTCCATCTTCAATATCTCCGATCGTCAGGATATCCTGGAAACCGCCGCTCCCAAAGATCGCCTTGAAAAGATCATAAAACTGCTGGCCAAGGAAATTGAGATCCTGGATATAGAGCAGAAGATCCACGGCCGGGTAAAAGGACAGATAGAGAAATCCCAGAAAGAATATTATCTCAACGAGCAGATGAAGGCCATCCAGAAAGAGCTTCATCAGAAGGACGATTTTTCCAAGGAACTGGATGAACTGAAAAAGAAGATCAAAACCGCCAAGATGCCCAAGGAGGCGGAAGCGGCCGCTGAAAAAGAGCTTGCGCGGCTGGCCAGAATGACCCCGTTCTCTCCCGAGACTACCGTGTCCCGGACTTATCTGGATTGGCTTGTAAGCCTGCCGTGGGGCGTGGAGACAAAAGACTCCATAGATCTTGGTTCGGCGCGCAAAATACTGGAAGAAGACCACTACGGTCTTAAGAAGCCGAAGGACCGCGTGATAGAGTATCTTGCGGTCTGCAAGCTTACAAAAAAACTGAAAGGCCCCATCCTTTGTTTCGTGGGGCCCCCCGGTGTGGGCAAGACCTCCATCGCCCGCTCCATAGGCCGCGCCATGGGACGCAATTTCGTCAGGATGTCGCTGGGCGGCGTCCGGGACGAGTCGGAGATACGAGGCCACAGGCGCACTTATGTGGCCTCCATGCCCGGCCGCATCATCCAGTGTATAAAGAAGGCCAAGAGTAATAACCCCGTCTTCCTTATGGATGAGATAGATAAGATGGGCTCGGACTGGCGCGGCGATCCCGCGGCGGCTCTCCTGGAGGTCCTGGACCCTGAGCAGAATTCGGAATTCATGGACCATTTCCTCGACGTGCCTTTCGATATTTCCAAGGTGATGTTCGTGGCCACGGCCAATACGCTTTGGGGCATTCCGGTCAGCCTGCGGGACAGGCTGGAAATAATAGAATTCAACGGCTACACCCATAATGAAAAAATAGCGATCGCTAAAAAGTTCCTCATCCCCAAGCAGCTTTGTGAGCATGGATTAAAGGAAAACATGGTGCGGCTGGACGCCGTGGCCATAGACGCCATTATCCGCGGCTACACGCGGGAGGCGGGTGTCAGGAACCTGGACAGGGAGATCGCGGCGCTTTGCCGCCGGGCCGCCAGCATAGTTGTGGAAAAAGGTCTGAAAGAAGTCAGGGTGATTCCGGATAACCTGCAGGATTAT
>Ga0208953_1000910_pt1 | contig 20788 bp, 19 predicted proteins | sample RifOxyB2_FD_184033 | JGI IMG/M metagenome (GOLD analysis project Ga0208953, IMG submission 184033) | Groundwater microbial communities from Rifle, Colorado - Rifle Oxygen_injection B2 (SPAdes) | ecosystem: Environmental > Aquatic > Deep subsurface > Groundwater | place: USA: Rifle, Colorado... | reverse complement strand
GCTGCCCGCAACTTTATCCCGGCATCTATTACTTTACGCATTTTGCTGGCCTCCTTGTGTATTCTACCTTTTCAGAATACACCTTAGGTCAGCCTAAAATTCGGTCCAGTTTTTCCCGACCACCGCACACATCAGGTCAAAAGGCATTGACGAGTGCAATACGTGAGGCTGTCCTCTACATAGGAGAGGCACCATATGCCGATAGTGTTTCCGGTACGCTCACGATTCCATACCTTGATACCGGTGGTACAGGTTTTGTAGATGGGATTACGCCGCCAATGAAGGTTTCAAGTCTGCGTCCATACGTTTTGGAAAATAATATATGGATTCCAGTCAATGGACAACTCATTGTGGATACAACCAACCGCACAATTACATTTCCCATTCCTCACCTTTCTGTATTCACCCTCCTTGGCACAGTAGCAAACTCTAATCTGTCTGCTGTCCGTATTTTTCCCGTGCCCTGGAGGCCTGGATCAGGAGGACAATTAGATTCGGCAAATGTTGGAGGTTGCGGGCAAGGTATCATTTTTGACAATCTCACATCGGATGCGACCATCAAAATTTACAATATCCAAGGTGATCTGGTGCGGGAACTTAATATTGTTTCCTCAGATAATGGTTGTAAGGCATGGGACGGGAAGAATGCCGCAGGGCGTAATGTGGCCAGCGGCGTGTATATCATCATCATCAAAAACACAGGCGCCGGGGGCGGGAGTTTAATAAAAAAGTTGGCTATTGAGAGATAGTTATGCGGAAGATACTTTTTCTGATGCTGTGCACAGCTTGCCTGTCGTTTGCCAGGGCGGCGGATTTTTCTGCGGCCGCCCGCGGCACGACCGGCGCACAGTTTTTGGAATTACCGGTGGGCGCGCGGGCAATAGCCATGGGCTCGGCTTATTCCTCAATAAGCGGCGATCCTTTTTCAGTCTATTATAATCCGGCCGGGCTTGCCCGCATGGATAAATTAAATATCGGGCTGATGCATGCCGTATATTTTCAGGATATTTCTTACGAGTATGGGGTATTTGCAGCCCCTATAAAAAAACTGGGGGTTTTAGCTCTCTCTGCGCAATACTTATCTATCGGTAACCTTGAGGAGATGGATAAAACCGGAGTGCTTACCGGGGATTCTTTTAAACCAAATGATATGGCGTTAGGCGCAATATATGCAAAACAGCTTGGCGTGGTTGATTTTGGGCTGTCCGCAAAATACATTAAATCACAAATACGTGATTCCGCTTCTACCTTTGCCGGGGATATCGGCTTGCAGACCAGGGTCGGAAAATATGGGTTTGGTCTGAGTGTTTTGAATGTTGGTAAGGGTCTTAAATTCCACGATAACAGAAGTAGTTTGCCTACAACAGGCCGGGTGGGCGCTTCGGTTCTCCTTAGCCCCAAGTGGTTTTTTTCCCTTGAAGGCGTAGCGCCAAAAGGAACTAACCCGCTGGCTGCCGCAGGAGCCGAGTACGCGTTCATATCTAATCAAAAAATAAAAGTATCGGTCAGGGCCGGGTACAGCAGCCGGTATGTCTTAAGTAAGTTAGGCGGGATGACCGGGGTAAATGCCGGTGCAGGCCTGGGTTTCGGCGGCATCGATATTGATTATGCCTGGAGCCTCTATGGAGATTTGGGATCCACCCATCGTTTTTCTCTTAGCCTGAGGCTATGAGCCAGTCAGCCACGGCATTAGCCGTTTTACTTTATCCCTGAAGATCATCCCTGGCGAAAATCTTACTTGGGGATACGGCGGGTGCCATCAGCCCCAGTTTCCTGCTTATAAACACTATCCACAGGATAAACAAAAAGAAAAAAGAAGCAAAAAAGAAAAACTACGACCATGACAGTTCTACTCTACGCAAACCAGGACATTTCTATTCTCTTGCAACATGTCACCGTTGGGTAACATTTTACGTGAGTTGAAGCGAGGGCTTGAAATTTAGTTGTTTCACTGCTATAATATATTTCAGCGGATGATGAAAATGGCTATACAATGAAACAAAAGAGCACGGAATCCTTAGCAGCTCAAGCGATACTGACCTGTTTATCCGAGGTCCCTTTTCTGCGCCCGACCAGGCAACCTGGCCTGAATAAGTCTGACTATGCGCCTGACCTGGTTTTCAAGGTTTCAGGGAAAGACAAGAAACAATATACATTAATTGCGATGGTTAAAAACACCGGACAGCCACGTTTGGTCCGCGACGCTATCGCGGTACTTGCAATGAGCAAGAATAAATACCCCAATCCGTATGCCGTTGTAGTGGCACCTTATATATCGAAACAGTCTGCTGATATGTGTCGACAGGCTGATGTCGGCTATGTCGATCTGAGGGGAAACTGCTACCTGGCATTTGATTCGGTCTTTATAGAACGGACGGGTATACCAAATGAAGCGGAAAAACGGGAGTTGAAATATATCTACTCTCCCAGGGCAGAGCGGGTTCTTCGGGTTCTTCTCGATGATGTTTCCAAATCGTGGAAGACGGTTGATCTTGCCCAGGCTGCCGGTGTCAGCTTAGGACATGTGTCGAATATAAGAAAGCGGCTTGAGCAGGGAGAGTTCCTGAATGCCGAGAGCGCTGGGATCCAGGTATCACGCCCCAAGGACCTGCTTGAGGCGTGGTCAAAGAATTACAAGATGCGCAGCGATACGATATACCGCTTCTGGTCGCCTCAGACATTGCCTGAGCTGGAAGAGGCGTTGCTATCGTATGCCGGGAAGAAGAATCTCCAATGCACGTTGACAGCTTTCTCGGCTGGGGCGCTATATGCCCCGATGGTAATAATGCCGCGGTTGTTTGCATATTGTACGGGAGATATCGATCAATTGGCGGCCGTTTTGCGGCTGAAGAAGGTTGATTCAGGCGAGAGTATCCAATTAATCAGGCCACATGACGACGGAATATTTATCGGCGCCAGAAAGTTGCAAGGTAAAATGTTGGTTTCACCAGTGCAGGCCTATCTTGATCTTGTTGCGCTGGGAGGCAGGGGAGAAGAGGCGGCAAAGTCTATAATGGGACAGGTGCTAAAATGGTAAACAATAGTGATTATAACCTTGATATGGTGAAGGCGGCGCATTCCGTCTTGATTGAAATTGTTCATCTACTCGGGGAATATCGGGATTCGATGATATTGGTCGGTGGGTGGGTCCCGCAATTGCTTTGCAGTGGAGCGAAGGTCAAGCATATAGGCAGTATAGATATCGACCTGCTGTTGGACCATCGAAACTTAGGCGGTCCGGCTTATAAAACAATAAGGAAACTTCTCGTCGAGCGCGGGTATGTCGAGGGCGACCAGCCCTTTATATTTTACCGGGATGTGCCGCAACCGGCCGGCACCATCCGTGTGGAGGTGGACTTCCTTGGTGCTCAGTACGAGGGGAGTGGGAAGAAACACCGGACACAGCAAGCGCAGGACATGAAGATCCGGAAAGCGCGCGGAGCCGACCTAGCGTTTAAGAAGCCGGTGGAAGTTACAATCGCAGGTGTCCTGCCGGGAGGCGCCGAAGATAAAATCAGCGTGAGAGTGGCATCCATAGTCCCGTTTTTGGTTATGAAGGCGCAGGCCCTTAATAGCAGGCTCAAAGAAAAGGATTCATGGGATATCTATTACTGCCTTCTAAATTATCCCGGCGGGGTGTTTGCGATAGCTGAAGAGTTCAAAAAGCTGGCTGCCAATAAACTGGTTAAAGAAGCCTTAGTGATATTGCAGGATAAATTCGGTTCAGTTAGGGGGCTGGGTCCAACACACGTCGCTGCATTTGAGAATATAACAAGTCCTGACGAGCGGGATCGCATTCAGCGCGACGCGTATGAGCGGGTTTCCTTGTTGCTGAAATCGGTGGCAGAAGTGTAGAAGACAATATGAATTCCAAAAAAGTTATTCTTACTGGTGACCGGCCAACCGGGCCGCTGCATATAGGGCATTATGTCGGTTCACTCAGAAAACGTGTCGCACTTCAAAATGAATATCGGCAGTTTGTGCTTATTGCCGATATGCAGGCTCTTACCGATAATGCCGGAAATCCTAAAAAAGTTAGAGATAATGTCCTCGAAGTCGCACTAGATTATCTTGCTGTAGGTGTGGATCCGTCACAAAGCACTCTTGTGATCCAATCCCTTGTTCCGGAATTGGCAGAGTTGACCATGTATTATTTAAATCTCGTGACCTTAGCGAGGCTGCAAAGGAATCCGACAGTCAAAGATGAAATGAAGCAAAAGGGTTTTGCCAACAATGTCCCCGCTGGATTTCTTACTTATCCGGTTAGCCAAGCAGCTGATATAACTGCGTTTAAAGCGAAATATGTTCCCGTTGGGGAGGACCAACTACCCATGATAGAGCAGACAAATGAGATCGTGGACAAGTTTAACTCTCTATATGGCGTAGAAATACTTGCGCGTTGTGAGCCCCTACTCTCCGAAGTAACACGGCTGCCTGGGACTGACGGCCAGGGGAAGATGGGGAAATCCACCGATAACGCTATATTTTTAAAAGAAACAGAAAAGTCTTTGTGCGAAAAGGTCCGCATGATGTATACGGACCCGCTTCATATTAAAGCCTCCGATCCAGGTCACTTGGAGGGGAACACCGTGTTTGATTATCTCGATGCTTTTGACCTTGATAAAAGCGGATTGGAAGAAGTTAAGGCGTACTACCGCAAAGGCGGCTTGGGTGACAGTAAGGTGAAGGAACGGCTTTTCTCCATTCTTAATCAAGAATTATCACCTATCCGAATAAAACGACAGGAATTTGAAAAGGACCTTGGAGAAGTTACAGCAATGCTTAAGAAAGGGATTGAGACTGCGCGTGAAGTCGCAGCCAAAACCCTTTGCGAAGTGAGGAAGGCGCTTTTATTGGATTACTAACTGGGTTTTTATTATTCGAAAAATAGGTCTCTGCCGCGGTTTGACAGAGACCTCTCATTGGCGAAGTCGATGCCGGTGTGTTAAAAGTGGCCACTTGCGTGGCCATTTTGGGCTAAAACCCTGTTTTTTAAGGAAATTCACAAATTTTACGCTGATAAACAAAAAACCTGTTTCTCGTCGAGAAACAGGTTGAAATTGGCGCCCCCAAAGGGATTCGAACCCTTGATCTCTGCCTTGAAAGGGCAGCGTCCTAACCGCTAGACGATGGGGGCGCAATGTGAAAACCGGGAGCGGATAACGGCGCGATTTAGCGATTTCGCAAAATAAGGCTCAAAATTTTGTACTATTTTGAACTGTAGTCCGGCCGCGGTTCTCTTGCGGAATGTTAAGTTTATCAATTCTCCCCGCTCTTGTCAAACCGCGGAAAGTTCCCTCTGGCGGCGACCCTTCCTTGGGATTAGGCCGCGGGTGGATGCCGTGTAACGGTTTCTCCCTACGAGGGTGTTTTAACCCCGGCTTTAAGCCGGTCCTCGGAGGAGCGTTATTTATGGAAGATAAAGGGGATATAAAGAAAACGGATCCTTCCCATGACAGCGAAACGGCCGGGGAATTAAAAAGCGTCAGTTCCCGCAACAAGGTCCTCAAAGTTGCCGCTATCGTTTTTTCCACGCTGTTTGTTTTTCTTTTCTGCGTGGTGATATTCATATATCAGAAGATGGCGGATTTAAAAGATATTTTCCTGGGCCCGACGGAAACGTTTCAGGATTCCGCTTTCCGCGTGGGAGAGGAGGGGAACTCCGGAGGCCTGCCCCAGGTTTTCAAAGGCCTTGCATCTTCCACCCAGGGGTCGGCTAGTCGTCTTACTGTCTTCACCAATGCCGAAGAATATGCTTCGCAAGCCGGGGGAATAACCGCGGAGGATAGTGAAAAGGCGTCCCGTGTATTTGCAAAATACGCGGACCGGCCTATTGTAAAGGATTTTATCTCGGAATTGAAAAAAGACCCCGATTTCGTACAAGCGTTGAAGGAAAAAGGTTCCAACGATCCGCTTGCGATGATCGCATCTATCAGGAAGACAAAAAGCATGCAGGTGCTGGCGGCCAAATTTGTAATGCGCCGGGATTTCATGCCGTTCATGATGGAGGTTCTGGGCGATCCGAATCTCCAGCCTTTGCTGAATAAGATGCCGATGGGTAATCTGGGGCCTATGGCGCAGATGCTTAAGATGATGCCGTCCGCGGCTCAACCCCGGTCCGGTATTCCAGCCCGGGCGACGGACGGATCCCGGCCGGAAGAATACGCGGCTCCGGACCGGAATTCCGGGGAGCCGATGCGGCTGAATACTTCCGCTATGACATCACCCCGGCCGTCCACCGGGACGACGTTGCAAAAAAAGACCCCGCCGCCGCCGGCGGATTAGCTGCAGCCGGTTTGACAGGCCACGCTTATATTGATTTAATATATTACTAATGTATAGAAATCTGGCAAAACTCTTTAAGAACGCAGCTAAACCCATAAGCGTTTTTATCATTCCGCATAACAGCCTGCCTTCTATCCGATTTAATCTGCCGCTGGCGCTTCTGCTTGCCTGTTCCGTCCTCTGGACCGGGCTTACGATCTGGGCGGGTTATGTAGCCGGCCGTCACTTTGATTATTACGTTACAAAGATGGATAATAAAATCCTGCGCACCAAGATGGATTATGTGTCCCAGCAGGTGGAGAGGGGCCTGGCCTACCTTGAGATGACCAGGAAAACCGACCGTCAGCTTCGCAAAATGCTTGGGATGAACCCCAACCTCATCGATGATAGCGACTTTATGGGCGGTCCCAACGCTTCAGACCTATCCGATTTCAGGAGGCTTCTTTCTAACAAGGCCTCGGAAATACGCGAGACCTCGCTTAATAATTCCATCTTTAAGATGCAGGAAGAGTCTCGCCGCAGGCTTTCCAGTTACGCCGAGGTCACCTGGTATATTACTAATAAACACAACACCGCCAGGGCAACGCCTTCTATCTGGCCGGTCTCCGGCCGCATAACTTCTTATTTCGGCTATCGTGTGGCGCCTTTGCAGGCAGCCAGCGACTATCATCTCGGCCTAGACATAGCCAATGAACCCGGTACCCCGGTCCACGCAACCGCCGATGGTGTAGTCCGTTACGCAGGCTGGGCCAACGGCTACGGTTTATCCATGGTGTTGGATCACGGTTTCGCCTATTCCACGCTTTACGGACATTTCAGCGAATTAACGGTCAAGGAAGGGGAGCAGGTTAAACGCGGTCAGCTTATAGGGCGCATGGGCTCCACCGGCACCTCCACGGGCCCTCATCTCCATTACGAGGTATGGGTGGACGGTATGCCTAAGAATCCCATAAAGTATTTAGAGGCTGGAAACACTAACACTCCCCTCGCTGATGTTTTTGAAAGCATCTTTTCCTGAGTCAGGGCTTGTGCGGATGTTCCCGCCCCGGCTTGATCTTACACCCGACCCCGCAACGCAGGAGCGTTTATGGCTATCTTTAAGAACTCCAGTATAACTTTTGACACAAAGAATTCCGATACGATAATAGGCCAGGAAGCATATTTCCAGGGCACTTTAACCGCCAAGGGGTCCTTGCGCGTGGACGGCCGCGTGGACGGGTCTATCGTGGACGCTAAAATGGTCACCATCGGAAAGACCGGGAAAATAAAGGGCGATATCTCCTGTGAAGTTTCTTCCGTTTCCGGAGAAGTAAAAGGCAATGTGACGGCGATAGACCGTATAGAAGCTCTGCCCGGCTCAAAAGTGTATGGCGATCTGCGTGCTCCCGTAATTATTATAGAGGAAGGGGCTGTTTTCAATGGCAACTGCTCCATGACAGGCGTGAAAGGCGCCAAAACCGAAAACTCCGAAAAGGCGGCCAAATAATATGATATCTTTTCTTTCAAAACATAAAAGGGTGATATTCACGGTGGTTGTGGTTGTTTTTATAGGTTCCATTTTTTTTATAAGCGGGGAGGTTTTTACGGCCGCTTCTTCCGAAGCGGTGGCTGATGTCGGCGGCAAAAAGATCCCTTACCAGCGTTTTATGCTGCAGGTTAATCGCGCACTGGCCAGTTTTAAGGATTCCGGCACCGAAGTCAACGATGTCATCTCCAAGAGCGTGAAACAGGAAGTTTTCAGGGAGATGATCATAGAGGAGCTTCTCTCCCAGCAGGGAGATAAAATGGATATGCGGGTGGCGGACTTCGAAGTCGCCGTGGAAATACAGAACACGCCCCAGTTCAGTGAGAACGGGGTCTTTAATCCCAGGCTTTATTACCAGACCATTTTCAACGAATTTCAAATGTCGCCGAGCGCCTATGAGGCCTGGCGCAAGAAAGCCCGCCTGGCCGGCAAGTTCAAGCAGTTCCTGTTCACAAGCGTGAAAGTAACCCCCGAGGAAGTTAAGAGCTATTATCTCTCCAAGAATAAAAGTCTCAAAGATTTTGATAAAAACAAGGATAAATACCTGGACGAACTCTCCAAAGACAAATTTTCCCAGATCGCGAATTATCTTCTGCGCCAGTTGACGGTGCAAATGGAGATAAAGAGCTACCTCGAACAGCGCGAACAGGGTAAATAACCAAACAAACCGGTATCTTGGGGTTAAGGACCGCCTTCCCGGGGTGCCGGTTGTTATATACCGTGATAAAGATCGAAAACCTTACCAAAAAATTCGGCGCCTATAAAGCGGTTGACGCCTTGAATCTGGATATCGCGCCGGGCGAGATTTTCGGTTTCCTGGGCCCGAACGGCGCCGGCAAGACTACCACGGTCAAGATCCTGTCCGGCATCATGAACCCCACCTCCGGGCGCGTCCTGGTGGGCGGATTTGATGTGGTAAAACAGCCATTGGAAGCTAAAAGAGTCCTGGCGTATATCCCCGACGAGCCTTTTGTCTATCCCAAACTCACCGGTTTTGAATTCCTGCGCTTTATCGGAGATATTTATTCCGTTCCGTACGCTGAACAGCAAAAACGCATTCCGGAGCTTATGGAAATGTTCGAGATTTCCGCGCAAAGCGGAGAACTGCTGGAAGCTTACTCCCACGGCATGAAGCAGAAACTGCTTATCGCCGGCGTTCTCCTTCGTAAACCAAAAGTTGTCCTGTTCGATGAGCCTACCGTGGGCCTGGACCCGAAAAGCATCAGGCGTTTCAAGGCGCTGCTGCTTGATATCTCCGCCAACGGGGCGGCCGTTTTTATGTGCACCCATATCCTGGACATGGCTGAAAAACTTTGCACCTCCCTGGGTATAATTTACTCCGGCCGCCTGATAGCCAAAGGTACCGTGGCCGAAGTTAAGAAGCTGGCTTCCGGCGCCCGTACAGACCGCTCCCTGGAAGACATCTTTCTGGAACTTACCGCTTAACGGCCTGGATTTCCGCTGCAGCCTATGCTTTATATTCTTATCGGAAGAAAGGTCCGGACCTTTAAGAACAGGGTCGCATCTTTAAGGGGCTGGTCCCTTCTCAAGAACCTGATGTTCCTTTTCACCGGTCTGCTGATGCTCCTGGTTCTTTACGGCGGTTTCTGGCGGCTCCTGAACTATCTTGAAGGAGTCCAGCTCATCGGTCCCATGCTTTCCTGGAAACTTACCTCAATGGTGCTTCTGATAACTTTTTCCATGGTAATCGTTTCCTCCATTATCATTTCCATGACCACCCTCTATTACGCTTTTGACCTTAAATTCCTGTTTTCCTGTCCGATAGATCTTCGCGCTCTTTTCATGGATAAAGCCCTTGAGACCGTGTTCTATTCCTCGTGGACCCTGCTCCTGGCTATTTTCCCTTTTATCGTGGCTCTGGGCCGTGTTAAAGGATTGGGCGCGGGTTTTTATTTTTCTTATGCTTTTCTGATAATCCCGTTCGTAATGCTGGCCGGTTCTTTCGGTATTGTTTTCAGCATGCTGGTTATGTACCTTTTCCCTTCATCGAAGACGCGGGACATTACCTGGCTGCTGGGCAGCCTGTCTGTCTCTTTTGTGTATGTCGCGTTCCGCTTTTCAAAACCGGAAACCCTGTTGCGTCCGGACAGCCTGGAGGTGGTCGCCCAGTATATACAGTATTTGCAGTCACCTACCGCGCCCTATCTGCCGTCGTGGTGGGTGACAAAGGCCATGGTCTCCTATCCCGCGGGCGACTGGGGTGCTTTCCTTTTTTACGGCGGCGTTCTTTTTGCGGCCGCTTTTACGCTGTACGCGGGCATGTATTATCTTTCGGGCTTCATCTATGCCGGCGGTTTCAGCGGGGCCCAGAGTGCGCCCAAATTTCACGGAGTCAGCGCGTTGATCTTAGAGCAGCGCCTTGTCATGAAACACGAAAATTTGAGGCATCTGCTGACTTTTTACTGGAAGGACCGCCTGCTGTTTCTGCGCGACGCCCGTTACTGGTCGCAGATCATTCTTATAGCGGCTTTGATTGTGGTTTACCTCTTCAGTATTCGCCAGCTGCCGCTGGATTCGCCGGACATTAAAAGCCTGGTTTCTTTCCTGAACATCGGCGTGGCGGGATTTGTCATGGCGGCTATAGGCTTGCGTTTCACTTTCCCGGCCATCAGCCTGGAAGGAAACAGTTTCTGGCTTCTAAAATCTTCGCCGGTGACCACTGACCAGATCATGAAGGAGAAGCTTGCGCTCTCACTCGTCCCTTCGGTTATAATAGGCGCGGTTCTCATAACTTTTTCAAATCATCTGTTGCACGCCGATTTCTTCATTTCCACGCTTGCCACCTGCACCATAGTCGTCGCGGCCATAGTGGTCTCGGTAATGGGCGTGGGCCTCGGCGCGCTGTTCCCGGATTTCAAGGTGGAGAACATCCACCAGTTGGAATCTTCTTACGGCGGCTTTATATACATGGCCTGCGCCATGGGTTACCTCGCTCTTCTGGTGGCCGTGGAGGCCTGGCCGGTGCAGATGCATTTTGCCCAGCGCTTCGGCCGGGCGCATCCCTGGGACTGGCGGGGCCTGGCGCTGTGCGCGCTGACTTTCACGGTCCTGAACGCGGCGGCGCTCATTATCCCCTGGAAATTGGGCCTTAGAAATCTGGAGAAATATGAAATATAGAATAATTTTTGTTTCTTGCTTTTGCGCCGCTATGTCCTTATTCCGATCCCTTTCCGCCGGCGTTGAACAGTATTATGGTAAATTCTATTCCGAGGGCGGTCCAAAGAAGGCCGAGTTCGCGCTGACCTATGACGACGGCCCGGGCTATATAACCGAGGACCTCCTGAAACTGCTTGGTAAATACGGCGCCGGAGCGACATTCTTCATGACCGGCTATTCCATCAGTAAATATCCCGAGTGCGCGGCTAAAGTCGCGGCGGCAGGATACCTTATAGGCAATCATACCGACCGGCATTTATTCTATCCGAAAGTGGGCAGGGGACCGGATCGGGAGAAGGTTCTGGAAAAGGAATTGGACAGAACCGCCGCGCTTATAGAAAAAAACGCGGGAAAAAAGCCGGTGTTTCTGCGCATGCCTAACGGCTATATAAAGGATTGGGTCAAAAAAACCGCGGCCGCTAAGGGTTATATAATCGTCAATTGGACTTACGGCAGCGATTGGACAGCCCTGCCGGAAAGCCGGATGACGGCGGAATATCTAAAAAATATTAAATCCGGCGCTATCCTTTTGATGCATGACGGCGGGGGGAAGAACCGGGAAAAGACCCTGCGCATAACCGAAAAAATCCTGCAGGAGGCCGAACGGAAAGGGCTTAAAGCCGTCACCCTTGATAAACTTCTGGACATCGGCTTAGTGGATAGTAAATACTGAGAAAAGGCGCGTTTTGTTATTTTACGTTCCCCAAATGCGTCAATACTTGCGCCGTAGATATATAAAAATGCAGCGCATCATCGGTTTGCTGCGTGTTGTTCTGGAGTCAGGCTCTAAATATTGTAGAATACGTTGGGTGTGAAGACCGGACGCGCGCAGGCGCGAGGCGTAGTATAGGGGCAAGTGGCGGAACTGGTAGACGCGCAGGTCTCAAAAACCTGTGATCTTACGGTCGTGAGGGTTCGAGTCCCTCCTTGCCCAATATTTAGTGCTCTGACCGGATAATATGCGGCGTTTATGACGTGGCGATTTTAAATTCCGGCTAGGCGCGAGGAGTGCGCATACCTTGAGGTATGTAAGCGACGAGCAACGACGCCGGAATTCAAAAGCGCCACGCCCCCCGGGGGAGGCCCGATCCTGGCCGATTGCGTCGTTGCTCCTCATTCAGATAGGCGCAACTATCCTCATTCGTCGCGCCTCGCACTCGCCCAAGGCTCGGGCCTTCAAAACACCACGTATTATCCGGTCAGAGCACTTAGGCCTCCCTTTTGGATTTTGAGCCGGTGCTATCGGATATGTCTAAGGTTTTTCAGCGCTTACGCATATCAAAAAGGCGGGGTGACCGATTATGGCCGAAAATAAAATAAAAGTTCTTGTGGTGGACGATAATATCAATTTTCTGCAGCTGGCGGAACTCGCGTTGGCGAGTGACCATGATGTCCTCACCGCTTCGGACGGCCAGGAAGGGTTGGAGAAAGCGGTGGCGCACAAGCCGGATATTATTCTCATGGATGTGATGATGCCGAGGGTTTCCGGCCTGGAGATGCTCCGCATGCTGCTCGCCGAAGAGGAAACGCGCGGAATTCCCGTAATTATTATGACCGCCAGCCATTTTGACCCGTCCACGGAGCAGGTCTTTACACAGGAAATGAATGTGAAAGGTTTCCTGCAGAAGCCGTGTCCCGTTAATATCCTAAAAGAAGCGATACTTAAAAACGTAAAAAAATAATGGCCGCGGGATACAGGCGCGAAGAACTTCGCGTATCCCGTACTCCGGCTGCTGCCGTTAGGTGTATGGTATGCTTATCCGCGTGGGCTCAGCCTTTGGTTTCCAGCGGAATTCGGTTTCCTGAAGCTCCACTCCTATCTGTATTATTTCCTTGATTATGCAGGTGACGGGGATCGCGAAAATAACTCCCCAGATGCCGCCGAGTTCCCAGCCGGCCAACAGCGCGAATAGTACTATCGCCGGGTTGAGCTTTACGGCTTTTTTCATTATGTACGGCTGGAGGACCCAGTCGTCCAGGAAGCGGATGCCCGCGAAAAAGACCAGGATCTTGAGGATCGGCAGCATGGTCCCGAACTGGAAATAGGCGACTATCGAAGAGACTACCGCGCCGAGGAAAGCGCCGACGTACGGTATAAGGCTTGAAACGCCTATCAGGATGGCGATAAAGGCCGAGTAATTCAGATCCATGACTATAAGCCCTGTGAAAGCGATGAGGAAGATGATGAAAGCTTCGGTTAATATGCCGCGCAGATAATTGCCCAGGGATGCGTCTATTCTTGAAGCTATGTGCAGAATAATCTCCGCATGCCTGGAGGGAACGTGGTCTATTATATAATCGATGATCCCGGAGCCGCCAAGCAGAATGAAGAAAGTTATAAAAGGGACCACGAATAACAGCGTAAGGGCCGGCAGCAGTGTGACCAGAAATTGCGGGACGATCTCCAGAATATGAGTAAGCTTTTCAGTCAGTTTCAGGCCGGCCATCAGAGGGTAATTGCGCACAAGTTTAGAGTTTAAGTTCAGCACCGCCGTCTGGATGCGGTCGGCGTAGGACGGCCAGGATTGTTGCAGGCTTGCTATCTCGAAGGACAGGAAGTGGAACAAAAGGTAGATGATAATGAAGACCAGCGCGCCGAAGGTCAGGTAAAGTCCCGTGACGGCATATACCCGCTTTATGCCGCGAACCTCGAAATAATTTATGATCGGGTTGAGAATATATGCGAGGGCGGCGCTCAAAATGAAAGGGAAAACGGCGCCTTTGGCCAGCGTCAGCAGATAGACGAACGCTAAAGCGATTAGCGCCGGGATAATGAATTCCCTGTAGTTCTTCTTTGGGACGGTGATTTCGGTCATTCTCGGTGTGTGTTCTCGACTATGGTTTTTCTATGTATACCCTCAGACGGGCGGACATGATCTTGGCCAGTTGGGTGGCTATAACAACTCCTATTCTGGGCCGCGCGAAAAGCAGAGATTCCAGTTTTATCTTGAAGAGCATGAATACCTGCGTTTCCTCAAGCGCGTAGGCGGTGGCGGTGCGTGGCATTTCCTCAAGCAGGGCCATTTCCCCGAAAAATTCTCCCGGCCGCACCTCGGCTATAATGTCGCTTTTTTCAGTCGCATGGTCCAGGCGGGTCAGGGCTATTTTGCCTGAAAACACGATGAACAGGGCGCGGCCTATGTCGCCCTGCGTGAAAATGGTTTCGCCTTTTAGATAAGTTCGTTCCTGAAGGTTTTCAAGGATGTGGATGAGGTCCCGTTTTCTGATGCCTTCAAAAAGCCTTATGCTTTTGAGAAAAGCTATTTTCCCTAGTATTTCCTTGTCGTAAAGACTGTCGAATATGTTAATTGTTTTAAGCATTCGGACTCCCGTCTGTGTCGTCATTTCTTTGAAAAAAGTCCGTAGATCGTACGGGCGATGTGGAACCAGCCGGACGAGATGCCGCTGGCCACGGTCTGGGCGGCGTTCACAACCGGGTCCAGGGCGGTAAGTTTTCCATCGGCGTTCAAGGCCAGGTATTCCACCGCTTTGGCTGTATGGCGGATCTGTTGCAGGGTGAGTATCGCCTGTACCGTCAGCGCCACAAAAGCCACTGTGGCCAGTATCGCGCAAACCTCGGATATAGTAGTCATTATTGTGCCTCCTCCGTGAAATGATGTAATTTTATTTTTTAAGAATGCGCCGTTCAAGAACTTTTACCCTGGCCAGCAGTACGGCGTTGTTAAAAGGTTTGGCCAGATAATCATCGGCTCCGGTTTCATAGCCCTGAACCTGATCGTCCGCAAAAGCCCTTATGGTCAACATCAGCACCGGCATGTTTTTGTGCGTTTCGCTGGCCCTGATTTTCTTTAACAGCTCAAATCCGTCCATTTCCGGCATATTGACATCCAGTACCGCCATGTCCGCTCCATCAGCCTCCAGGCGGTTCCAGGCCAGCAGCCCGTTTTCTTCGGCGGCCACTTCATAGCCGGCTCCGGTTAATATCTCCAAAACCAGCGATCTGAAGGTGTTGTCGTCGTCAGCCACCAGTATTTTCATAAGGGCTCCATTGTGCTTTTTCCGCGGCTTATCCCCGGTTTCTATTCACTCTTATACATGTAACCAGTACCGTAAATGGTCCTTATGTTTTTTCCGTAGACTCCGAGTTTGCGCCTTAACGTTTCCACATGTTTATCTATGGTTTCGCAGTTCACTTCCCCCGATCTTTCCTTCCAGACTCCTTCCATCAACAAGCTTCTCGAAACGACCTCATTTTCCTTGCACAGAAATGTCGTCAGAATATCGAATTCTTTCGGTGTCAGGCTTTCTATTACTTTTTCTTTTTTGGACTTAAAGTCCGTTTTTACGGTTCTTTTCAGTCTATCCAGCTCAATTCCTCCGTTTTGTGAAACTATTATCATTCTTGCGGAATTTAAACTGGGCAGAATGCGCCTTATATGGGCTTTCGTCTTTGAAAGGAGCACGTTTTCATTTATGTCGGTCGTAATAAAATCGTCGGCTCCGCTCTCAAGAAATCCGGATATCTGCGAATTGGTGATCTTTCCGGATTTTCCGAAAACTATGACCGAGATATTCTTCCTGCCGCTCAGGAAAATTTTGAGGTCGTTTGGCTCGGCCACCCCTTCCCGGCATATTTCAACGAAAGCGAGGCCCCAGGTATCCTGTGGGATCCGGCTGACTGCGGAAAGGTCAGGGAATGGCTTGACATTCAGGCGTTCCCTGGAAAATAGCCTGTACCATTTGTCCGTAATATCCTTAGCTGGGGTGACCAGCCACAAGGCGAATTCAATCATGGTAATCTGTTCATTCTACAATAATGACGGGCATTTAACAAATTCCGCGCGCTAATTCCCAAATTCGGCGGTATTAAGGGATGCGATAGCTCCGTTGGGGGGGGGAGCTGTATGGGGTGACTTCGTAATTTCTTCGGGATTCATGGGTGAGGACTTCCTATACTATAAATACTATTATATAGTGTAATGTGAGGAATATGAAAAGGTCGCTCTCCAAGGCTATTTTGCACATATTGTGTCCGCTCGCGGCGGTTCTTTTATGCGCGAAGCCGTCTCTTTTCGCTTCTCTTCCTTCCGGCGGAGAATACCAGATGGAATCTTCAGTGGTGGATAATGGCGGCGGGGAAAAGATGACCGGAGGAGAATACCTGGCAAAAGGTTCTATGGCCCAGATCCATATGCCGGACAATATGGGCGCTTCAAGCGGCGGGGAATATGTAAACAGGGTGGGTTTCTATAATCCGCCTTACTTCACTTACCAAAAGGGGCTTACTACCGTTCTCCCGGTGACTTCAAACAACGCGCAGCTTTCTTTCCCTCCCGATTCGGTCGATAAAGAGATGTTCGATATCACGCTTAACAGGGATCCTGTGGGACGGCCTTTGTTCGTTGACCCCTCCAAGATCAACGAGGCTATCCAGAAAATAGTCAACAACGAGGGCCGGTGGGCGCAGCCGGCTACCAATAACCTGATGGAGGTGGCCATCTTTGACGAGCAGAGTTTTTACACCAAACCCCTGGCCAACAGGGGCAGTTTGGTTATGCACTATAACGACGCTAACAACGACGGTCTGGTTGACGCTTCTTATCCCCCGGTCCGTGTGAATACTTTAACAGCCTGGGGACTGGACGAAACCCATAATACCTGGGTGGAACTGCCCGGTTCCGGCGCCGACATGGCTTCGCAAACTATTACGTCGTATTTTGATGCTCCGGGTGTTTTCGCCATGCTTGGCGCGCAGGATTTGAGCATCAGCAGGAATTTTAAGGCATATCCGGTGCCTTTCAGGCCTAATGGCCCGCAGGCCGGGGCCGGGCGGGGGCAGACGGGTACGGAGGCCGCCGGCATAACTTTTGAGAACGCGCCCCAAGCGGGAGATATTGAGATCTATACGCTGGATGGCAGATTGGTCAGAAAGATCGCTATTCCCGACAATCTTGGCTGGCCTTACAGCGTGAATTGGGATGTAAGGACCGCCTCTGGAAATAAGGTTGCCAGCGGCGTGTATATCTGGCGCGTGAAGTCGGACACTAACGTGAAAACCGGTAAGTTGATGGTAATATGGTAGCGGCCGGGGCATAGGGTTGGGAAAAAGATGGGAAATACGGCCGAGGGGCGGGCAAAGATGCGGGTAAAAAAATTCTCCCGGTTCCTTGATAAAGTAAGGTGAGATCAGATATGAAGTTGTCGGAGATTTGGAAGTCTCGGAGCAGGCGGGTAATAAATATCGGTAAAGGCCCGGGGCCTTTGCCAGTAAATGTGGTTAATATAAGGAAGGAGGAAGTATGAACAAAGTAATAAGAGTGCTACTCACTCTGCTATGTGTGGCGGCAACTAGCCGCCTTGCGTATGCAGATAACAGCACCGAGTTCGGCGTAGAGGACGACCTCACCGTGCTTGGTACCGGTAGTCTGACAACGAGTGATGCGGATGTGGAGATCAAAGGCTTTACCGTCTTTGGCGCCACTGAACCGAATCACGCTCTGAACATCCCTATGGCGCCCGGCAGTATCTATGCCAACGGGTATGTTCAGATATCGAGCGGTATGTGGGTTGCGGGGTCGTCAACCTTCACCTCAACCGTTAACCTGCCAAATCCGTCATCTATTCTTATCAGCGGCGGCGATGAGGGACAGCTGATGACAAAGTTTGGAACGGTCATGAAGTGGACCTCGTTCTCGGAGTTTGTTTCCGGGGACAACCTGGGTACTCATGTAGCCACTAAGACTTTGGATATGAGCACCTTCGGTATAATCGGTGTGTCCAGTATTATCGCCAGCGGGTACATGAAGATGTCGTCCGCTACGATAGTTAATAACGCGGGTGTCGGAGGCACGTTGGACGTAACCGGCGCCTCAACGCTTGGCAGCACACTGAAAGTGGTCGGCGATGCGGACCTGGATAGCAGGCTTAATGTGGACGGCGCGGCCACTTTCGGAAGTAGTGCGAGCAGTATGACCGTTAATGGCCAATCGTACTTCGCCCTTGGTTCCACATTCGCTGCCGGTGCGTACTTCACCGACATAAGCAGTTTCAGCGATGTGGCAAAAGTCCACTTCGGTGGAGGTTCGGCTTACCAGGTGCTGAGAAAGAAGGTTTCCGGCGGCGGAATGGAATGGATGGATGCCTCGGCGCTCGGCGCAGGGGACAACCTGGGTACCCATGTGGCCACAAAGACGTTGGACATGAATACCTTCGGTATAATCGGCGTGTCCAGCATTATCGCCAGCGGGTACATGAAGATGTCGTCAGCTACGATCGTTGGTAATGCCGGGATAGGCGGCACGCTGGATGTAACCGGAGCTTCCACATTGGGCGGAGCGCTTAATGTGAACAACGCCGCGTACTTCGGGTCGGTTACCAAGTCGTCCTTCAGCACCACCGGCGCTTTGGATATGGGCAACAACGCGGATATCACGTTGTTGGGCACCGGCAAGGTTACTCTGCCGAACGATCCGAGCGCGGCAACCGATGCGGCTAATAAGGGATATGTTGATAGCCGTGTTGGTGGCGCGGGTCCTTGGACCAGAGATAACACGAACAATGCCGTAAAGCTTAGCACCATGGCCGATAGTGTGGGTATAGGCATCGCTGTTCCTCTCGCGAAACTGCATGTTTCAAGCGATGCGGTGGCCGGAGACAGCCTGTTGATAGTTTCAAGCGGCAGCGCTGTTTCACAGCAGGTACTTACTGTAAAAGGCAACGGCAATACGCAAATTGGAAGCGCTCCAACCGGCGACCATGCCATAAATATGGCGGTGGCCGATGGTACCGCGCTCTCAGTTGCCGGCGAGGATATTCAAGGTAAGTTCTCTGCCAAGTTCTACAGCGGTGCGAACCTGGCGGCATGGATAAAGAAGAAGTAAAAGCGGATAAAGGTGCGGGCATTATAGGTTAAAGTAACTATATTGTAACTTTACCTTAAATCCCCGCCTTAATCTGTGGTTCATACTCCTCCTCAACCCCGCCGGGAATAGGCTTGGCGGGCAGATGACGGGGGGGAGAGGGCAAAGTAGGGGCTCAGGCGCGATTGAGAATTTGGTGCTTTATGAAACCCTGGAAGCTGCAAAAAAGCGCGAATAGGAGAGGCTGGAAATCCTGCCTCCCGTTGCTCTTTGCTGTTCTTTCGTGGCTTCCCTTCTCGGTCCCTTTGCCTATACCTTCGCCTCAGCCTGTATTCTCCGCGGTGCCTGTCAAGTTTACCTACCAGGGTAATCTAAGACAGGCCGGGTTCCTTGTGAATGGCGTACGCAGTATTGAATTCAATATCTACAATTCCTCCGATCCCTCAACTTCTCCGGTTCCTCTGTGGAGCACCCCTGCGCCGATGAGCGTTCAGTTTTCTACAGGCGTATTCCGTGTTACGCTGGAACCGACCCTGAACGACTGGGAGACGGGGAGTCTCTGGTTGGAATTGGTGATAGAGGGGACTCCTCTGTCACCCAGGGAAGAGATAACCTCTTCGCCTTTTGCGGTCAACTCGCTTCTTTTCAGCGGGAAACGTTATACGTCTTCCGGTACTGAACCCCTGGTGCATAATACCGGCGACTTCTGGATGGATACCAGCGCCAATACGCTGAAATTCTGGAACGGAGCATGGACGGCCATTTCCGCTCCCGGCGGAATCCTTCCCGGTTCCCATGCTTCCACGCATGATCTCGGGGGGACAGATCCTATACTTAACCTTGGTCCGCATAACGTGAGTGGGGCAATAACGTTTGACACTCTTGGCGAACTTCGCGTTTCCGGCGCTGTGACGGCAATCACCATAGCGGCCAACGCCATCGTACAGGGAACGCTGAATCCCGCTTCGAATCTAGCGGTGGGTGGCGCCGGTTATACAGTTGCTTTCGCCTCTTCGGTCAGCGCCGGGTGGTTCAACGGGGATGGCTATGCGCTTAGCAATCTGGATGCCTCAAAAATAACCTCAGGCTATCTTAACAGCAACAGAATAGCCGCCGGAGTTATAGTCTCCACCCACATCGCCGATAAGACAATAGATAAGGTAAAACTTGCCAGTTCGGGTTGCGCCGATGGCAATGTCCTCAAGTGGAATATCGGTACAGCCCAATGGGAATGCGCGGTTGATAATACCAGCGGAGGTCTTCCCGGCGTCCATGCCGCCACACATGATCTTGGGGGTGTGGACCCTATCCAGAACCTTGGTCCGCATGACGTCAGCGGCCCAATAACATTTGACACTCTTGGCGAACTTCGCGTCTCCGGGGCGGTGACGGGAATCACTATAGCGGCTAACGCCATCGTGCAGGGAACGCTGAATCCCGCTTCTAATCTCGCGGTGGGCGGCTCAGGTTATAGCGTTGTTTTCGCTTCTTCGGTCAGCGCCGGGTGGTTCCGTGGGGACGGTTACGCGCTTAGTAATCTGGACGCCTCAAAAATAACTTCCGGTTACCTTAGCAGCGATAGGATCGCTGCCGGAGTTATAGTCTCCACTCATATAGCCAACAATTCCATAACGCGCTTAAATTTTAACCAGTCCGGTTGCGCCAACGGCCAGATGCTGAAATGGAACAATGGGGCCAACCAGTGGACATGCTCCGACGATTTTGGCGACAACCTGGGCAGCCATATAGCTACTACGACTTTGCAGATGGCTAATTTCGGGATCGTGAACGTGGCCAGTATAACCGCGAATGGGTATATAACCACTAATTCTACGATGACGGTTTTAGGTGACGCCTTCTCGGTCGGGACTTCAACTTTCGTGGTGACGCAGGGTAACATCGGCATCGGGACGGGGAATCCCGGAGCGAAACTGGAAGTGGCCGGGCAGGTTAAGATAACCGGCGGCAGTCCCGCCGCGGG
>Ga0208953_1000909_pt1 | contig 20822 bp, 13 predicted proteins | sample RifOxyB2_FD_184033 | JGI IMG/M metagenome (GOLD analysis project Ga0208953, IMG submission 184033) | Groundwater microbial communities from Rifle, Colorado - Rifle Oxygen_injection B2 (SPAdes) | ecosystem: Environmental > Aquatic > Deep subsurface > Groundwater | place: USA: Rifle, Colorado... | reverse complement strand
CTCAGCATCGCTATAGTTACAAATGAAAAACGGACACTGGAGCATTACGCTAAGATTGTGGATATAGCCGGGGAGACAAAAAAATATCTGAAGGGAATGTGGAACCGCTCCGGTAGCGTTTACTTAAAAGACAGGAGAACCGATTGAGGTGGCCGCAGAATCCGCGGAGCGGGGATCGATGTAACTATCCGGGGGTAAAATGCAATGGCTACAATACTTGTGATAGACGATGATGCGATAGTGCGCGATGCGCTTTCCATTTTTCTTGTGCGCGCCGGGCACAAGGTCCTTACCGCCGCCGATGGCGTCAACGGTTTGCAGATTTTTAAGAATAATTTTCCGGACCTCGTGGTTCTTGGCAGAAATCTGCCCGCAATGTCGGGGGCGGGTGTGCTATCCCATATACGCAAGATCTCAACAACAGCTTCCGTACTGGTGCTTAGCGGTTATAATGCCCGGGAGGATGTGGGCTCCTACCTTTGCAACGGCGCGAACGTTTTTCTTTCGAAAGGCGACGGCCTTTCTCTTGTGCTTGCCGAGATAGACAGGCTACTGGGCGTTCAGCGCAAAGAGGAACCCCATCCGGAGAAGGCGGTTAAACAAGCGGAGAGTCCCACGGTTAAAACCGCGTCCGGCCCGGTCTCCGGGCGTGTGCTCATTGTTGATGACGACACTGAAACCCGCATGGTTTTGCGTCGTTTTTTGTCTTCGCTGTTCTGTGAAACCCTTGAGGCCGCGGGTGGAATTGAGGCACTTGAACTTGCGCGCGCTAAAAGGCCGGATATCATTCTGCTGGACATTAACATGCCGAAAAAAGGCGGTGTTGAAGTACTTCGAGAACTATCACAGGAAATGCCTGAAACCGGGTTTATGATGATTACCGGCAATGAAGACGATGAAGTTGCGCGCGAATGCCTGGAATTGGGCGCTTTCGATTACGTTTCAAAGCCGGTAAACCTCTCTACTCTGCGCGGGATCATAAAGTCCCGTCTGTCGCTTCAGAAATAGTCGAATCATAACCCCACGCTGCCTTATCAGCGCTCTGGCCGGACCTGCGCCGGGCGGAAATGCGCTGACGCCGCAGGCAACTATGAATTAATTCAAAGCCGCCTCGCCTGTCGCCCGCAATTTGCTTAGTCTTAAAGCTATTTCCACCAGGTCCAGGTCCGATATCTCCGGGAAAGATTTTGACATCTCCAGTGTTCTGACTGTGGCGCCCTTATTCTCAAAGTGTATCCTGGCTATGGTCAGCCCCTTGTAGCTGACGTCGTAGCCTGGCCCCTCCGGCCAGATGCAGGCCCGCCTTATATAAGCCGATATGCCGGTAGTTTTTTTTGCCCAAACCCCTTCCCCGAATTTCTTTAATTCCCAGCGCATATAGCCCCCCTGACTCGATTTGTCGATTGCTTATGCCATAGTGTAGCTGACGGCCCCGACAACGTGCTGTCGCGTTTGTTTTTAGCAATGTGTTTCTTATCCTAATTTTCTACAATATAGGTGATATATAATGAAGAAATATTTCCTCCTATTCATTCCAATGGTATTCCTCGCCGCGTTCTTCGCCGCCGCGCCGGTATGCGCGCGTACCCGCGGCAAGGCCGATCCCACCAACGCCCTTAAATCCATGTATACTCCGGATTATCTGGCGCTGAAGAAGCGCATCCTGGACCAGTTTAAGAATCCAAAGCCCGGCCGTTTCGGCGAGTTCGTAAAAGGCGCCAAAAAGGACCTGGATACCCAGCAGAAGGTGATCGCATTCACTTTCGACGCCTGCGGGGGCAGGCACAGCGGGTATAACGCCGGGCTTATAGAATATTTGCGGCGGGAAAAGATCCAGGCCACGCTGTTCATCTCCGGCCTTTGGATAGAAAAGAATATAGAAACCTTCAAGGAGCTGGCCAAAGATCCGCTGTTCGAGATAGAGAATCACGGCCTGCTGCATCGCACTTGTTCGATAAACGGCGCCTCCATGTACGGCGTCATCGCCACAAGGAATATGGGGGATGTTGTGGACGAGATGGAACTCAATGCCCGCAAGATAGCCGAACTGACCGGCCGGAGACCCGTCTTCTTCCGCTCGGCCACGGCTTACACCGACGAGGCCAGCATCGAGGTCGCCCGGCGCCTCGGCATGGAGGTCGTAAGTTACGACATCTTGTCCGGCGATGCCATGCATAGTTCGGCGAAGACCATGGCGCGGAATATAATCAAGGGAGCCAGGCACGGCGCTGTGGTGATCATGCATTTCAACCATCCCGAATGGCACGAACTGGAAGCTCTGAAAACGGCTGTTCCCGCCCTCCGGGAAAAGGGCTACACTTTCGGCAAGCTTGAAGATTTTTCCGTAAATTAGACCGCGGCCTGGAATATCCGTTTTCAACCGGCAGCGGGCCCCATTGTGTTTGTAGAATATATGTGTGTTATTAAGATAATGCGGAGGTCTCATGGATGTTATTAAATTTTTAGCGGCGGCATTGTTCGGAGCCGCGCTGGGCGCTGTTGCCGCCTGGTTTTACGCCAAAGTTAAATTCGGCGGCGCGGCCGGCTTGGCCCCGGAGGAGGCTGAAGCGCTCGAAGCTGAAAAAAACAGACTTTCCGGCGAAAAGATCAAGGCCGAAGAAACCGCTTCCATGTTAGCCAAGATGCTTGAAAAATTTGAGAACGACCTTGCCGCTGAGCGCGCCGAGGTCCGCCGCCTGGACACCGATCTGGCCTCAAGGAAGGCCGAACTGGCCGGCGCTTCTAGGCACTGGGCCGAAGAAAAAACGGAATTTGAGTCCCTTCAGAAGAAAATGGCTTCCGATTTTGAGAACCTGGCCAACCGCATTCTGGACGAAAAGACCAAAAAATTTTCGGAGCAGGGTAGGGAAAGCATGTCCGCCATCCTGACCCCGCTTAAAGAGAAACTCAGCGCTTTTGAAACCCGCGTCAACCAGATCCACAGCGAGGATTCCCGCCACTCCGCCTCGCTCATGGAGCAGATAAAAACTCTCACCGAACTCAATAATAAGGTTACCCAGGACACCAATAACCTTACCAATGCGCTGAAGGGCAAAGCCAAATTCCAGGGCACCTGGGGGGAAGTCGTCCTGCAGGAAACGCTGGAACTTATGGGCCTTAAGCTTGGCGAGCATTTCCTGGTCCAGAAAAAATTTATGGAAGCCGGCGAAGAGAAAGAAGACAAGCAGCCGGACATTATCGTAAGGATGCCGTCGAAAAAAGACTTGGTCGTGGACTCCAAGGTCAACCTGACGGCATATTCGGAATATTTCAACACCTCCGACGAAGCGGTCAAAGCCAATGCCGCCGCCCGGCATCTGGAAGCGGTTGAAAGCCACATAAAAGGCCTCAGTTCCAAGGACTATCAGAGTCTGTACGGCATAAACAGTCTGGATTTCGTGCTGATGTTCATGCCGCTGGAGGCGGCGTACCTCCTTGCGCTTGAAGAAGCCAGGAAGAACGGCAGGAATATCCTGAAATTCGCCCTGGAAAAAAAGATCATGATCGTGACTCCGTCCACCATTTTGCCGGTATTCCGTACGGTCGCGCATATTTGGGACCAGGAAAAGCAGACCAAAAACGCCCTGGAAATAGCCCGCCAGGCCGGCGCCCTTTACGATAAATTCGCCGGTTTCGTGGACGACTTCAGGTCGGTTGCGAAAAGCGTGGAAAGCGCCCACCAGTCATGTGGGGACGCCATGAATAAACTGTCCAGCGGCGCCGGCAACATGGTAAAACGCTTCGAAGATCTTAAGGAATTGGGCGCCAAAGCTAAAAAAACGCTGCCGGCCGAGCTGACCGACAAGACCGTCTAGGAGCCTGTCCGACATAAGCTTTTAAAGCGAGGCGGTTGCCGACTTTACGGCCGCCCTTTTACTGGTCCCGTCCCTGGAGACATATATTATGCCGGAGCGGGCCTGGTCTTCCCTCAAGCTTGGCGAATATGCTTCAGCCGCGGGGGACATGCGGAAGTTCTTTGCCGGTTCCGGCGTCCCAGGCTGCCGTGATGCGGCCTATTTTAAGAACAATCCCAAGCCTTCTCATTGCACTATCAGCGCCGTAAATGAATTTCCGCAGTGATGTGAAGATGTGCCGGGTTTAATTTATGGGCTCACTTTCCAATATCCCTTTGTCCATGACCCCTGAGGCCGTTCTTAAACGCCACTGGGGCTACGATACCTTTAAACCGCTCCAAAAAGAAGCGGTTGAACTGGCTGTCGCCGGCCGCGACTCCCTGGTGGTTCTTTCTACCGGCGGCGGCAAAAGTCTTTGTTACCAGCTCCCCGCCGCCATGGGGAAAGGCCTTGTCCTGGTGGTCTCTCCGCTCATCGCTTTAATGGACGACCAGGTCGCCGCCGCGCGGGAAGCCGGTTTGATGGCCGACGCTCTGCACTCAAATCTTAGATCCGGAGACCGCGGAGACGCTTATTACCGCCTCTCCTCCGGCGCGACGGACCTGCTCTATGTAAGCCCGGAACGCCTTCTGAACGGAGACCTTTACGCCGCGATTTCCGAACGCCTTGTTCTTATCGCCGTGGACGAGGCGCACTGCGTTTCCCATTGGGGCCACGAATTCAGGCCCGAGTACCGCCGGCTGGCCGAGGTAATGGACCGTTTCCCCAAAGCCGCCCGCATGGCGCTCACCGCCACGGCTACGCCGGCCGTGCAGGAAGATATACGCGTCCAGCTCGCACTTCGCGCTCCTGAACTGCTCTTAGGCCATCCCGACCGCGCCAACCTTATTTACCGCGCTTTCCCGCGCCGGGATCAGCTTAAGCAGGTTATGGAAGTCGCCCTCCGCCATACGGGCGAGGGAGGCATCGTCTATGCCCAGACCCGCAAGGATGTGGAACGCCTGGCGGCGGGGCTTAAAGAAGCCGGTATTTCCTGCGCGCCTTATCACGCCGGCCTGCCGGCCGAAGAAAGGCGGCGCGCGCAGGACGATTTCGTCAACGAGCGGCTGGACGTGGTGGTCGCCACTATCGCCTTCGGCATGGGGATAGACCGCTCTAATGTCCGTTACGTGGTTCATGCCAATACTCCCCGCTCGGTGGAGCATTATCAGCAGGAATCAGGCCGCGCCGGCCGCGACGGCCAGCCCGCCGAGTGCGTGCTCCTGTTCTCGGCCCCTGATCTGGCTTTGCACCGCCGCCTGGCCCACCTGGACGAGAACCTCTCGCCCCTGAGGGAGCGCGCCCTTGAACGCCAGTTGCGCGAGATAGGCCGCTATGCCGTTTCGCCGGCGTGCCGCCACCGCCTCTTGACCGAACACTTCGGCGCCTCTTATCCGCCTGCGGGCGTTCAAAGTGAGGCGGAGGGCTGCCGCAATTGCGATGTCTGCCTGGGGGAGACCAAAGGCCTGCCTGACGACGAAGCCATCCTGACCGCCAAAAAAGTTTTAAGCGCCGCCTGGCGCGCCGAAGGCCGCTATGGCGCCGGCTATGTGGTAAACCTGCTGCTTGGCCGCCCCGGCGACCGTGTTACTGCCAACGGCCACGACAAACTTCAGGTCTTCGGCCTTTTAAAAGAGGCCGGAGAAGCCGCCGTGCGCTCCTGGATAGACCAGCTGGTGGTTCAGGAATTCCTGGAAATTACCGAGGACGGGGAATATCCGTTGCTGCGCATTACCGCCGCCGGCAAAGCTTTATGCAAAGACGAGGGCGTGGTCCGTCTCGGCGTTCCCGCGCCCCCGGCCGCGCGCAAAAAGAAAAAATCCAAGGCCTTGAAAAAAGAATCCGCCTGCGGTCTGCCTCCGGACGAGGCGATCTTCGAGCGCTTGCGACTGTTGCGCCGTTTGATCGCCGCCAAAGCCGGCGTTCCGCCCTACGTCGTTTTTCATGACAGCGTCCTTCTTGAAATGTCCGCCGCCAAGCCCGTCATCCCGGCGGACCTGAGAGGTATAAAAGGGATAGGAGACCGTAAACTGGAGCGCTACGGCCCCATTTTTCTGGCCGTGATCGCCGGACAATCCCCGGAAGAGGCCGTCAAGGCGTTCCCAGGCTAAGCCGCCGTTCGCATAAAATTTATGTCTTGCAAACCCGTTTTAGAGAAGGATTTAAACCTGAAATTCCCGCACGCGCTCCTGATCAGCGCTTCGGCCGGTTCCGGCAAAACTTATACCTTGGCCCAGCGCTACGTCCAGTTCCTGCTTTCCGAAAAAGTTCCCAATAACGATCTTTCCAATATCCTGGCCGTTACGTTCACCAATAACGCCGCCAAAGAGATGAAGGTCCGGATCCTGGCCTGGCTTAAAGAGCTGGCCCTGGATAAAAACTGCGCCAAGATGGAAGAGACGCTGGCCCTGGTGTCGCTGTCGCGCGAAGAAGTGTATGCGCGCGCCGCCGCCCTTGTGGACCGTGTTATAAATAATTATTCCGACTTCCATATACAGACCATAGACAGTTTTCTGGCCCGGGTAATGACGGCGTCCGTGGACGAACTGAAACTGCCGCTGGATCCTGAGATCACCATGGCCTATGACATCCTCATAGACCTGGCCCTGTATTCCATGTTCGCCCGCATAGGTAAATCCGACCTGCCGGCGGAGACCGTGGATAAATTCCTGGCCGTGCTGCCCAAGACCGGCGCCTATCCCTGGAATCCGGTCGAGCGCGTGAAAGAGAATTTTAACAGTTTTCTTAACCAGGAGGGCAGAACGGAAGGCGTCATCACCGGTTCGCCCGGCGACTATGAACAGCTCCTTAAAGACAGGTTCGTGGAGGTCCTGAAAGCCTGCGCCATTCTTCAAAAGCGTTATGCAAAATCGGAACTTTTTAAAGACAGTTCTCTTGCCGCCATAGAAGCGAGGAATCTTACGGACTTTCTGGCCTCCTACAGTTTCACCTACGGCATCCTGAACGGCGCCAGAAAGAAAATTTTCCCCGATGCCTGGGAACAGGAAATAGAGAAGCTGAACGATATGGTGATAGACCTCACCGAGTTGAATGCCGCGGCCTATTATCACCCGTACGTCGGTATTTACAACCGCTTTAAAATCGAACTTGAGCGCGTAAAACACGGAAAAATCGACGTCATCCACATAAACGATATCGCTAAAAAGCTTTCGGCCTACATAAACACCAGCAATGTCCCTGAAATTTATCTGAAACTCGGAGAGCGTATTTCCCATTTCCTGATAGACGAGTTCCAGGACACCAACCGCCTGCAATGGAACGTCATCCGACCCCTTGTTGAGGAATCCATTTCAAAGACCGGTTCCCTTTTCGTTGTGGGGGACATAAAGCAGGCCGTTTATATGTTCCGTAATGCCGACTATAAGATCATGCGCGATTTTCTGGACAAGGCCGAGGGGAAAAAGAAGGAGGCCGATAATATCTCGCTGGAGCCGTTGGGCGGGGAGCTTAAACTCGTTAATCTGCCGGTCAATTACCGCTCGGACGGAGAAGTGCTGGATTATGTCAACAAGCTTTTCAAGGACAGGCTTAAAAACTCGCCGGAATTGCTTGGCGAAGATATCACCGAGCTGACTTCTTACAAGCAGGCCGTGCGGCCCGGCCGGATAAAGCGGGGCTATGTTAAAACCGACGTCTTTGAGCTGGAAGATCCGTCGGACGGCAAAGAACAGAAGGATTGGCTGCTTGAAATAATAGCGGATGCGAAAAAACGCTACCCGTTGAATGAGATCGCCATTCTGGTCTCAAAAAATAAGCGCATAGAGCCCGTTGTTGAATGGCTGACCGAAGCAGGCATCCCCGTGGCCTCCCTGAGCTCGCTGGATATACGCAAACGCAAGGTTATAGCGGAGCTCATAGCTTTCCTGAAGTTCCTGGAGGCCACTTCGGACGACCTCGCCTTCGCCGATTTTATCACCGGCGATATTTTCACGACCCTCACCGGCCTGAAGCGTCAGGAAATGCTGGATCTTATCTTCCGACTCCGCCTGAAAGCTCCCCGCGCCATACTTTATGCGCAGTTCCGCAACGATCCCAGGTACGGCAAGTACTGGGACAAATACCTGGACGAACTCTTCCGTAAGGCGGGCTATCTGCCGCTTTATGAATTTATCTCGCTGATTTACGGCGCCTTTAAACTTTTTGAGAACTTCCCGGATGAGCACGCCTTCCTGGCCCGCTTCATGGACGCCGTTATTAATTTGGAAGCCGAAGGCGTTACCAGTCCGCGGTCTTTGATAGAATACGCCTCAGGAGAGGATGAGGACAAAACCGCCGTTTTCGCCATCGACCTGCCGGAATACATAGACGCCGTGCGCGTGATGACCTTTCACAAGTCCAAAGGCCTTGGATTCTCCGTTATCATTAATATGCTTTTTGACGAGCGGGGGCCGGTAGAGCCCATGTATTTCGAGGAAACGGACGGCGCGATCCATGTCTATCACATCGTCAAGGCCGCGGCCGAAGTTTCGGCGAAGCTGCGCCCGGTTTACGCGGCCCGCAAGACCGACTCTAACGTACAGGACCTCAATATCCTGTATGTTATCTCCACCCGGGCCCGCCACGAGCTCTATAACCTTTTTGTGAAAAAGGTCCGCAAGACGCCCGTCAAAGAGGCAAAACTTTCGGATCTTTTTGAAACCTATGAGTCCGCTTTAAAGCCGCATACGCCGACTGAAAAGTCCGGGCTGCGTAAAACCGTAAAACCGGTGGAGATAATTCCCGCCGGGACCAGGCCGGAAAGCCGCTTTGAAGCTTTGAAACCCACCTATACCAGCTTTTTTGAGACCGCCGAAGGCGAACTGGTCCATGAAATACTTGCGCGGTTCATAGAATTGCCCGGAAACCCGGAGGCGGAGATCTCCGGACAGTTTAACCGGCTCCGCCATAAATATTCATTCAAGTTCGACAAGGTGAAAGTGGTGAAAAGTATCCTTTCCTTCCTTTCAAGCCGTTCGGCCGCCCCGCTGTTTTCCGCCCAGGAGGGCCGTCAGGTCCTTACCGAGGCCGAATTTGTGGATAAAACCGGCGCCCTATTCCGCATGGACCGGGTAATAGTGGATAAAAGCGCCGTAACCGTGGTGGACTTCAAAACCGGCCGCGAGAACACCGAAAAATACGCCGCCCAGATGAAAAATTACTTGGGTATAATTTCCGAAGTGTACAACAGGCCCGCAAAAGGCGTGATAGCTTATGTGGATTTGAATGAAACAGCGGCTGTAGGGATGTGAATGATTAATGCCGCCGGTATATCAGTCTTTGATCGGACAAGAGACAAGTGGTTTAAGGAATTTGCTTATGAATATAATCGAGATAAAAGAGCTTAAAAAAGATTATCCCCTGGGGACTACCATAGTTCCGGCGCTGCGCGGGGTGGATCTGGCGGTGGCCGAGGGGGACTTTATCAGTATCATCGGCCCTTCCGGCAGCGGCAAAACTACGCTGCTGAACGTTATCGGCTGCATAGATTCCCCCACTTCCGGCAGCGTTAAAGTCGGCGGCAGGGAGATCACCTCCCTTGACGACAGGCAGATAACGGATATCCGCCTTAATAAAATAGGTTTCATCTTTCAGACTTTCAACCTGATACCGGTGCTGGACGTGCTTGAAAATGTGGAATTCCCGCTGCTGCTGATGAAAAAATCCGAAGCCGAGGCCCGCAAACGCGCCGAAAAACTTGTTGAGGAGGTGGGATTAAAAGAATACGCCGCCCACCGGCCCTCCGAGCTTTCCGGCGGCCAGCGCCAGCGCGTGGCCATAGCGCGCGCGCTTGTCACCAACCCGGACATCGTTCTTGCCGACGAGCCCACCGCCAATCTGGACTCGGTTACCGGCGCCTCTATTCTTGAGCTGATGCGGCGCATGAACGAGCTGGAAAAAACCACTTTCATATTCTCCACGCATGACGCCAATGTGCTCAAGTACGCCCGGCGGATAGTCAAGATAAAAGACGGGGTCATAGAGAAGGAGCCGGCCGCCGCATGAAGCTGATCCTGACCATAGCCTGGCGCAATATTCTGCGCCACAAGGGCAAGAGCCTGGTGATAGGCATCATCCTGTTTACCGGCGCTTTCCTGATGACGCTGGGCAACGGCGTAATTTCCGGCATGGCCGCGGGCGTGGAAAAGAATATCATCAACGGCTTTATGGGCGACATCGTGCTGATAAGCGACGCGCAGAAATCGGATAACATCCTTCTGAATATTATGGGCACCAGCATAGAGCCGATAACCACTTACAGGCGGATAAAAGAGGTCCTGGCGGGCCAGTCTTATGTGCGGCGGTCTTTGCCGGTCGGCAAGAACCTTGCCATGGTCCTTGACGAAAATTCCGCCACCCCGGGTTTTGCCTTCCTGATAGGCGTGGATTTTGCCGAATACAGGAAGATGTTTCCGGATAACTTCAAGGTGATAGAGGGCGGTTACCCTGCGCCCGGGGAGCGGGCGCTGATGATCCCCACTTTTACGCGCGATGAGTTCTATGGTTTTTATAATATCTGGTTTTTGCCCGCGGGCGGGACCCTTGTGAAGGAAAATCTTAAGAAAGAAGCCCTGGCTGAAATAAAAAGCCTGGTGGTCAGCACCAGCGTAGTTATGATGGGGATGACCAGCGGCACGAACGCCACCAACGATATCCGTTTCCCGGTAAAGGGAATAGTGAAGTATGGGGCGCTTAACCAGATATTCGGCCATTTCTGCCTGGTGGACATAGAATCCTACCGTGAGTGCCTGGGTTATTTCACCGCCTCCGATATGTCCGCGCAGGTGCCAAAAGAGGAGAAAAAGCTGCTGGGCATGGAAGGTTCGGACCTCGACGCTATGTTCGGCGGCGAGGAGATTGTGGTGAATGGTTCTAAGGCCGCGCCGAAAAAGTTTCGGACGGTTCCGGCCGCTGCGGGGGTAAAGACGGCGGAGGACGGCGTTTATAACGCGGTTTTTGTGAAGCTTGCCGACGGTTTCCCATACAAGGAGGCGCTGGCAAGGCTTAACAGCGCCCTTTCCGCCGGGAAAACCGGGGTGAAGGCCGTTCCATGGAACAAAGCGGCGGGCCCGATGGGCAGCATGGCCCTCATAATAAAGACCGCGCTGTTTTTGTTCGTTACGCTGCTCTTCTGCGTGGCCGTGATAATAATAGTCAACACGCTTACTATGGCGGCCATCGAACGCACGCCTGAAATAGGGATGATGCGGGCCGTCGGCGCGCGCAAGTCGTTCATAGCCGGGATGTTTCTCGGCGAGACCGCTATACTTTCCGCGATTTTCGGCGGATCCGGCATCGCCGCGGGCATCGCGGCGGTGAACATCATACCGCTGTTGAAAATCTCAACGGATAACGATATGCTGCAGATACTTTACGGGGGGAATTTTTTCAACCCGCTCCTGAGTTTTTCCGGAGTAGCGCTGACCGCCCTGCAGCTGCTGGCGGTCACCGTCGCCGCCGCGCTTTATCCGATGCGGGTGGCCGGGGAAATAACCCCGTTGGAAGCCGTTTCAAGGGATTGACCGCATATGCTGCTTATACGCCTTAGTCTCCGCAACCTGCTGCGCCAGAAGCGCAGGAACCTGCTGCTTGGCTCCGCTATGGCCATAGGCGTGGCCATACTGGTTACGGCCAATTCTTTCTCGCAAGGCATTTCGGACATAATGTTCAACAGGATAATGCGTTACGTTACCGGGCACGTGGCCGTGCGCTTTAACGAGCGCGGCGGAGTGATGCGCGAGATCTTCCGCGACAAGGAACGCGCGTTCGCGGCCATAAAGAACGAACCGGTGATAGAAGAGGCGGATGAGGCCATTGCGATGTTTTCGCGCGCCATAGGCAACGGGCGCTCCGACAATATAATACTGGTCGGCGTGGACACAAAAAAAGGCCTGGACGCCGCGGCGATGAAAGAAGTGGAGGAATCCTTCCGGTTGATAGAGGGGAACTGGAAGGATGTGGAGAACGCGTCAATAGAGAACCCCGTGATAATTTCGGTTGAGAAAGCCAGGTACCTGAATGTCAAAATGAGCGATATCGTGCGCGTGCGCTTCCGCAACATGTTCGGGCAGGACCAGGCCGCCAGGCTTACCATAGTCGGGGTGATGAAGAACGATAATATTTTTATGCAGCCGGTGGTATTCCTTGAGCTTTCCGGGGCAAAACGGCTGCTGGGCTACAGGCCGCATGAAACCGGCAGCCTGAGCCTCAAGATAAAGGACCCGCGGAAGAATGCCTTCGCTTTGGCCGACCGCATACATGAAAGGCTTAAACCGGGAACGGCGGTTATACGCGCTTCGGTTTCCGGCCGGTCCGGGCGCAGGCCGGCGGTCGTGCTTGGCTATAAAAGCGACGACGAATCCAAAAAGAAAATAACCGGAATGCTCAAGCTTGCCGCCGGCGGTTTTGAAAAAGCCTTCAAAAAGGACGGGGTTTTTCTCCCGGCCGGGCTTGCCGGGGCGCTTGGCGTGTCCGCGGGGGATAAGATCAGGGTCGAGTATGACAGGAAATTCGAAAAGGAGCCTAAAGACGCCTCTTATACCGTAAGCGCCGTCTGCGCATCCGAAGGCTATCCGGGCGGCGATATCATTCTGATGAACGACGCCGGTTTCTACGACCTCTATTACCAGGATCTGCCGGTGTCGCCTGTAACGGGTATTGCCGCGTACTTCCCGGCGGGGCTGGGAGCGTGGGGCGCTCTGGCGGCGCCCGAATGGGTGCTGCTCAAACGCACGTTCAATACCGGGGATTATAAAAAGAAATATCAGGAGATATCCAGAAATAAATGGAAAGGCACGACCATAGACGTGTCCACGATGTATGAAACGGCCAGCGACATACTGAAGCTTGAGTACGTTCTTAAAGTGATAACGATTTCGGCCGTGCTGATACTGTTCTTCATTATACTGCTCGGGGTCGTGAACACGCTGCGTATGACGATACGCGAGCGCACCCGCGAGATAGGGACCGTACGGGCGATAGGCATGCAGCGCGCCGATGTACGCGACATGTTCATTTTGGAGACGTTTTTCCTTACTCTTTTTTCTTCCGCCGCCGGAATAATCATGGGTTTCACGGCTATGCGGCTGCTGTCGCTGATATCGTTCAATCTGCCGGATAATCCGTTCGGCATGCTTCTGGTAAACGGGCATTTATATTTTCTGCCGACTTTCACCGGGATAGCGGGCAATGTGCTCCTTATAATAACCATAGCCGTGGTCACCGCCTGGTTCCCGGCGCGCCGGGCGGCCAATTTGTCGCCCGCGCAGGCTTTAGGGCATTTCGGTTAGCAGTGAAGCTTCTTGAATATGAGACAACTGGAGAAAACTATGTTTAAAACCGCATTCGCGGCGCTTATGACGGTTTTTGCTTTTGGTTCCGGTTTCTGCGCCGAAAGCAAAGTTGTCCCGATACTTAAGGCCATAGACATGAATTACAAGATGAAGGCGGATGTAAGGGCGGATGTGACGCTTACTCAGCAGCGCGCCGGGCAGGGCACCAAGATAATCGACATGGGGTATTTCCGCCGCGATTCGGACGACGCTTTTCTTATAGTCATGAACGCACCGGAGAACGAGAAGGGCAACGGTTATTTGCGCGTGGGAGACAACTTCTGGATGTATCGCAAGAATACCCGGACGTTTCAGCACGTGAACCGGGATGAGAGCATCGGAGGCTCGGACGCCCATAGCGACGATTTTGAGACCCGCAAGCTGGCCGAACTTTACGGGCCCGTAGCCGATTCCTCGGGAACGGAAAAGATCTCGGAAGAAATGCTCGGCAAAGTTCCGGTCAATAAATTCGAGGTCAGGGCGAAGGTTAACGATGTGGATTACCCCCGGCAGATATTCTGGACGCGCCGCGACAATAATTTGCTTCTCAAGCAGGAGTGCTATTCGCTTTCCGGCACACTGATGCAGACCGCCTATTTCCTCAAGTTCACGCAGATAGACGGGCGCTACGTGCCGGTGAAGCAGCTGTTTATAGACGAGTTCGAAAAGGGCAACAAGACCATAGTGGAGATAGCTAATATGGTTCCAGGCAAACTTGACGACAAAATATTCACAAAGGCGTATCTGGAGAACCTGGGCAAATAAATTATGAAAAAGTTTTTCATATCCGCGGCGCTGGGTGGTCTGCTGTGCCCTTGCTCGGTCCGTGCCGAAGATGCGGCTTCGGAGCTTGAGATGTTCTCAAGTTCCGAGGTGGTTACGCAGGCGGCCTCCGCCGCGGGCCCGGCCGAAGAAAAGAAGACCGTGGGTTTTTCCGGCGATGTGGTAAGCGTGGTTGAGGACGTGGTCTACAGTTCCTCCTCCGCCCATCCGTTGAACTCCTATATAGTGGGCAACCTGCTGCTTGATGTGCGTCTGAAGAACGGCGTCAAAGCTTTTGCCAACATGGAGACCGGCTATTATTCGAGGACGCGGGAGACCGATTCCGCTTTGCGCGAGGCGTTCCTCGATTTCAACATAGACCGCCGGATATACTTTCGTACGGGGAAACAAGTGCTGCAATGGGGCAGGTGCACTCTCTGGAATCCCACTGACCTGATAAACGTGGAGAAAAAGACCTTTGTGCGCAAGATAGGATACCGGGACGGCGCTTACGGGCTGAAGGTGCACATTCCGTTCGGAACCGCCCGCAATATTTACGGTTTTCTGGATACGGGCGGCGAATTGAACGACCGCGACCTTGGCGGCGCGTTGAAATTCGAGTTCCTGACCGGCAGGACCGAAATGGCGTTTTCCGGCTGGGCCAAACGCGCACGCCGTCCGGTTCTGGGATACGAGATTTCCAGCCGCCTGGGGAACGTGGATATCTCCGGGGAAGCAAGCCTGGCTCGGCGCGATAATACGCGGTTTATCAGGGACGACGGCGGAACGCTTGATATATACAGGAAAAATGACGACTGGGTCACCAAAGCCGCCGTCAACTTCAGCAAAGGTTTCAGGCTCGGCAACTTCAACGACAGGCTGACCGCGGCCACAGAGTTCTTTTATAACCAGACGGGCTACGTGAAAACCCCGTTCAGGGACGACGCGGTCTATAACCTGTCCGTTCCGCTGGTATCCGCCGGCCCGGCCGGGACGCCGGTTTACCGGACCACCGGTACAAAAGAAGAATTCATGCTTGCTAACGGCCTTTATGAGCCCAACTACCTGGCCAGGTATTACGGCGCGGTTTTTACCGGCATAAGCCGGTTCATAATAACGGATATGACGCTGAAGCTGAACTATATACGCAACCTTAACGACGGTTCAGGCGTGCTTTCCACGGGTGTGGCGTATAAGAACATTAATGACTTTTCAGCCGGCTGTCTGGTAAATTCTTATTTTGGCGGAGCCGGCCGGGAATATACTTTTTCAAGGGCCAGGCTGCTGGTGCAGCTTACGGCCGGGGTTTCATTTTGAAATAAAAGAGAAGATATGTGAACGGAGGCTCTTCGGTTATCTGTTCCCGTAGGCCGGCAAAAAGGGAAAAAATTGTGAAGATAGATGTTATAGGCGCAAAAGACAATCTGGTGGAGAGATCGGGCGAAATTCTGCTTTCAGCCGGATCATTGGCCGATAATCTGGTGATCTTCCCGGGCAAGCGGCCGGCGCATTTTTTGCGGAAGTTTTTGGCGGAGAAGAAGGGTTCGGCGCTGAAGGCTCCGGTTATAATCTCGATGGACGGTTTTATAGACCTGGCCGCGGAGGAACTGGGCATCACCGCGCCGTCCGCGTCGCCGCTCGATCTGGCCGGGGTTCTTTACGGGGGCCTGCGCAAAGAGTTTTGCCATGTCATCGCCCGCGACCCCGGACTGCTTAGCCTGGATCTGTTCCTGCCCTGGGCTTTCAAACTTATAGGAGACTTCGAAGAGCTCAAAATAGAGCTTAAGACGCAAAAGGACCTTTCAGGTTACGACGCCATTCTTCCGGCGGACCTGAAGAGCGTCTCCTTCATCGAAAAACTTGAAAGCTTCAGCCGCCTTTACGGCGAATTCTACGCCGCCTGCGAAAAGGAAAACCTCGTCACCCGCTCCATGAAATACGCGAAAGTGGCGGCGGAAATAGGCCGCTTCGGCCACAAACGTTATGAAAATATAATTTTCGCCGGTTTTTTCGCGCTTACCAACGCCGAAAAAGCCATACTCAAACATCTTGCCGCCCATGGCGCCCGCGTAATTTTAGAATCAGGGCCCGGCCTGAAAAATCAATTCGCCTTCTTGGGAGAATTGCCTTCTGCCTCCAGTCCTGAACCTTCAGTCTCGCTCCATTTCTATAAAGCCGGAGATATTCACGGCGAGATCTTCAAGCTTGCCCAAGTGCTGAAGGCCCCGGCCCCTGGCGATCTGATCGTCCTTCCGGAAGCCCGCTCTCTTTTCCCGGTGATAGAGAACGTCCTTCCCGCGGTGAAGGACTACAACATCTCCATGGGCTACCCGTTGGTCTCAACCCCGGTTTACGCCCTGATCGACGCATTGGCCGATCTGCTGGGCAAAAAAGGCGAAGGCGGCTACTTCGCCGCCAATTATCTCAAGTTCGTTTTCCATCCATACGTCAAAAATATTTATCTGGGCAAGTCCGCCGAATCCGGCCGCGTCGTTTTTCAGACCGTGGAAGAGAGTGTCTCCTCAAGGGTGAATAAATATATCGAACTTAAAGAAATAGAAAATAATGAGGAGATACTTAAAAACGCGGCCGCCAAATTGAAAGATTATGGCCGGGAAGAACTGGGTGCTTCCGCGGTCCGGGCTCATATGATCCTTATACATAAAACCCTCATCGTCCCTTTCGAGGACATAAAGGATATAGGCGACTTCGCGGCGAAGCTGCTCGCCCTGATCTCGTACATTTCTGAAAACAGCACCGCCCCGCTGCATCCCTACTGGGCCCCTTTTGTGGAGCGCGCCATAGAGCATATAATCGAGCTGCGAAATTCCCGTCTGGCCGCCGAGCGCTTCGATGCCCCGGCGGGCTATTTCAAATTCTTCAAGACCTTCATCCGGGGCGCCGATTATCCTTTCCCAGGCACTCCGCTAAAAGGCCTGCAGGTCCTCGGCTTCCTTGAAACCCGCAATCTCAAATTCGACCGGGTTTATTTCCTGGACGCCAACGCGGATATTTTGCCTTCATCGCGCAAAGAGGATACGATCCTCCCGCATTTTGTGCGCGAAAGTCTCGGTCTTGCCACCTATAAGACCAGGGAACAGCTGGCCCGTTATTATTTCAACGTTCTGATCTCCGGCGCAAAAGAGGCCCATATCTTTTACAAGGATTCCGCCGCCAAGGAACGCAGCCCGTTCGTGGAAAAATTGATCTGGGACCTGGAGCGCCGGAATAAAAAACCCGAAGAAGCCGACGTCCATTTCCGCATTAAGTTCGCCCAGAGCGAACCTGCCCCCATAGCCAAGACCCCGGAGGTTCTTGCCGCCCTGAAAAAACGCGAATTCTCGCCCTCGGCCATAGATACATATCTCAATTGCGGACTCCGGTTCTATTATAAGTACGCCCTTCGCCTCTCTGAGAAGGACGAAATTTCCGACGAAATAGAACAGCGCGAGATCGGCACTATAGTCCACGAGATCCTGGAAAACTTCTTTAAGCCCCGCGTGGGGAAACCGCTCCATATTAAGGAGGCCGACTATATACACATCCTTGAAGCCGCCGCAAAAATCTTTGATGCGCGCCTGAGAGGCCATAACGCCGGCTGTGAATATCTAATAAAACGGCAGGTTGAGAAACGCCTGGCCGACATACTTGATTATCATCGCGATAATCTGGCAGGCATAACCATTTTGGATTGCGAAAAAGAGCTTAAGGCGTCCCTGCCCACAAAATACGGCCGCATAACGCTGAAAGGCCGGGCCGACCGCGTGGACCAGCGCGATAACCGCGTTCATATTCTGGATTATAAGACCGGCGCTCTGGCCCGCGTGCCCAATTGGGCCAGGTTCGATTTCGGTTTGCGCGAAGACTGGCCTAAAACGCTTAAATCCACGCAATTGCCATTCTATATCATGGCTTATATGGGGGAAAATACAGGCGCCGAGATCCGGAACATGGACGCCTCCCTGATGTTTTTAGGCCGGGAGAAAATAGTTGAGGAATCTCTTTTTAAGGAAAGGTATAAAAAAACGCCGGATAAGTCCGCCATATTCGGCGTCTATCGGCAAACCATCGCCGCCCTGATAGAAGAGATTCTGGATGAAGCCCTGCCCTTTGCCCCGGTTTCTGACGAGGCGGCTTGCGCGAACTGCCCCTTCAAAATTCTCTGCGGCAGGCAATGGGTGGAATAACGGGCGATTTAATGGAAGCCGGTAACGGTCCATTGGCGTTGGGGTACGCGCATAGGCTTCCAAGCGGCAGGTCCCTTGCCAGTTTATAGCGGCAAAAATAAAAATTGCAAATAGGCCTTGACAAGTCAACATGTGTGTGCTACACTTCTTATGCAGTCCTGATCTTTCTAATTCGCGCCGGTTGGTGTTTGGGCCCTGGTTGCGGTGTGCGGTCCGGTTGGTTCGGGTTGGTCGCGGTTGTTGTGAGGGCCCGGTTCAGAGTGGAGTGGTTCGGGCTTGGGGGTCTGCCCCGGCTCCGGCGCGGTTCCCCCCGGTCCGTAGCCCGCTTTAGGCGGGGTGGGTTCCCGGCGGGGTGCCCGGCTTCCGCGGTGGCGCGTTCTGCGCCCCGGTCCCGGGCGGGCGTCCGGCCCTTGGCGCGGTTTGTGCGCCTCTGGTCCCCCGGTCGCCCCTTAGTCGGTGTGTTGGCAAATGAGCCAGTTGAAGAGCCCCCGTCCGTCGGGGGCTCTCGTTTTTCGGCCTGAAGAAAGCCAAAAATCCGGCTTTCCTGAGTGAAAGAATGCAAGCAAAAGCCCCGGGGAGAAACCCGGGGCTTTTTATTTCCTATAGTTTACGGAGCGGATTTAGGGATTCCGGGGGTTGTCCTCGTCCCCGTTTATGTGCGTCAGGGCGGAACTTTCGCCTTCCTGCGCGTGGATGCGGTCTATTATTGTCTGCCAGGACGGCCGCTGGCCGGTGGTTACGCTAGTAAGGAATGCCACGTCCACTTTAGCGCCGACGTCGAAAGCCGCGCCTATGCCGGTGGTTATGATATCAAGGTTCTTGGTCCCTTTGGGATCCGAACCGGAGCGTTTGAGGTTAAAGAAGGCGGTGTTATAGTAGGCGTATGTTGAGCAGCCCTGGAAGACAAATATCTGGTATTTGTTCTTAGGGAGTTCCAGCGGCCTGCCGATGTCCTCGGCCAGGCGCTCCGGGCTTAAATACCCGCCGAGGCCGGAGTGGCCGTCGTACAGGAAGATGTCCGATGTTTGCATGCCGTGCACGGTTGCCTTGACGAATTCCATGGAGGAGTAGGGGTTCATTAACTGCATTTCGATCGATACTCGCTTGGAGCCGGCGTGCAACGACAGCATTTTGCGGCGGGGTTCGTTCACTGTCGCTTGGAACCCGGCCGCCTTCAGGCCGGCGAAAGCGTCCTGGAAGGTCTTTTTCCCAAGGTCCCCGTTTTGGTAACTCTTGTCAATGCCTACGATGTAGGTAATCTGTAGAACGTCGCCGTTGCCGTTCTCGCCGTAGAGCTTGGCGTACTCGGGATAGGTTCCGCGCGTGACGTTCATGGGCCTGAGGTCGGTCGTTATGCCTACCAGGTCCGCGCCGGTTAGCGGGCAGCCTTTCTGATAGGGATTCCAGAAATACCAGAAATCGTCCTCGCTGTTATAGTGTTCATCGGTGCAGAGGTTCTTGCGTGAATTAGGCGTGGCGAAACCTTTGCGGTATATGGTTACCGGGTCCTTGGGCAGGACGAATTGTATGCGTTGCATACCGCTGCCGCCGGGGAACAGTTTTGAGGAGAAGACCACAATGTCGTCGTATGAATAAGTGATCTTAGCGTAGGATTCGTTTGGGACCTTTTCCGCGCCGAGCATCGTCACTTTGTAGTCGCCTGAGGGGATGCCGGGGGCGTCCTCGAAACCGGGGTGCGTGGTGAAAGCGCCGTACATGTGCCGTAACTGCAGGTTCACAAGTTCGTATATTTTCTCGTTCTGTTCCTGGTCCTCCAGTATGCGTGAAACGGGGCCGGTGTATTTTGAAGGGATTTTGTAAAGCATGTAGGTGGTAAACTGCATGCGCGCGCGTAGTGAATCAGAACCATACCATTTTAAGTTCGAAGCCTTGAGAGCGGCGACCGCTCCCGCCGCGTCATTTTGGGAAATTTCCGGTTTTACCTCGGCGCTGTCCTTCGCCGCCAGGGTCTTTAGATCTGATGCCGTTACCGTCAAATCGTTGAAACTATTATTTGTTTGCGCCGCGTTGCTTAATGCCGAGACATTGGAGCCGCCGGTCAAGCCCGTCATAACTAACGCCATAAATAATTTTTTCATGTTTCTCCTAATCTGGTCATTCGCGTTTCGAGGTATTCCCTCTCAGGGCTGGTTCCTCTTAAAGTTCCGTAGCTTGGGATGGGCGCGGTCTGATACTTATATCATCGCATACCGGGGCAAGATCCGCATGGGCCTAAAGTCATACTTTTGACTGAAAAGATACCCTGACATGTCTAGGCCTTTTGGAACCGGGACGAGTTTCGGGTCCTGGCGGTAGAGGCTGTAAACGCGCTTTTAAGGCTTTTAGGGGTGGAAGGAGGGTGGCGTTTTGCCTGGAAAAACGGCGCCTCGGCGCTGCCGACGGCGGACAGTGAGAAGCGTGCCTGCGTCTTTGCGCTACTCGGCTCAAAATCGACAGGCCAGATGATGCATAATTTCTTTGTCGCAACACTAGTACACTGTAAAGTTAATTCTTAATAGTCTCGTAATGCCTGCTGAGCTTCTCCCGGGCCTTGTCCTTTGTGAAACACCAGGAGATCTTCGTCTTACTACGATTCCGCTTAACAGTCCAGGCACGCACCTGCTCCCTCATAACTCCCATCTTTGCAATAC
>Ga0208953_1000906_pt1 | contig 20896 bp, 24 predicted proteins | sample RifOxyB2_FD_184033 | JGI IMG/M metagenome (GOLD analysis project Ga0208953, IMG submission 184033) | Groundwater microbial communities from Rifle, Colorado - Rifle Oxygen_injection B2 (SPAdes) | ecosystem: Environmental > Aquatic > Deep subsurface > Groundwater | place: USA: Rifle, Colorado... | reverse complement strand
GCGGAGGCCTGACGCGGCCGCACCTATCGCTACCTCTGTCGCGACCTTCTCGTTCGTGGAATACTCGAAGTATATGCCCGCCTGTTCGGCGACCTTCGCGAAAGTGTCCCCAATCTCGGATGCCGGGGTGCCAGGATAAGTGGTGGCGACTGACAGGCGCGCTTCGAGAGCCCCTCTGACAATGGCTTCGTTGCCCATGAGGAGCATCGTGCTCCCGGGTTCTGCCTCCAGTATCCTGCTCATCGGGCCTGAAACTGGTCCAGAGAGGAAATACCTTTCCGACCTAGCGGCAAACTACATGCGCCAATCCGACCTACCAACGGATTCATCGGGGCGCCTGCGGAGCTCCACCGACTGCCTGAAAATCATGATTAAATATCCAAGCGCTGTTCGCGTACCGTTGACTGGAAGGACGGTAGCTGAGAAGATCATTGGAAGGGCAGCGGGCACATCCGAGGTCCGTGCGGGGGAGGTCGTAGAGGCGTATCCTGATCTCCTGATGTCCCATGAGAACACATATCTCGTCAGCAAGGCGTTCCGTGAACTCGGCGTGAAGAAGCTGTACGACCCGGACCGTATAGCTATCGTTCTGGATCACAGGACTCCAGCCAACACGGTCGAGACCGCTACCGCTCATTCGCATATCAGGAAACTTGTCCACGACTCAGGCATCAAGCGTTTCTACGATGTCGGGGAGGGCATCTGCCATCAGATACTCGTTGAAGAACACCTTGCGAAGCCCGGGCAGCTCGTGGTCGGCACCGATTCCCATACGAGCACCGCGGGTGCTGTGGGTGCGTTCGCCACCGGGATTGGCGCGACGGAGATGGCGGGGATATGGGCCACGGGCTTTCTGTGGCTCAAGGTCCCGGAAACGATTCGCATACACATGAGAGGGCATCTGGAGAAGGCCGTGTTCCCCAAAGACATCTCTCTGCACCTCGCGGCCAAGATGGGTCCTTCTCGGGCTGAGTACAAGTGTATCGAGTTCGACGGGATATTCCTGTTCGACGTGTCCATATCTGGCAGGATGGTGCTCTGCAACATGGCGACCGAGCTGGGCGCGAAGGCCGCGATAGCGCCGGCAGATTCCACATTCTCCACATGGTCTCCGGAACATTGCGGCCAGATGGGTCACACGTGCAAATCCGACCCTGATGCGCGATACTGCGAATCCATGGAACTGGAAGTTGAAAGGATCCCACCTATGGTCTCAGGGCCCGACAAGGTCGAAGCGGCCAGACCTGCAGAGAAGTTCGAGGGCATCAGGATAGACCAGGCGTTCATAGGCACGTGCACGAACGGGCGCCTCGAGGACCTGATTGCGGCATCGTGGGTCTTGAAGGGGAACAAGGTGGCCCCGGGAGTCAGACTCCTGGTCGCCCCCGCATCGAGGGACGTGCTTTCGACCGCGATGGACATGGGGGTCATACAGACCATCGTGGCGGCGGGCGGCACGATCCTGCCCCCTGGATGTGGGCCGTGCCTGGGCGCCCACGGCGGGGTCCTCGGATCCGGGGAGGTTTGCATTTCATCGGGCAACAGGAATTTCAAGGGCAGAATGGGCTCTCCCGATTCTGAGATTTACATCGCGAGTCCCGCGACAGTTGCGGCGAGCGCTATTGTGGGCAAGGTCACCGACCCAAGGGGGTGGCTCACGGTTGACCTCTAGTGGAAGGGTGTGGAAGTTCGGGGACGATGTGAATACAGACCTCATCATCCCAGGAAGATACCTTAGCAGATACGACGAAGCGCACCTGGCAGAGCACGCGATGGAAGGCCTCAGCGAGTCGTTCGCGAAGGAGGTCGTTCAGGGGGACATCATCGTCGCCGGCAGGAACTTCGGCTGTGGTTCCAGCAGGGAACAGGCGGTGATGGCGCTGAAGCGCGCGGGCGTCGCCGCTATCGTCGCAAGATCATATGCCAGAATCTTCTACAGGAATTCGATAAACCTTGGCCTGCACGTGTTCGAGTCGGATGACGCCTACGATGCGTTTCCCGATGGTGCTAGGGTGTCACTAGATCCAATCGGGCACGCTCTTACATCGTTGGATGGGGCGAAGACGGCACAGTTGAAGGAGATACCACACCACGCGAGGAAGATACTGGACAGCGGCGGGCTCGTGCCCCACCTGAAGGGAAGGTTCGGGGAGAAGTAGGATTGGTGAGTGCCGCACGCATTAGCCCGTGGCAAGGTTATTGGCGCAACACAGCTATTCATGCTTCGATGTCAGGGTTCGTAATGGAGGACACGCTGGGCTACCTCGGCCTCGCGATCCTGCTGTTCCTCATCGTTTACTTCCTCATTCGGGTCCTGAGTCACAGGCAGCACTAGCTCGCCAAAGGCTATTATATGCCAGGCCAATGACGACGCCAACGGGCCCGTGGGGTAGCTAGGATATCCTTTTGGCCTTCGAAGCCGACGACGTGGGTTCAAATCCCACCGGGCCCGCTCAACGCTCTGGCTTTTCCAAGAACGCACGAGTCAGTGCTACTGTGTAGCATGATAAAGACTTCCTCATGTCCGTGACGTTGAGGCCTAGGTACTTCCTCGGATCTGGTTCGTGCGAACTCGATGCGTGTTCGTGAATCGTCTTCAATTCATGCCCCGGCGAGACACGTCTCAGAATCATGTCGAAGTCGTCTCGGAGTTTCTGCGAGTATTTATATCGGTCCTTGGCTTTGCATCGGCAATACAATGCGGTGATGTCGTATGGAACCTGGAAGCACCGGATTCATGCTAATCGCAACGAGTCTTGTCATGTTGATGACACCTGGCCTTGCCTTCTTCTATGGAGGCCTCGTCGGCCGGAAGAACGTGCTCACCATCATGATGCAGAGTTTTGTGTCAATGGGGATCACCACAATACTCTGGGTCACAGTCGGCTTCTCGCTGTGTTTCAGCGGCGACGTCGGCGGGATAATTGGGAATCTTGATCACGCATTCCTGATGGGGATCGATCTGAACTCTGAGTTCAATGCCGATATCCCCGTGTTCGTATTCATCGCATACCAGATGATGTTCGCCGTGATCACGCCTGCTCTCATCACCGGTGCGTTCGCAAACAGGGTCAGATTCTCCGCCTATCTGATATTCCTGGTGACTTGGTTGCTGATGGTGTACTTCCCGATGGTCCACATGATATGGGGTGGTGGAATCCTGGCCCAGTGGGGAGTCCTCGACTTCGCTGGCGGCATAGCTGTCCACGCCATAGCAGGGATGGCCGCCCTTGCGTCCGTCTTCTTCATAGGTGCGAGGAAGGATAGGCTGTCCGGCCCTCACAGCATCCCCTTGGTCGCTCTTGGCACCGGCCTTCTATGGTTCGGCTGGTACGGGTTCAATGCCGGCAGCGAACTGAGGGTGGACGAAGTGACTGTCACGGCATTCCTGAACACGGACATCGCAGCGTCATTCGCAGCCATATCCTGGCTCGTTGTGGCCTGGACACTTGAGAAGAAACCGAAGTTCGTGGGCCTACTCACAGGTGCGGTTGCCGGATTGGCGACGATAACCCCTGCCGCTGGTTTCGTGACCCCTCAGGCCGCTATGGTCATTGGGTTGTTAGCAGGCGTGATATGCTACTTCGCAGTGGCGCTCAAGAACAAGAGACACTGGGACGACGCTCTCGACGTGTGGGGCGTTCATGGCGTCGGCGGCACCGTCGGCGTGGTGAGTCTGGGGTTGTTCGCTTCGCTGGAGGTGAACAGTGCTGGCTCGAACGGCCTTCTCTATGGCGACGCGGGCTTCTTTGTCGTCGAGGTCGTTGCGGTGACCATCGCATCGGTGTATGCATTCGTGTTCACCTATGTGATGTTGCATGTGATCGACAGGATCACGCGGGTGAGAGTGACCGACGCGGACGAGATGACCGGTCTGGATCAGACAGAGCACGGCGAGGACGCGTACGTGTGAGCATGGTATGTGATTTCCACCGGATCCGCCATCGTGTCTCAGGAAAAGAGTACAAGGGCAGGGAAGGGGACTGCCCCTTCCTCTGCCAGATAGGTTTTGGACTCAGCTGTTGTAGTCCACGAGGAAGTCGTACCAGCCGGTGTCAAGGGCGAAGTCGAGGCCGGCGTAGACGCTGGAGTACGACGCCCACTCGGTCGAAGTCCCCCACCAGATGGTCAAGCCTCCGCACATCGTCGTGCTCTCGGAGTTGTCCATATAGAGCACCGCGTCCTCAACGACAGCAATCAACTGCGTCGTGAGGGCCCTGAGTTCTGGGTCGGTGATCTTGGAGTTCGCCAGGAGCGTGTTCCCGAGGTCCACAATGTCTACCTGGTACTTCGTGTAGAATACCGAGTATGTGTCCCTGACGACGGTCTTGTAGGCCCTGTAGTACGCACCGAGGTTCGCGTAGATCTCGTCACACCACGCGTCGATGGTCGTCATAGACTGGTATATGGTGCTGGCGCTCACGGCGCTAAGAGTGGCGTAGTAGTATTCGCTCCGCGGGTCGTAGTATTGCGCCCACCCGTCTATCATGTCGCTCGCGACCTGGTCCGGCGTCCTTGTCGGGTCCAGCGCCACAGGCGTGAACATGAAGTCGTACGGGAAACCATCTCCCGCGACAGTCTCGAGTGAGGCGACCACTATGTCGACGAGGCCGGTCAGCGAGACCGCATATACGGTCTCCACGCTCGCCATCGAGCACGCGTCGCACGAGAGGATGTCGATGTACACTCCGGCGTCGACTATGGCCGCCCTGAGCTCATCGAGGTACATCCAATCGCCGGAGGTGTCGTCTCCGCAGAAACCGTTCCACGCGCTTCCGTGGTCCCATAGGTTGATCAGCAGGTGTTCGGACGGATACCGTGTCGCGGTCTGGTTTATCACCCAGCTGAGAGTCTCCCCGTCCCCGAAGTTCATCTCGGGGAATGTCTCGACGATCTGGGCAGTGCTGCCTTCGATCTCCCACAGCTCGGTCCCCGGGTATTCCAATCGGTCCACGAACGCGACTATGTTCACGTCTGCGCTCGCAGGGATGTTCTGCAGGTACAGAAGGCTGAGTCCCTCCCAGTACGTGTCGAAGTTGTTGTCCGCGTCTATGTACAACGAGATAGTCCACGAAGCAGTCGTCTCTTCCGCCCGCGTCTGGGTCGCGCTCATGGCAAATACTGCTGGCAGCGCGAGACAGACGGCGACAATCACACTAAGTGATGCCCCACTGAGTCTCTCTTTCATATGTTCCCCACCAAGGGGTCAGTCTTCATACCGGCCCCTTGGGGGTGAATGGTCGTTCGAGTATTTGGGCTCAGAGCATCTTCTCCGCACGGCCACGTCCGGGACCATCTTATGGTGCGACCATGTCAGTCCTGGATGAGGGCGTCGGAGGGCACCTGGTTCGTCTCATGTCAGTTCGGTTTCTCTGAACAGGTATGCTCCAAGCACGACGAAGACGATCAGGAGTCCGAGCAGCACAAGCCCGGAGCCGAGCGGGTCCGAGGCCTCTTCGAAGGTGCTCATCCTTCCATAGTCGACCCAGCCGGACCCGACACTCCTGAGGTAGTACTTGACAGAGAACTTCTGGATCGCTCCAGGCAGCGACCCGATGAACCCTTCCCATATGAACGCGTAGAAGAGGCCGAAGAACATAGGCTTCTTGAACAGCACCCCGACCGCGAGGAAGAGGGCCGAGTACACGAATGCCCCGACCGTTACGAGCACCGTGAACTCGAGGTACACCTCAAGCGCCTCGCCGCCGAGGTCGTTCTGGGCGAAGAACGCGAGGAATCCCGCTGTGGTCACGACGAACATCGAGACGGCGACCGCGGATGCGAGGGGGATGTAGTATCCCACGTACGAGAACGCGCGGTCAAGAGGGGCTGTCGCCACGTGCGTGATGCTCTTGTCGTCAATCTCGTCCCGTATCAGGGAGGCCCCGTAGATCATGGCCATCACGGGCATGAAGAAGAACAGGATGAGCGTGTCCAGCATGTCCGTGCCATCAGGGAGCGGGTCCACATCCTGCGCCCCAGCGTAGCCCATGACGACTGCCACGAAGACGGCTATGAGCAGCGTGATGACGGCCTTTCTGCTGAACACCAGCTTCTTGAACGAGTGCCGCGTGATGGCGATTATCCCAGTGAACGCTCTCTCGAGATCCATCGGTCACCGCCCCACTAGGTATCTGAATATGGCTTCCAGGTTTTCGTCCAGGCTGTACATCTTGGTCACCGAGGTCCCGGATTGTACTATCAGGTCTGGGAGCCGATTGAAGAAGTCGTCCGGTCTGGAGACCTGGACCGTGATGCCCTTCCTGCCATCGTTGTAGGATACCGATACCGTGGACCCTTCATCCAGGAGCGCCTTTGCCAGCACCCCGATGTTCTCTCCCTCGATGATGATGTTGTGCGGGTGCTTGTCTATGAGGTCCCTGATCTCCGAGATATCCCCCGTCGCCACCGCGCGCCCCTTGTATATCAGGACGACGTCGTGTGTCATCCGCTCGATTTCGAAAAGGACATGTGATGAGACGACCACGTCGTGGCCGTTCTCCTTGTTCAGCCTCTTGATGAGGTCGATGATCTCCCTGCGGACGAGCGGATCGGTGCCGCTCAGCGGCTCGTCCAGTATGAGCATATCGGGGTCGTGGAGCAGCGCACCGGCGATCTTCATCCTCTGCTTCATTCCCTTGCTGTATCCGCCGATCTTCCGGTCGAGCGCACGGTTCATCTCGACTAGATGGGACACCTCCACTATCCGTGCGGAGAGGGTTGCGCCCTTCATCGCATGCAACCCTCCCACGAGCGACAGGTACTCCCGGCCGGTCGATTCGGACGGCAGGGATTCGTAGTCAGGGCAGAATCCGATCGATGAGTGCAGGCCAGGGTTCCCCCAGGGTTTCTGGCCCAGTACGGATATGGTTCCCGTGCTCGGCCTGATGAGTCCCAGGGCCAGCTTGAAGAGTGTGCTCTTCCCGGCGCCGTTCGGGCCCACTATGCCGGTGATCCCCCGCCGTATCTCGAGGTTGAAGTTGTTGAGGCCTATGACCTCGCCGTACCACTTGCTGAGGGCTGTCGTCTCTATGACAGTGGTCTGTGCATTCTCGGGGCCTTCTATCCTCCCACCACCTGTCTCTTGACCCTCACGTACACGACGATTGCGGGGACTGTGACGAACAACGTCATGAGGCATGCCACCGCCCATCCGTCCACGTACGAGGGCATCTCGACCCCGAATATCCAGCTGAACGAGAACGATATCATGTCTGCGGGGCTTATGACCCTCCACGCGGGGTCGAACCCAGCGAATATCTCCGCGACGATGGTCATCACGAAGAACGACATGAACGTGCCGATGGCTGCATAGCTCTTCCTCTTGGTGAACGATGACATCATCAGCCCGTACGGCACGAAGAAGACGGTGCCGACTGCGCCAGCGGCCAATGTCCTTCCCAGGATCTCTGCGCTGCCGGAGTAGTCGTCACCGGTCTGGGTCGCTATCGAGGCAATCGCCACCATCACCGGCGGGATCGCGCACAGGAGGCTCATGATCAGGAGAGCCGCGGATGTCTTGCCAGCAAGGTAATCCCTAACCTTGATCGCCCTTGAGAAGTACAGGACGAACGAGCTGTTGGCCCTGTCGTCGGAGATGAGGTCGGATGTGACCACGGCCGCCAAGAGGATCGCGAATATCGCGAAGGTCCCTCCGCTGCCCATGTAGTCGTACATGGTCTGCGCATCGAGCGATTCGTGGGGGGCGATGACCGAGAATATGATCTGGAAAGCGTGCAGCAAGAGGAATCCGAGGCCGAGGAGGGCGATCACACCGAACGACCTGATCTTGTGCCGGAACACGCTATTCGCGATGACGTACAACCTGGATTTCTGCGCGCTCCTGACGCCTTTCCAGGCACGGTACTCGATCGGGTTAATGCCCACCGGAACCACCTCCCTGGAACGCTTGCAGGAAGACATCCTCGAGACTCATCTTGTCTGGGATGTAGCTCCGGACCTGCACGCCGTGCTCCTTGGCGAGCGCGAAGACCCGCTTCCCGTCCCCGCAACCTCTTGCGGACAGCACGATCTGTCTGCTGCCCTCATCGGTCTTCGAGACGAGTCCACAAGCCTCCCCGAATGCGCGCGCGAAGCGCTCCAAGTCCTTCGCATCGCCTCTGACCGTGATGCTGAACAACCCCTCCTCGCCGGCCATCAGGGCGCCCATCTTGCCGTCCCTGACGAGCCTGCCGTCACTGATGATGATGGCATGCTCGCACACCCTCTCCACCTCCTGGAGTATGTGCGACGACACGATGATGGTCTTCCCGGTGGCGCCGATCCTCCGCACGAGGTCCAGCATCTCCTCGCGTCCGTTGGGGTCCATGCCGCTCGTGGGCTCGTCGAGGAACAGGAGCGCGGGATCGTGGACGATCGCCTGCGCGATCTTGACCTTCTGCTTCATGCCAGTGGAGTACGATTTGACGAGTCTGTACCTCTCCTCTCCTATGCCCACGAAGTCCAGCACCTCGTGGCTCCTCTGCATCGCGTCGCGTCGTCCCATGCCTGAGATCTGTGCGAGGTACGATACGAGCTCCACCGCGCTCACGGTAGGTATGAGGCAGTCGTGCTCGGGCATGTAGCCGATGTCATCCCTTATCCGCAGGCTCTGGGTCTGGGGATCCAGGCCGCCGACCGATATGGCCCCACCGTCCCGGGGGATGAGCCCCAGTGAAGCCTTGATGAACGTGCTCTTGCCCGCCCCGTTCGGCCCAAGGAGGCCGATGACACCACGCGGTATGTCCGCTGTGAATCCATTCAGCGCGATGACCGGGCCAAATCTAACGGTGACATCTCTCGCGGTGAGGATGATGGAATCGTCCTTTGGTGGGTCTGGGGCGATACGGGGCCCCACTCCTTGCATGAGGTCGGCATGCGCCTTGGCTTTTTTATCGTTTGGGGCAGAATTCCAGACCTGTTCGGGCGCATCAGCCTATTCAAGGAGGACCGTGCCCACTACCCTCAGCTTCCCGCCCTCGAGCTGCGCAAGCACCGCCCTTGAGCCCGGCTTGAACGCGAGCCCTTTCTGCAGTTGGAGCGAGAGCGTGGGCTTCCTCCAATCGGCTCCCGCAGACACATCCTCCACCTTGGCGGGCGCGAACTGCATCCAATGGCCCACATGCATGACCGCTCCCTTGGCCACGGGGCTGGGCCAGTACTTCACGATGTCTGCCTTGCAGGTGAGAGTAGTCCGGACGACCATCGCTCGGTCGTTCGTGAGGACCATGCCTCGGTCCAGTTCTTCGGCGGTGATGCCCTTGAGCGCGAGGCCGACCCTCTCACCCTTCACGGCCCAATCATAATCGTCATCGTGCTTCTGTATGGAGCGTATCTCCGCTTCCTTGTCGCCCGGCATGACCTTCATGCGGTCGTGCTTCCGGATATGTCCGTCCGCGACCCTCCCCAGGATGACGGTCCCCACGCCCTTGACGTCGAAGTGATGGTCGATCGGGACCGAACCGCAGGAGCCCTCTTCTGGCTCGTGCGCGTCGATTCCTTCCGCTTCTCCGAGAAACAGTTCCCTCAGAGCGACCGGGTCCTCCTGGACGAATTCGTACTTCTCGAGGGCCGAGCCCTTGAGGAACGGCGCGACCTGGTCCGGGGTGATGTAGTTCCTGAGGAGTATCCACCCCTTGCGGACCCCTGCGCAGTCGAGCATGACGATCGTCTCCCCCAGGGTGGGTCCAATCTCGTCGACGACCACGAACGCGGCGTCGGCCATTGCAGCTGCGTGGAACAGGGTCGATAGCCTCTCTGGGTACTTCGTCGGCTCGACGAACGTGACCGTGGTGTCTCCTCTCTTGATGTCGAAGAATGTCATGTCGGAGGCGGTCGACTTCTTCCCCAGGTTCTTGGCGTAATCCGGGGAGCCCACGACAGCGACTGTCAGGTTGGTCATTCGGTCATGGCGTACGACGGTTCCCTAATTAGCTTTTGCCGATGCACATTCGGTCTACCATTGAGTGTTACATGTGGTGCGACGTATCAAAGGCCATGGTTCCATGATGCCAAACAAGGCGCACACACTGGCCGTCACGGTCGGAGCCGAATGGAACGAATCGATTGCGCGGGAGGTCCGAGTGACCATCATCCGACTTCTGACAGAACCCCAACCTCATTCCCATGATCTTCTCAGAATATCATCGGAACTTCGAGTTCTGATCCAGGAGGGCGCATATCTCGTCCGAGACATCGTGAGTGACCTGGCCGGCCTTCTCCTGCTCCCTGACGTATGCCCTGGCGGCGGCGATCGAGATGCGGGACCCTTTGGCTATCACGCTGGCGATCATGGTGTGCGCGATGCCCTCGTCGACCTCGTAGTGGGCCATGATCTCCCTGAGACCATACTTGATGGAGTTCAATCTGCCCAGGTTCAGCATCGTGGTCCTTTCGCTCTCGCGAGGGGAGTGCCTCCTCGGTTCGGTCCTTCTCTTGCCCCTGTATCCCCTGCTCTGGCCCGCCAACAATATCTCTCCGGATGCACATCCATACAGTTCTGTCATACTTAAAGTTTAACTGGCATCGGGCCAGTGTGCGCATTAACGCCATCTGGGCACTGTGGGGCATCTCCGATGCTCGACGCATCGTGCCAGGGCCAGGGATTCCTAATCTCTCTTCCACCGCGGCGCCTTCCTCTTGTCCCTGAGGCGCGCCTCCTCTGCCGGGTAGAGCTTCGCGTGACACTTCGTGCAGAGTCGCTCGCTAGCCGGGTTCGCGGCGTCGCATTCGGGGCACCTGGTGACTCCGGACGCTATCCTCCTGAGCTGCCTGAGCTTGTCAGGGTCGAGCCCGTACATCGCCGCGATGAACGCGTCCTTGTCCTTCCCCCCCTCGGACATGGTGTCACCTGAACCGTGTATGACATTCCAGAAAGAATAAATGATTTCTCGGACCCCGCATAGGCGGGGTCCTTTGGGGTTTGGAAAGGGGCCGCGCTCACTCTGCGCGGTCCTTGTCGACCTTCTTGATGCACTCCTCGAGTATGTCGAGGCCCTTCGTGAGCAGCTCCTCGGGCACGTTCAGAGGAGGTATGTATCTCACGACGGACTTGCCGCACGGGAGAAGCATCAGGCCCTTCTTGAACGCGAGCTCGGTGATCTTGTCCCTGCTCGCGGCCGCATGCTTCTTCGTCTTTCTGTCTTGGACGAACTCGTGCGCGAGCATCATGCCGAGGCCTCTCGTGTCGCCGATGATCTCGTACTTCTGCTGCATCTCGACGAGCCTCTTCTTCGCCTCGGCACCGAGCTTGGTGCCGCGGGCCAGGAGCTTCTCCTCCTCGATGACCTTCAGGCTCGCGATGCCGGCCGCGTGCGACAGGGAAGCGCCACCGAAGGTGTTCGAGTGCCTTCCGTACCTGTCGAAGTTGAGCTTCGCGTCGACGATCGTCGCGCCGAGCGGCAGGCCGCCACCGAGCGACTTCGCGCTGCAGATGATGTCAGGTGCGACATCGAAGTGCTCGCACGCCCACATCTTGCCGGTCCTGCCCACGCCGGACTGGACCTCATCGTCTATGAAGAGGCACTTGTGCTTCCTGGTGAGGTTGAACACGCCCTGCACGAACTCCTTCGGAGGCACGACGTATCCGCCCTCGCCCTGGACGACCTCCATGCTGATGGCTGCGAGGTCGTTCGGAGGTATCTGGTTCTCGAAGTACACGTCCTCGATCGCGCTGACGCAGCGCATCCCGCAGCCCGGGTACTCGAGGTTGTACAGGCATCTGTAGCAGTACGCGTACGGCACGTGGAAGACGCCGGGCATCAGGGTCGCGGTGTATCCTTCCCTCTGGACCCACTTGCTGGCCGTCATGGACATCGCGCCGGTGGTCCTGCCATGGAACGCGCCCATGAAGTCCATGAGCACCTGCTTCCCGGTCGCGCGCTTCGCGATCTTGATGGCGGACTCGTATGATTCCGCGCCCGTGTTGGAGAAGAAGACCATCTTCTTGTTCTTTCCAGGCGCGGTCTTCGCCAGCCTCTCGGCCATCTCGTTCTGCAGCTTGCAGTAGAAGTCCGTGCCCGCGACATGCGTGTACTTGTCTACCTGGTCCTTGATCGCGGCGACGACCTTCGGGTGCCTCGCGCCGACGTTCAGGACGCCCACGCCAGCGTAGAAGTCGATGTACTTGTTGCCATCGATGTCCTCGATGACCGATCCCTCGGCCTTCTTGAACACCAGCGGCCAGGACTTCGTGGCCTTCACGATCCACTCGTCATCCTTGGCGACTGCCTTCTTCGCCTCCGGTCCCGGGGGCTCCACTTTGATATCTGGCACTTTGTCCATCAGAAAACGCTCCTTGTATCTGCCGTAAGCGTACGCCTGATAAATCGATTATGGTAATACACGGATTTCCTCGCGAAAAATCATCCGAATCCGAACATCTGGATACGAATACCGTATGTTTTTCGCCTCTGAAGGCCTCCGCCGGGTGCGTCCTTTCAAGATGGGATATCGGATTAGCCGAGTCGAGGCGACGCAGGGGCCGGCGCGGCGCCGCGGACCCAAATGTCGTAGCTCACCCCAAACGTATATAAAGGGGTCACATTTTAGGGGATAACTCCGCTGAGGATGCGTCCTTGAGGTACACCAGATTCGAGAGAGCAAGGATTGTAGGCGCCCGTGCGCTCCAGATAAGCATGGGCTCGCCAGTGCTGGTGGATCTGAAGGATGAGTCTATCATAGACCCCATCGAGATCGCGATACGCGAGTACGACTTGGGGGCCATCCCTATGACGGTCAAGCGCGAGACATGAGGTATCACGATGGATGAGGTCGTAGAGGCACAGCCACAGGAAGAACAGGTCGCACAGCTTCTCATACCGGAGGAGGTCTACCTCACATCTGGCGTGCACATCGGCACTCAGCAGAAGAGCGCCGATATGAAGGAGTTCATTTTCAAGGTCAGGACGGACGGGCTGTATGTGCTCGACGTCAAGAAGACCGATGACAGGATCAGGATCGCGGCCAGCTTCCTGGCCAGGTACGACCCGTCCAAGATCCTGGTCGTGTCCGCGAGGCAGTACGGACAGAAGCCAGCGAAGGTCTTCGCGAAGACCATGGGCTCCAGCGTCGTCGCTGGCAGGTTCGTCCCCGGCTCGCTCACCAACCCCATTCTACCGAACTTCATCGAGCCCGAGGTCATTCTGGTCACGGACCCCGCGGCGGACGAGCAGGCCCTCAGGGAGGCCCTCAGCGTCGGCATACCCATCGTGGGCATATGCGACGCGAACAACGAGACGAGGCACGTGGACCTGGTCGTGCCCTCGAACAACAAGGGCAGGCGCGCGCTCGCGACGGTCTACTGGCTCCTGACGAGGGAGATCCAGAAGGCCAGGGGAATGGTCAAGACCGACGAAGAGTTCAAGATGACGGTCGAGGACTTCGAGGCGACGCTCTAAGAGTCGTCCGGTTCGTCCCAAGGCCCGGAAAAGGCTATTATCCCGCGGGGGCATTGATTCCCGTGGGGATGTTGTTGACATGAGGCACCCTGCCGTTGCTGGGCAGTTCTACGAGGGCGATGAGCGCGCCCTGAAGAAACAGATCGACGCGTGCTACCTTGGCCCACTGGGGCCTGGCAGGCTTCCTGAGCTCAGGGCCGGCCCGAGGAAGGTCCTCGGGGGCGTGGCGCCGCACGCGGGCTACATGTTCTCAGGGATGGTCGCTGCGCACCTTTACGCTAGGCTCGCGGAGGACGGCTTCGCGAAGAGCTTCGTCATCATCGGTCCGAACCACACGGGCAGGGGCTCGGGCATGGCCATCGCGATCGACGACTTCGAGACCCCGTTCGGGATCGCCAAGGTCGACGAGGATCTCGCCAAAGCCATCAGGAAAGACCTCATCGACGTGGATCCCGAAGCGCACTACTTCGAGCACTCTATAGAAATGCAATTACCTTTTCTGCAACACATATCGAAGGACTTCAAGTTCGTCCCTCTGTGCATGGGTTTCCAGGACTACGAGGCCTCCCGCAGAGTCGGCGAGATAATCCGGGACGCGGTCAAGGGACGGGACGCGGTCGTCATCGCATCGACCGATATGTCGCACTATGTCACCCCGGGCACGGCCAAGACGAAGGACGGCAAGGCGCTCAAGATGATCGAGGCGATGGACCCCGAGGGGCTGTACGAGACGGTCAGGGACGAGAACATCTCCATGTGCGGCTACGGTCCCGTGATGGCGATGATGGTCGCGTGCGGGGGCGGCAAGGCCAGGGTGCTGAAGTACGCCACATCGGGGGATGTGCGTCCGATGAGGGACGTTGTCGGGTACGCGTCCGTCGTGATAGAGAAGTGAGATTAGGGGGACAGTCCATCGTGGTGGCGATGCGCATCCCGAAGGTGACATCCGCCGCAGTCCTGCTGATGTTCGCCATCACATTGGCATGGGCGACGCTCGTAGTCGTCGCGCCCATGCTCGTGCCCGCAGGCACGTTGACCGACCTCTCGGGGCGAGTCGGGGTCCACGACAACGATGTCCTGTTCGACGAGCTGTCCACCGTGCCGCACGCTGTCTATTGGATAGGCGACGCGGAGTGCCACCAGCGGGCCAACAGGAGCCTTTTCATCAACGACAACCAGATGCCGTTCTGCGCTCGCGACGTCGGCCTGTTCGTCGGGCTCGCCGCGGCATCCGGGGTCGCGACCTTCGTCAGGTACAAGATCAACCCGCTCTTCGTGCTGGCGGGCCTGGTCCCGATAGGCGTGGACGGCGGGCTCCAGCTGGTCACGGAGTACGAATCCAACAATCTTCTCAGAGTCGCCACGGGCCTTCTCGCCGGCATGGTCCTCGCGCTCCTTCTGGCGCACTTCATGTTCGCGCTCCAGGATGACAAGCCGCGTGCGGAAGCAGCTTCTGAGGAAGAGGCCCAGGGACGTCCCGGGCAACCATGAAATACCTTCCCATGCAATCGAGATGCTCGTAACAACCCGGACGCGACATCGGCCGGGGGTGGCGCAGATGATGGGAACTACATCGGGTGTGGAGCAACCACCGCAACAGGGGCCGCCCGCAACGTCGCCGGACCGCCGGTGCGTGACGTGCGGCAGGGCCATCGAGTGGCACATGAACGTATGTCCGTACTGCGGGCGTGACTACAGAGTGGTCGCCGGACCCCCCTCGAAGCCCAGGACCTCCAAGCCGGCGATCGGTGGGACGCTCGTCATCATCGCTGGCATACTGGCACTCGTCATGGGGGTGTTCTACATCGTGGTGGAGCCGAGCGACCTCGATGCCTGGGGCTATTCCCCTGTCTCCGAGGCGGATATGTCACTCTCCGAGGTCGCGGACATTCTGGGGACGTGCGGGATCATCGAGATCGTGATAGGCATGATCGCCATCGTGGGCGGCGCGTTCGCGATCATGCGCAGGAGCTTCGGGCTGGCCATCGCGGGTGCCATTGTCGGCATGATCGGCGTGGGCTTCCTCGTCGGCGGGCTCCTGGGTCTCATCGGCCTCATACTCATCGCGATATCCCGGTCCGAGTTCTGAGGCCGCCAGACAGCTCGCGGTCCGGCAGCGGACCGATAATCATAGCAAACATTTTATAATTTTAAATGCCCTCTCGATACGGAGCGGTGGGCCTCGCTCATCGCTCCGAGACTTCGGAGGTGGAAGATGACATCTGCACCGGGGGCAGCCCCGACTAGGAACTGCGTCTCCTGCGGGAGAGCGATATCGTGGGACGCGAACGTGTGCCCGTACTGCGGGCACGACTACAGAGTGGCCATGGCCGGGCCTGCCGCCCAGAAGAAGGAGTCCGCGATGCCAGTCATAGGCGGCATCCTGATACTGCTCGTCAGCCTGGGATACCTGGCGGGCGGCGCGTTCGTCGCCGTCGCAGGCAGCTCGCTGTTCTGGTTCGACGTCAGCACATCAGGGCTAGCGGCCTTGTGCGGGATGGTCCTGCTCGTGCTCGGCCTGATAGTGTTGCTGGGTGGCATATTCGCCATACAGAGGAAGCACTTCGGACTCGCGCTGGTCGCGGGCATCTTGGCGATCCCGAGCCTGCTCGGCATCATCGGCCTGATACTGGTCATCGTGTCAAAGGACGAGTTCCGTTGACCTGAAACCCTTTCCGTAGCCTGTTTTTCACATCATCCAGGCGTCCAGGTCATATCCTCTTCATCATCCCCAGCTCGGGCTCGTACACGTCCCCCTTGTCCAGGAGGCTCGCGATGATCTCCTCGAGCCGGACCTTGTCCATCTTCTTCGCCTTCGCGGCCTCGACGACCTTGTCCCATGGGGCGCCCTTGTCGGCCGAGTCGAGCTTGTCTATGATCGCCAATACGGTCCCCTCCTCGTCCGCGCCGACCCCGACCTCGGTCATCTCCTCCTCGCCGTCCTTGGCCTTCGGCGGGGGCGCGGGCTCGGCTTCCTTGGCCGGGACCCGCTTCGCGGGCCGGTCCTCCCTCTGCTCGCCTGACCACTTCCCTGGCAGCACGGACGAGAGCGCGTCCTTGACGGAGCTCCTGAACCTGTCCAGGTCGATGTCCTTGTAATACTCGAGCGCGCGCACGACCCCGTCCGCGAGGTTCTCCGGGTATCCGAGCTTCATGAGCTCGCCCACGCTCGGCTGGGCCATCTGCATCGCGTCCTTCATCGCGTCTATCCTCAGGAGCGTGCTCTTGGCCGTCTCGAGTATCCAGTGGTCCCTGGTCTGCGCGTCGACCTCCACGACCCTCTCGGGCCTGATGCTGAGGTACTTGACGCCCTCTTCGGGTGTATATGCCCTGCTCTTGCCCACGATCGCGGCGAACGCGGGCGGGGACATCTTGGACAATGACGCCGCGGCTGACGGCTGGTACTCCCCGGCGGACACGTAGAATGTGCCGGTCGGGTCGGCGATGCGCGCCCTGTACCTGGGCTTGCCCTCCTCTCCCAGGCTCTCGATGTCCGTCGCGACTCCGACGACGAGCATGCGGTTGACCTTCGCCCCGAGGGGGGTGATTATGTACGACACGGGCTTTTCGCCCTCGCCCGTGTACTCGAGCGTGGATGAGTTGAACTCCTCGGAGAAGACGCGCCACGCGACCTCACGGACGTTCATCGGCTCTCCTCCAGCTCGACCAGGAGGCGTTCGACCTCGGGCCTGACGTCCTCCACGCCCATGCCCGCGCCGTTCACGATCATGGACAGGCCGTACTCGTCCGATGTGACGTTGCCCGTGACTGTGACGACCTTGAGCAGGAGCTTCTCCTCGAAGGAGTCCTTGACGACGTCGAGGTTCATGGTCTTCTTGGCCTTCTCCATGCACTCGTCCAGCGTGCTCTCGGTGAGTTTCTCGGTGAGCTCGCGCCCTATGACCGCGCTCACGGCGCCGCTGCCGTCGTCCACTATCGCCTTGATCCTCAGGTCAGGTAGGCCCTCGACCCTCCCGTGGACCTTGCATGTGCCCTTCTGGAGCGCGCGCTTGCACTCGGGGCATCTCATGATGAGCCCGGAGCCGTCCCTGATCTCGATGATGGCGCCCCTGACGGTCGCGTCGGCCGCTCCGCCCCTGGCCGATATCTCGGATATCATCGACACGCAGCTCTTCTGGAGCTCCTCGGCCGACGGGAACTTCTCCTTGACCTTGGTGACCTCCGCGCGGTCGTCGAAGTTGAGCTGGGGTATGCCCCTCCAGCCCTTGACCGTGGCCTTGGATATCTTGAGTATGTCGCCCTGCTTGACCTTGAAGTCCGACCACGAGGTGAACTGGACCTTGCCGGTCTCGTCCGCGAGCACGCCTGAGAATATCCTCTTCGCCTCGCCCTTGACCGTGACGTCCTTGGGGTCTATCGAGAGCACCCTGCCCTTGACCTGGACATATCCCATGCCCTCCCTGAGCTCACCGATGGTGGCGACCTTGGGTGGCCCGTCGGCGACCTGGATGTCCGGTATGGTCGCGGGGTCCTCCTTCCTGATGGAGACCCTGTTGCCGAAGTTGACCTGGACCCTGCCCTGGTACTCGCGCGTGTACGCGCCCTTGACGGATATGACCTCTCCCTTGGACAGCGCCAGCCCCTCGGTCTCCCACGCGGTGTAGGGCAGCGTGGTCGAGTCGTCTCCCACGAAGCCGTAGATGATCCTCTTCTTCTCGCCCTTGGAGGTGATCTCCTTGTCGTTCGCGGACAGTACCTTGGCGACGAAGTCCACGTTCGGCTCGTTCGGCCTGAGCTCCGCGAGCTTCCTCTGGAATCCCACGGAGAAGGATGCGGCGTCCCCGCCGTACTTCTTCACGATGGTCTTCTTGGCCATGGGTATGCTGAGCCTGTACACATCGACGTACTTCCTCAGCTCCTCTGCGATCTCTTCCTCAGACAACTTGTCCCCGAGCGCCCTGGCAACTTCTTGTACGTGGGGCGCTAGATTCTCTATCTCCATGATAAATCCCCCAATGTTCAGGAGCAGCCGTTCGTACCTGTGCTGCTCGTCTCTTGACTGGGCGCCGGCGATATAAAGGGATGCACTGCGGGCATGCGAAAGTACGTTCAATCAGGGCTGCGTCCGATCGCCCTGATCCTGCCCGCGCTCCATCTGACGAGGAATATCTCCTCCCTGCCGACGAACGCGTCCACTTTCCCGTAGGTCTCCCGCAGCGCCTTCAGCGCGCCCCTGTGGACCTCCTCAGGGACCTCCCACTGTTCGGAGAGCGTGCGCGACTCGTAGCTGTCGAGGACCTTCTGGACGTCGAAGGTCTGTTCGTTCACGGCGAGCCTGATAGTGGAGTCCGGGAGCAACAGCTCGGGCAGGTCGCGTTCGAAAGGACCCGCGCTCCGCACATCGAAGCCCAGCCGCCTGCAGGATTCGCTGTACATCTTCCTCATCTCCTCGGCGCCGGAAGGGTCCTTCTCCGAGATCACGGAGATGAGGTCCTTCTTCGTCACCCTACCTATCTCCTTGAGTGCGGTGCGCCACTGAGGGATCAGATGTATCAGGTGCACGCTCAGGGCGTAGTCGAACGCCAGGTCCTTGAACGGCAGGGAGCACACGTCCGACCTGACGAGGTTTCGGACGCCTTTGGATGCGGCCTTCTGCATCATCTTCATCGACACGTCGGCGCCGACGACATCGAACCCCTTGTTTTGGAGCGGGAGCGCGAACCTGCCCGTGCCCACGCCAGCGTCGAGGACCATCGCTCCCGCGGACATGGTCTTCTCGACGGCGTCCACGATCCGGGACATGAGCTCATCGGGGAGCGAGCGCGTCTCATCGAATTTGTCCGCTATCCTGTCGAATGACTTGACCATGGTCCTTCCGCTCGTGTACGTCATCCGCGTCCAGGGTAGTTCAAGGAATCGCCCGTACCGGGCGGAAACGCCTCAGGCGACGTCCGCCGGATTGAACTACTTTCGATTGCACCTGACTGACATGCTATGGATGTTCACGGGCAGTCGGACGAGTTCTGCAAGTCCGGGTGACGTCGCCCGACGATTAACAATGAACAAACCACACACGATAAATACATATCAGCGCAATATGGGCCAGAGGAGGAGCCTGGGGGGTTTTCATGGCAACGGAGTTCGAGCTATCTGTCGCAGGACCTACGAGGAATCTGCTGGACGCCATCAGTGTCTTGTCGAACCAACTGATCAACCTGGAGACGGTCGCCACGGCCAAGGTCGACGACCGGTTCGTCGTGCGTTTCATCACCGGCAACGATGATGAGTGCAGGACGGCGTTCATGAAGTCGGACCTGCCGTTCAAGGAGCGGAAGGTCCTCGTCCTGGACGTCTTCAACAAGCCTGGCCAGTGGCTCAAGGCTGCGAGGTGCCTCACCGACGGGGGCGTGGAGCTCGAGGGGAGCTACCTCCTGAGCCAGAAGAACGACAGGCTCAGGTTCGTGTTCGGCGTGAGCGACTACCCGAAGGCGAAGAAGATCGTCGGGCAGATCACCGACTGTTCCGTCGACTGAAGCGGTCCCGGAGGCGTTGGCTCGTGTGCGAGTCGTCTGTCTACTTGGTCAGAGGGAATGAGAAGACCATGGTCATGCAGGAGGCCGCCAGGCTCCAGGTATTCAACGGGGGCGTGGTGTGCGTCAGCGTCCTGGGCGAGCGGCTCGAGCTGGCCGATGTCGAGATAGCCGATGCGAACCTGATCAAGCACGAGATAGTCCTGAGGCCGAGGGGTGCGTGAGGGGTTGGCCCTGAAGGTGGCGGTCGCTGGCAAGGGCGGCGTGGGCAAGACGACCATCGCCGGTTCCCTCGCCCGCGTGTGGGCCATGGACGGCCGGAGGGTGCTCGCCGTGGACGCGGACCCAGCGGCCCACCTGCACTCGGTCCTGGGCATCCCCAGGTCGGAGATGCCAAGGCCCATATCGGCTGAGCTGGACCTCATAGAGGAGAGGACGGGGGCGAAGCCTGGGACGGCCCTCGGCCCGTTCTTCCGGCTCAACCCGAGGGTGGAGGACATACCGGACAAGTACTCGGTGGTCGGCCCGGACGGCGTCCGCCTCATGGTCCTGGGGACGATCAGGGCCGCTGGCTCCGGCTGTTTCTGTCCCGAGAACGCGCTCCTGAGGGGGCTGCTCGAGCACGTGGTCCTGGAGAGGGATGACACCGTCGTCGTGGACATGGAGGCCGGGCTGGAGCAGTTCGGCCGCTCCACGTGCAGAGGGGTGGACCTCCTGCTGCTGGTGGTCGAGCCCGGGAGCAGGTCCGTCGACACGGCCGCACGCATGGCCGAGCTGGCGCGGGACATGGGGGTCCCGAGGCTGGCGGTCGTCGCGAACAAGGTCAGGAAGGGCGACCAGGAGCGGACTCTTGCATGCCTCCTGGACGGTCGGTCCCTCGGGCTTACGTGGTCCTTCCCTTACTCGGAGTCGGTCGCGTCCGCGGACCTGGAGGGCCGGTCGCCCTTCGACACGGCTGGCAGGGACGAGTGGGTCGCGAGCGTCAGACAGCTTTCGAACGTGGTTTCA
>Ga0208953_1000901_pt1 | contig 20992 bp, 16 predicted proteins | sample RifOxyB2_FD_184033 | JGI IMG/M metagenome (GOLD analysis project Ga0208953, IMG submission 184033) | Groundwater microbial communities from Rifle, Colorado - Rifle Oxygen_injection B2 (SPAdes) | ecosystem: Environmental > Aquatic > Deep subsurface > Groundwater | place: USA: Rifle, Colorado... | reverse complement strand
AACTAGCAAGATTATCGAAATGTAATGCTTGCCCTCTTGCTGATAGGTCTCAAGATTGTTTGTAACTGCGATTACTTTAGGATCAACGATGTCGATATTTGTTTCTTCTTTCACTTCTCTGATTGCACAATCCTCAAAAGTCTCACTACACTCAAGGTGTCCGCCAGGAATTAAATAATAGGGCGCATGACTATTTTTTCTTTTTCCTACCAAAACTTTTCCATCATTATTTACAAGTATCACCCCAATTCCCACTTTTGGTTGAACATTCTGTGATTGCATATCTTCCATTCACCGAACCTATATTAATAAGCCTTTGCAAAAATAACTATTTTTTCAGAGTCCTTACCACACACAGCACATTTGCCAGGCTCATTTTTTTTATCAATTGGCAAACAACGAATCGTTGCACTTGTTTCTTTATTGATCTTGTCTTCACACGCTGAATCTCCACACCAGTGACCGTACACATATCCGCTTTGGTCGTTAAGAACTAATACTAGCTGATCAAAATTTTCGGCAGTATGCGAATTTTCCTCTCTAAATTTTATAGCGCGTTGCATTAGACTCTCTTGAATATCACCTAATTGAGTTTTAACAACATCTACCAATCCGGCCATCGCCACCATACTCTTATCACCAGTATCTCGTCGTACAAGTACAACTTGATTTTTCTCCAAATCTTTTGGTCCTATCTCCATACGAATTGGAACGCCTTTTTTCTCCCATTCATTAAATTTAAATCCTGGACTTAAATTATCGCGATCGTCAACTTTTACAGACAAATCAGTACCAAGCAAGTCTTGCTTGATCGATTCAACACATTCTTCGACTGCCACTTGTTCCTGTGGTGTCTTGTAGATTGGAACAATTACAACATGTATAGGTGCAATCTTTGGTGGAAGAACCAAGCCCTTATCATCACTGTGAGTCATAATCAAACCACCAATCAAACGCGTACTCACCCCCCAACTTGTCTGCCAGGCAAACTGCATCTTTCCTTCTTGATCAGTGAACTTGATATCAAAAGCTTTTGCAAAATTCTGTCCCAAATTATGAGATGTGCCGGCTTGCAAAGACTTCTTATCTTGCATCATTGCCTCAATACAATATGTTCGCAAAGCCCCAGGAAACTTATCATGCTCTGGCTTTAGCCCGGCAATAACTGGCATGGCAATATAATTTTGTGCAAAATCTTCATACACCCGCAACATTTTTACTGTCTCGTCTTCAGCCCCAGCTTCGGTCGCATGCACTGTATGCCCCTCTTGCCACAAAAACTCTGCAGTTCGTAGAAATAGCCGTGTTCTCATTTCCCAGCGCACAACATTAGCCCACTGATTAATCAAAATTGGTAAATCTCGCCATGACTGCACCCAGCGAGAATATGCATCATAAATAATTGTTTCAGAAGTTGGTCTAATGATAAGTTCCTCTTCCAGCTTTGATTCTGGATCAACAATCACACCGGTGCCATCTGGATCATCAATCAACCGATAATGCGTAACAACCGCGCATTCCTTTGCAAAGCCTTTAACATGACCTGCCTCTTTGCTTAAAAATGATTTTGGTATTAAGAGTGGAAAATATGCATTCTCATGCCCAGTTTCCTTAAACTTTTTATCAAGAATCTTTTGTATGTTTTCCCATATTGCATAGCCATACGGCTTTATAACCATACATCCCTTCACTGGTGAGTGTTCTGCCAAATCTGCCTTCTCAATAATATCCAGATACCACTTTGAAAAATCCTCATCACGAGTTGTAATGCCAAGTTGATCTGCTTTTGTATTTTGTTTCTTTGTCATAGCGCTCAAATTTTATCGTTTTTGGACCAAAACTGCAAACCAGGTTGAGATTGGAACAAGTAAAAGCAAGGCCGTTGTGCCGGCAAGTGTTCTTACAATTTCCTCGGCAACAATTTCTGTATTAATAAATCTCATCCAATCAACCACACCGTTGGCGTAAAAAAGTAAGAATAATGGGAATGCTGCTCCAGTATATGCCAGCACAAGAGTGTTAACAGCTGACGCAATATGGTGTCTACCAATTCTCATTGCTCGATTATACAATTCTTTGCGATTTAAATCTTTATTTGCTTGGAGAAGCTCAGAAACTGCTTCTTGTTGAGTAACAGCCACATCATCAAACACACCCAAAGCTCCTAATATAATTCCAGCTAACAATATTCCTTTTGGAACAATTAAATCCTCCATATGTAAATACAAAAGTGCAGAATCCTCACTTGCCAAACCTGTGAGTTGTGTAAAATAACTAAAAAGATATCCGACTCCCCAAACAACAAAAAGACCAATCACGATACTAATAAAAGCAACAAATGTCTTGCGAGTAAATCCGTGTACCAAATGCATATTCACCAGCATAATGACCGACCCTCCCAAAACAACCATAAGTACAGGATCACTGCCAGCAATAATGGCAGGCATAATCCACATAAATAAGACAAGCAAGGTCAAAACCAATCCAACCAGTGCAAACGCTCCCCGACGCCAGCCAACTGCTATTGTGACGAAAGAAAATAAAAGTAGCATCCAAAATAGAGCATGTGTCCGCACAACATCTGACAAAAAAATTGTTTGCGTACCGTCAAGATTTGTCAAAACCTGCAAAACAACCTCAGTCCCTTCTTCCAAGCGAAAATCGTACCCTCGTGTATACCCTTCTTGGGTATCGACCCGATAACTATTACCAGCGAAATCTCTGGCTTCAAAAATCGTAACCTGATTATTATCAAGAATTTCTTCTGAAACAATATTCGTGATTACTGCCCTTATTTCACTTGTTTCCTGAGCATGAACAGCTATTGGAATCAGGCAAAAAATAATTAAAAGCAAAGAAAAAAAGCGTTTATTCATACGCTTTTTATTCTATCAAGAATAAACATTATATAAAATATGTACCAACCACATGAGTGGCGATTAGAACAAGGCCCATGCCCAAAATAATAAGTGCAAAGTTTACTATTCCCTTGGCAGTTGGATCGTCGCGAACAAAGGAAAAAAAGATAGCTAAGGCAAAGCCAAGGATAAGAGCCGAGGGCACAACTGTTAAGACAATTCCCATGAATAACATCATTGACATAGATTTTTGGGTAACGGACAAGACTAGTCTAAAATTGAATGATCGTCAAGAATTGTCCCTTAAAGCCTGAGCCAGGTTTGGTTTAAGATCTTTACGATGATGACGACAGATATGTTCAATCCTGCTGGCGCTAGCATGGGCCTCTTTGTACTTCTTGCCTTGCGCCATAAGTGCGCGTTCGTGAAGTTCGTGTAAAATAATGAACTTTCTTTCACCTCTGGTTATATCATCGTCAATCCAAACCTCTGTTTTGGGAACAAAGTCATAAACAAACTGGTGACCGCCCTCTGTAAAATCAATAAAATAAACATCTCGCACTAACTCCCCTCTCACAATCCAAACCTCCAGATTTTCACTTGAATAACTTTTAAGTAGTTTCTTGTGAATTTTCTTAACTCGTTTTTCGTCAGACAAAGCCTTCAACTGTTTTCCTTTTGCTGATTTCATGCGCTCACCACGCTCTTTGCGATCTGCCTTGGCTATTGCCTTAGCATACTTCTTACCCTTGTTCATGAGTATCCACTCAATCAAAAGGTGGTCAATAAAAAATCGATTTTCCGAAGGCGACGCTTCTTTATCAATCCAAAATTCATACTTTGGAATAAACGGAAATCGATAGTGTTGCGCAAAATTTGTAAACTGACCGTTTAAGTTTGCTCTAACCCATTCGCCATCAACCTGCCAAATTGTGAATGGAGAATGTTCAGATAAAATTTTCAAATAAGGATGTTTTGACATAGATTAATCATATTATATCAGGTATGAGTCTTAACGGAAAAAAATTGTCAAAAAGAAGCCGCCGCCCCGAGGAGCTAAACCTCTTGGGGCGGCGGACGAAAAGTTGCCAGGTCAGGCCGCATGAAGTCACGACTGATTAGACGAATCCCTACGACCGGATTTCGCATTGACGCGTCTGCACACATCATTTCCAAATGCTTCCAGCGCGATCGATCAAGGAGACGACTCTTCTCTTTCCAGATGCGCTTTAACCCAGCAATGAGCAAGAGCTTACATCATTGATATATTCTAGGCAATATAACCATAAAAAATGTCGCCGCCCTGAGGGGTAGGACCTCAAAGGGCGGCGAACGAGAAAATGCCTGGTCTCAGGCGTTCGGAATTGAATCCGGTGCGATGATAAACGATGTTCCTAGGATCCGGACCCAGGACCTCCGTCTCTCACTGTACCAGAATCGAGGCCTTTCCGAATTACCCTTTCTCTGTTTCTCCCGACTCATGGGCAAAGTCGGACAGGAAATTGGCGGGGGTATCCTCACACCCGGTGGAACAAGTCCTCCAGCTCCACACTGTCGCTTTTTTTCCGTCATCTGAGCGAACTGGCTTTGCATCTTCTTGCCTTTGTTAGAGGTTGTCTGATGAAAGCCGAGTTCAATCCCCGAATGTTTAGCCCATTTGCGATTTACGCAGAACAAGTCCTGCGCATTAAGGCCTAACCCATCAGCCTATCGCAACCCATCTTTTGACCAAGCAACCTGTCCATTGTAATAAATAATCACAAGAAAAACGATTTAATTTGTGGATAACATTGAAATTGAAAATCAAAATATGGCTTGTTTTGACTGTATTTGCCGCAGTAGATAATAAATAAGTGTTACCGAAATAGATTATATTATTCGTGTCGTTTTTAAGATATTAAATAGCTGTTTTCTTAGTTTATCAATTTCCTGTTTAAGAATGGCTGGATTAAGTTTATCATGTTCCTGTTGAATCTTGTCTTTTGTTTCTTGGGATATATCATCTTTTTGAAGTAAACGTTCATACGGAGTCTTGGCTGTCTTTTCTCTAGTAATCACCCAGCGTGCACCGACACGCTTTTTTGACACAATGCGCTTGTTGGCAACAAAGTGATTTAGATAAGGATCAAGAATATCATAGAGTGAGTTTAATGCTTTAACAAGCTTTATATCATCTAGTCTTTCGTATCCAACCCATCGACGAATGATGTGGCCATTTCTTTCTTCTACAAAACAATTATCATTCTTATGGTTTGGTCTTGAGCGTGTAAGTTTATCTTTGTATATATTATAACAATGCCAGTTAATAAACTCACTGCCTGAATCTGGGTGCCATTCAATAACTGGGAATGGAAGTATATTATCAATGTACTTCATATTATCCACTGTCGCGATCTTTCCTTTATTCCATTGTGCTCGACGTTGCCCCCACAATGTTGTTGTATCTGTCGCATTTACAGTGTATATGAAGTCTCCAGCAACAGAACCACCGCAATGAGCAACAGTATCTAATTGCATAGTTCCTACACCGGATTCACGCCATCCGTCCATGCGTATTGGTATAACAGACATTGTGCTACCAGGTGTTGTTGTGCTTTTTCCATGGTTTGAAGAGAACTGTCGACGTGTGAAATGTGCGACACGCTTTTTCACTGTCCCTTGGCTCATAGATAAAAGCTTTTGTGTTGTTTCGGGATTATGTTTCCACATTTTATCGCGCTCAAGGATAGCTACATATTCAGCAATAACACCATACAGGTTTTCTCCACATGGCTCACTAGCAGTATCCCAAAGATCTTTAAGAGCGGAAGTAACATCAGATCCGTATATAACAGGGCGACCACGAGCTTCAACCAAAGTTGAATCTTTCATCTGTAAAACACAAAAACGCCTTATTGCCGCTTTACGGTGTATTTTTATTACATCACAGACATGATCTAGTATTTCACCTTTATGGTGTTTATCTGCCTTAAGATATTCTTCCAAATACCTTTGAAATATACAGTTTTTTGTCGCCATATTCATATGACGACACGGTAACCCATTTATTATCTACCCGAGAGGGTTTGGGTAACATTATTTATTGTCTGCAACGAATAATTTGACGAAAATCAGTAGCTTTGTTATACTTGCGGCGCTTTATGGCAAGGTAATAAATAGCCCATATCACGAAGATAAAGGGGCTAACATTGCCGAAATTCATCCATAAATTCGAGCAGGTGATCCCCAAACACCTTCCTTCAAACTCAGCTATCTGTGTGGTGCTGTGTTTGCAGATGAACAATTCAAACCAATAACGACGCTTCATTAATTTAATGAAGCCGATTTTGTTTCTCAAAACCTATGGAAAAAAATGCAACAAATGTGCGCGAGCGCAAGTACTTTACTCCTGTCCGTGACGCCATGGATCTACCTGATCTTATTGAGGTGCAAAAATCCTCATATGATTGGTTCTTAAAAGAAGGGATTGCTGAGCTTTTAAGTGAGGTTTCTCCAATCGGAGACTTCATTGGCCGTGATCTTGAGCTTTCCTTTGGTGAATACTTTGTAGACGAACCGAAATTTGATGAGCAAACATCAAAAAATAAGAACATCACGTTTGAAGCGCCATTACGCGTGAAGGCGATTTTGAAAAATCTCCGCACAAAAGATGTTAAAGAACAGGAGATTTTCTTAGGTGATTTGCCAGTCATGACCGATAGGGGAACATTCATAATCAACGGTGCTGAGCGAGTTGTTGTTTCACAGCTTGTTCGTTCAGCTGGAGCATTCTTCACTGCCGAGGTTGTGCGTGGTCGTAGATATTATGGAGCAAAGATTATCCCAAACCGCGGTGCTTGGCTTGAGTTTGAAACAGATGCTAAAAATGTTATTTGGGTGAAAATTGATAGAAAGAGAAAAGTAGCCGTGACTGCTCTTTTGCGATCATTTGGATATTTTACTGATGAGGAAATTCTCGGACTATTTAAAGATATTGATACTCACCCTTTAAATAAGTACATAGAATCAACTATTGCTAAAGATGCTTCCACTAATGAAGAAGAAGGTCTAAAAGAAGTATATAAAAGAATCAGACCTGGAGATTTGGCAACCGCAGATAATGCGCGCCAGTTGATCCATTCCATGTTTTTCAAGTTTGATAGATATGATTTGGGTCCAGTCGGTCGATTTAAGTTTAACACCAGGTTTAATAAGGATAATCCCGAGGATGGAGCTCAGGATGAGGCCAATCGAATTCTGAAAAAGGAGGATTTGGTAGATATCATTAGTGAAATTATTACATTAAATATTACCCAGGGTGAGCCAGATGATGTTGATCACTTGGGAAATCGACGAGTTCGAGCTGTTGGTGAGCTATTACAAGGCCGTTTCCGTATTGGTATGGCGCGAATGGAGCGTATTGTTCGCGACCGCATGAGTACCCAAGATATTGAAGCTATAACTCCGGGTCGTTTAATTAACGCTCGACCAGTCATTGGATCAATTCGAGAATTTTTCATGAGTTCACAGCTTTCTCAGTTCATGGATCAAACAAATCCTTTGGCCGAGCTTGAGCACAAGCGCCGTTTGTCAGCTTTAGGACAAGGTGGACTTTCTCGTGAACGCGCTGGGTTTGAAGTTCGCGATGTTCACACTACTCACTATGGCCGTATTTGTCCGGTGCAAACTCCAGAAGGACCAAACATTGGATTGGTTGGACAACTTGCCAGTTATGCCCGAATCAATAAATATGGATTTATTGAAACTCCTTATAGAAAGGTAGTTAATGAAGATGGCAGAATGAAAGTTACTGACCAAATCGAATATTTAAATGCTTTCCGCGAAGAAAAATCAGTTACTTGTCCGTCAACAATTAAGATGACCGAAGATGGTTATATAGTGGATGCAACTTTGGAAGCTAGAAAACATGGTGAAGCCCGCTTAGTTAATGCCACAGAAGTAAATTATGTTGATGTGTCATCTGCTCAGATTGTTTCGATTGGTACATCACTTATTCCATTCTTGGAACATGATGACGCGACTCGAGCTTTGATGGGATCAAACATGCAACGCCAGGCAGTGCCACCAATTAAACCTGAAGCTCCTCGTATTGGAACAGGGCGAGAGCGCAGAGCAGCAGTTGACTCTGGACATGTATTGGTAGCGCAAGAAAATGGCGAAGTAACATATTCAGACGGAGCTAAAATCGCCGTTAATTATAAGAAAGCCGGGGAAGTCACCTATTTCCTAAATAAATTCCAACGATCAAACCACTCAACTTCAATAAACCAAAGACCAGTAGTAAATGCTGGCGACATTGTTGAAGCAGGCGATATTTTGGCAGATGGTCCTTCAGTAGACCAAGGTGAGTTGGCGCTGGGACAAAACATGCTAGTAGCTTTTATGAGTTGGGATGGCTACAACTATGAAGATGCGATTATTCTTTCCGAGCGAGTAGTACAGGCTGACAGATACACAACAATCCATCTTGAATATCACACACTTGATGTTCGTGATACAAAACTTGGACCAGAGGTAGTAACATCAGATATTCCAAATGTTTCTGAGGAAAAATTAAAGAACCTTGATGCTGAAGGTATTATCCGAATTGGTGCAGAAGTAAAATCAGGAGACATTCTTGTGGGAAAAATTACACCAAAAGGTGAAACAGAGCTTTCGGCTGAAGAAAAACTCTTGCGAGCTATCTTTGGAGAAAAAGCGCGCGATGTTCGTGATTCTTCAATGTACCTACAACACGGCAATAAAGGAAAGGTAGTTGATATCCGAGTGTTTACCCGAGAAGAAGGTGATAATTTGCCTGCCGGAGTTGTAAAATCCATTCAAGTGACTATTGCTGATCTGCGAAAAATGCAGGTTGGAGACAAAATGGCCGGACGACACGGAAACAAAGGTGTTGTCTCAAAAGTAGTTCCGGTTGAAGACATGCCATTTACACCAGCAGGTCGATCAATTGATGTTATTTTAACTCCGCTTGGTGTTGTTTCTCGTATGAACCTTGGTCAGATTTTGGAAGTCCATCTTGGTTTGGCAGCTGACGCCATTGGATATCATGTGGCCTCACCGATTTTTGCTGGAATTTCAGAAGCAACAATTCGCGAGGAGCTTGCCAAAGCAGGTTTTGATGAAAGCGGACAAATGCTTTTGCATGACGGTCGATCAGGTGATCAATTTGATAATAAGATTACAGTTGGAGTCATGTACATGCTTAAATTAAACCACATGGTTGAGGACAAGATGCACCAGCGATCAATTGGTCCATATTCCTTGATCACAAACCAGCCGCTGGGTGGTAAAGCTCAGTTTGGTGGACAAAGATTTGGAGAAATGGAAGTTTGGGCACTGGAAGCCTATGGAGCTGCTCATACTTTGCAAGAGATTTTGACAATCAAATCAGACGATGTGCAAGGACGCTCAAAAGCTTATGAAGCAATTATTAAGGGCGAACCAATTCACAAGGTTAATGTTCCAGAATCTTTCAATGTTCTTATCCGTGAGCTAAAAGGATTGTGTTTGGATGTTGAGCTACTAAAAGACGGAGAAACTGTTGATGTTGATACAAAATCACAAACAAATCGTTAAGCGTTATATATGGCATTACATCAAATAAATGCATTAAAAGTTACAGACTTTGACTCAATTCGTCTGCGACTTGCATCTCCAGAGTCTATCCGCGCCTGGTCTTATGGTGAGGTTTCAAAACCTGAAACCATAAACTACCGTACTCAAAAACCAGAAAAGCATGGTTTGTTTGCTGAGGAAATCTTTGGACCTTCAAAAGACTGGGAATGTTATTGTGGAAAATACAAGAAGATCCGATACAAAGGAATTATCTGTGATAAATGTGGAGTTGAGGTAACTCAAGCAGTTGTTCGACGAGAGCGTATGGGTCATGTTGATCTTTGCTCACCGGTCACTCATATTTGGTTTTTGCGAGGTGTGCCTTCCAAGATTGGAACAATCTTGGACATGAGCGTGCAAGCATTGGAAAGAGTTATTTACTTCTCAAGCTTTGTCATCACTGACATCAATCAGGTAGCGCTTGAACAAACTATTGAGCAGGTTCGAGCTGAGTACAAGTCAAAGAAGAAAATGATTGACGGAGAGCGTAACCGAGATATCGGTCGAGTGGTAGAAAAGTTTCAGGACGATGTTAAGGCAATCGAAGCTGAAAAAGCTCGCATTAATGACATTTCTGATAAAAAATTAGCAGAACTTGAGGAAGACTTTTTGCAGGTTGATCAGGATTTGAAAGAGATGAAGGTGATGAAAGTTATTCCAGAGGTAGTTTATCAAGATTGGTCCATTAGATTTGGCCATATTTTCGACGCCGGCATTGGGGCTGAGGCAGTTCTAAAACTTTTGGAAAGAATGGATGTTGATGCCACTATTAATATACTTGATGATGAGCTTGAGGCAACCAAATCTCGTACAAAGCATGATCGGATTATTCGACGATTAAAGCTACTTAAGAGTTTAAAGAAGAATAATCTAAAACCTGATTGGATGGTGCTTCGAGCATTGCCAATTATTCCAGCTGACTTGCGTCCAATGGTGGCGCTTGACGGAGGTCGTTTTGCCACCAGCGACTTAAACGATCTTTATCGTCGGGTAATTAACAGAAATAATCGTCTAAAGCGTTTGCACGCTCTAAGTGCTCCTGAAGTTATTACTCGCAATGAAAAGCGAATGTTGCAAGAAGCAGTTGATTCCTTGATTGATAACTCGGCTCGAAGTTCAAAAACAGTTATTGCCGCCACTGGACGAAAGCGTCAGTTAAAGTCTTTGGCTGACATTTTAAAGGGAAAGCAAGGTCGTTTCCGCCAGAACTTGTTGGGAAAGCGTATTGATTATTCTGGACGATCAGTAATTGTGGTTGGACCGCACTTGCGTATTGATCAATGTGGAATTCCAAAGAAAATGGCATTGGAATTGTTCCGTCCGTTTGTTATTTCAAAGCTGATTGGACGAGAATATGTTCACAACATCCGCAGTGCCAACCGATTTATTGAATCAGATAGACCAGAGGTCTGGGATATTTTAGAAGAAGTTGTTTCCCATGCCTTTGTGATGCTAAACCGTGCTCCAACCTTGCACAGACTTGGTATTCAAGCTTTCCGACCAGTCTTAATTGAAGGAAAAGCTATCCAAGTTCATCCAATGGTTTGTGACGCTTTTAACGCTGACTTTGACGGAGACCAAATGGCTGTCCATGTTCCTTTAACCAAAGAAGCAAATAGAGAAGCAGAAGAATTAATGCTCGCAACTCATAACTTGCTCAAACCATCACACGGTGGTCCAGTTGCTACTCCTGGAAAAGACATTGCCTGGGGAGCATATTATTTGACCATGGTTGAAGATGAGCCAGACGAAACAAATTTGAAGAGTTTTCCTGATGCTACCCAAGCAAAATATGCTTACTATGATCGAAAGATCAAATTGCATCAATGGATTCGGGTTCGTCTTAATGGTCAGCTATTAATCACCACAGTTGGACGAATTATTCTTAATGAAAGATTGCCAGAGTTTGCAGAGTACCAAAATACCACTGTTGGTAAAAAGATTTTGGCTGATGTTGTTCGAGAAACTTTGGAGCGTCATGGATCAGAATTTACAGCCATACTTTTGGATGATTTGAAGGAAATGGGATTTTATTACGCACAAAAGTCAGGATATTCTTGGGGAATGAGTGAGTTGCCAGAGATTAAAGAAAAACATGCAATTATTGCTGATGGCAATGCGCGAGTTATAGAGATTGAGCAGTTTTATGCTCAGGGTCTTCTTACCCAAAGCGAACGAAAAACTCAGATTGTTAAGGTTTGGGCCGAGGTAAAAGATAAGATTGCTGATTTAGCAAAGAAAGCTTTGCCAGCTGGAAGCTCAGCCTACACAATGATTGATTCTGGTGCTCGTGGATCATGGGGCCAGATGACACAGATGATTGGTATGATTGGACTTAAAGCTTCTGCCTCTGGTGAGACTATTGAGTTGCCAGTAAAATCTTCCTTCAAGGAAGGTGTTGATGTGCTTGAGTTCTTTATCTCCAGTCACGGTCAACGAAAAGGACTTACTGACACTGCTTTGAAAACTGCTAACGCTGGATATCTTACTCGTCGTTTGGTTGATGTTGCTCAAGATGTGGTTGTCCGAACTGAAGATTGTGGAGATGAAGAAGGAATGGTGATTACTGCCAAGCAAGCTCAGGAATTAGGGGAAACAATTTATACTAGAATTTTAGGAAGAACTGCTCTTAAGCCAATCATTATGCCTGGCGGACGCAAGGTTGTTGTGGAAGCTGGCCAGTTGATTACTGAGGATCATATTCGTGAATTACAAAGTGCCAAAAAGGAGCTTGAAGAAGCACACATTCGATATATTTTGACCTGTAAGGAATATGGTGGAGTTTGTAAAAAGTGTTATGGTTATGACTTGGCTCATAACAAGCCAGTGAAAATGGGAACATCAGTTGGAATTATCGCCGCTCAATCAATCGGAGAGCCTGGAACACAGCTAACCATGCGTACCTTCCATACTGGAGGCGTAGCTGGAAAAGATATTACTTCAGGACTTCCTCGGGTTGAAGAACTTTTTGAAGCACGAATGCCAAAACAAAAAGCCATTATGACTGAGGTCTCTGGAAAAGTGCAGATTGAACGAGCTGAGCGAACTATTGAACAGGTCGGAACTGGTAAAAAGATTGTTGATGCTCGACCTGGCCAAACAATTATTCGAATTCGTTACGCAGCTTTAGAAGAAAAACGATTTGCAGTTGGACGCGGTGGAAAATTAATGGTTAAAGATGGTGATGCAGTTAAAGCTGGTGATGTGCTTGGTCAGACAGTAACTGGAGAAAAGATTCTTAGCGATGTTGATGGTACAGTGGTAGCGAAAAAGACAACATTAAGTGTTACCCACGATGCACCAAAGGTTCGTGAGTATGTTATCCCTCAGGGATACACCCTTTATGTAAAAGATAATGATGAGGTTTTGGCCGGAGACGCTCTTACAGAAGGACATTTGGACTTGCAGGCTTTGTTTAAGTACAAAGGTCGTGAGGCTGTTGAAGAATATATCTTAAATCAAATTACAGAAGTGTACGCATCTCAAGGACAGAAGCTTAACAGTAAGCACATTGAGATCATCAGCCGACAAATGTTTAGTCGTATTCGCATTATTGATGCCAATGATTCTGATTTCCTACCAGGTGAAGTTCTTGAGCGAGTAACGCTCATGCGTGAAAATGCCCGCCTAAAAGCAAACAAACAAAAACCAGCTGTATATGAGGATTTGTTCTTGGGAATTACTAAAATTTCACTTTCAACTGAGTCATGGCTTTCAGCCGCTTCCTTCCAAGAAACAGCTCGAGTCTTAATCGGTGCAGCTGTAACTGGAAAAGTTGATACACTTGCTGGATTAAAGGAGAATGTGATTATTGGACGATTAATTCCAGCTGGAACTGGATATAATAAGGACTATATTGATATGCCAGAAGTAGTTGAGGAGATTGTCGAAGAAGAAGCAGATGAGGAAATAAAGTCATTCCTTGAGGAGGAAACAGAAGCTGGCAAAGTACAAGTAGAGATTGATTCGCCGGAAAAAGAATTAGATGAAGATTCTGGCGGAGAAATAATTGAGCCAGATGTGCAAGGAGGGGATGGAGACGACCAAGAAATAGTCGAATAAACAAAACGGCGCCTCTTAGGGGGCGTCGTTTACTTTCTTCATACTTGTTAGTTTAAACTTTCAACTTTTAACTCTAATTTTCAATCTATGTCAGGACACAGCAAATGGGCCACGACCAAACACAGAAAAGGCGCAGTGGATGCCAAAAAGGGTAAAGCTTTTTCCAAGCTAGCAAAATTAATCTCAGTGGCAGCGCGGGAAGGCGCTGATTCGGAGATGAATTTTACTTTGCGCCTTGCAATAGATAAAGCCAAGGCAGTTAACATGCCAAAAGAAAATATTGAGCGTGCAGTGGCTCGTGGAGCCGGGACTGGAGGAGAGGGCAATGAACTTGAAACTGTTATTTATGAAGGTATGGCCCCGGGTGGTGCATCAATTCTTGTGATTGCCGTGACTGATAATACTAATCGGGCTAGAACAAACATTAAAACCATTTTTAACAAGCATGGCGGAAACATCGAAGCAAAAGTGATGTGGCAATTTGAGCAAAAAGGAGTGATTCGAGTTGAGGATTTGTTAGCACTTCAAACTCAAGAAGAAAAGGAAGGTTTGGAATTGACATTGATCGATGCCGGAGCAGAAGATATCAGTTATGACCAAGATTTATTAACCGTGACCTGTGCTGTTCAAGATTTTAAAAAAGTATCTGATGCTGTTTCTGCCTCAGGTCTAACAATCGCTGACGCTGGACTTGAGTATATTGCCACTGATCCAATGGAATTTTCTGGTGAAGATTTGGAGAAACTTGAGAGGTTTACTGATATACTAGAAGAAGACGAAGATGTTGATTCAATCTTCACAAATGTTGCTTAATCAACTAACCCTTGGCCTATGGCACTGACACCAAAGGAACAGGCGATACTGGATTCTATTCATGTTCCGTCTGAGAATGACCCAAAAAAGCCAGAGTTTCCACCGGAAAATCCTCGTTATCCAGCAACGCCAACTTTTGAAATCCAAGTCCCAGGCGTGAGTAATGTTTGGGTCAAGGATGAGAGCGTAAATCCAACCGGAACACACAAAGACCGCATGGCTTGGGAAATGGTTGTGACCTATAAAAATCTTTTACTGGCAAAGAAAGATGGTATCACAGATCATCTGCCACAGATGTCGATTATCTCTTCTGGTTCAGCAGCGGTTGCTGTGCAGAAGATGTTAAGAAGATATGACCTGCCAAATTTAAAAGTTTTGGTACATTTTGGGCTGTTGAATAATATTAAGGAATATCTCAAGCAAATCGGTTGTGAGATTTATGAAACTGATTTGAGTAAAAGAGTACTTCTTACAGAAAATATCCTGCATCTAACCGATAATACAGGTGGGATTGATATTACATCTGATGAAGCCCTTGGACCATTTGATGTTTTTTATGACTGGATGAGTTATGATATTTTAAATAAGAATGCTGATTGGGTATTTGTACCCTATGGCACAGGACATTTGTACGAGAATATCATCAACATAGCTCAGCGCGAGGCAGCCTCATTTGTTTTCCATGATCGTCGATTTCAGGGTGATGCAAAAAAAATAGGCCAATGTCATTTTATTGGAGCAACCACAAATAATCCGACTAGCATTGCTGATAAGCTTTATTCGCCGCATCTTCCATTTGTTCATCTTGATCCACACTGGATCAATCTAGCTAAGCGAAAGGGTCATATTGGGGCAAAATCTCGTGTTGGCATTGTGCGAGAGGAGTTTTTGCAAGAGGCAATGACAATTGCGAATATGAACGATCTTGTTTGTGAACCTTCTGGAATTGCCGGACTGGCTATGCTTTTGCAAATGCGTGATGAGGTTCCTCAGGAAGAGAAAAAACTCATTATCAATACTGGCAAAGTGAAATATGAATAAGCGTGTGCTTGGGATAGATCCTGGGTTTGGCCGCTGTGGATTTGGCATGATTGCGTTTGATGGGCGTGATTGGCAATGTGAGCGTCACGGAGTAATTACAACAGAAGCTGGTTTGGACTTTGAAGTTCGATTATTAGAGATCGGACGCGATATCGATGCTCTTATTGAACAACTAAAACCTCAAGCAGTTGTGCTTGAGGAATTGTTTTTTGCTAAAAGCACGACCACAGCCTTGCAGGTTGCTGAGGTGAGGGGTGTGATTCAATACCTGGCTGCAGTCAAAGGTCTGGAGGTGATCGGAGTTAAGCCCAATGAGATTAAGTTGGCGGTGACAGGTTATGGTCGAGCTGACAAACCTCAAATGCAGGAAATGATCAAGGCAATATTCCACCTGTCCGAAGTCCCCAAGCCAGACGACGCCGCCGACGCCCTAGCCATAGCCTGGACCGGCGCACAGAAATTAAGGTTTTAGTGATTCTCGAGTATTGTTATACTTTGATAAAAAATAATTTAAGCAATTATTATGAAAAAAACATTGTTTTTGATGAGTTTATTTGCCCTAGTGCTTGTTGGTGCTGGTTGTGATCGTTCGTTTGATTGGGACTTTGGAGATTCTGATTATCAGTATGATGATTATGCTTGGGGAGATTATGACTCAATTCCTTCTGCAAAGCTAACAGTGCCAGTGAGCGTTACTGTTGGAGAGAGCTTTGACATTATGGCTCATGTTACTCATAACTCAGACGAGACACAGCTTTTGCATAGTATTGATATTGGAGGATCGTATTTGGAAGGCATTGCTGTTACATCCTCAATTCCTGATTTTTCCCAGTCATATTACCTTGATGACGGCACGTATACGCATACTTTTTTGACTGATGTTCCTGCGGGCGATGGAGTAGATATTGTATTTCATGCGGTCGCGCTGGAAAGTGGAAATTGGAAAGGAGCATTTGATGTCTGTTTTGACGACGGAATCAACTGTTCGTTTTACACGGTTTCGACATTTGTGGAATAGAATCTAGAATGTATAAAAACAAAATCCCCCAGGACTTGATCTTGGGGGATTTGCTATTGATTGATTGATTGATTGATTGATTGATTGATTGAAAGTTCAATGTTGCGATCAAAATTATCAGCTTGCGGTTCAATACGACTTGCTTTGTTAAGGACTAAGACTTAGTCAGAATGACTTAGACATTTTGTCTAAGTCTTGAAGGGAATTGATTAATGTTTACAGGGTTTCTGAAAAAGCGTATCGAACCATTGATTTTGAAAAACAAAATCCCCCAGGACTTGGTCTTGGGGGATTTGAGTTATATTTTATTTTTCGTAAACTTCATGATCGCCGATTGCAAGCAAACAAGCTTCTTTTGGTTTTGTTTTTAAATAGCAGAACACAATTCGTGTGGCATAGTCGACTGAAAAACTATAACGGCCAGACAATCTTCCTTTTAGTTTATGTACCTTTAGCTTTTCATGATTTTCCGAGTTGCCTAGTAGCTCAGTTTTTTCAAATACTTCATCTTGTAGCTTCTTGGGCAAGGATTTTAATTGCCTGACAAAAGCGGGCGTGAATGAAACTTGCATACTAGAGTTAGGCCATCATTTTCATAATTTCAGGCAAATCACCACGAAGTATTTTACCATCCTTAATTTCCTGTTCTGCTCGTAATACAGATGCAACAGCCTGCTCTTCCGCATAGCTAATAAGGGCTTGGCGGACAACCTCTGCCTTATTTGGTGCAATTCCGCGTTTAACCATGGTTTCCACAAAGGTTTCGAGATGAGCTGGGAGTGGTATTGATAGTGTAGACATATATGATAGTTAAGTATGATATTATCATACTATTTTTAAGGAATAAGTCAAGATTTATGGTTTTTTTAAAATAAAATCCCCCAAGACTTGGTCTTGGGGGATTTGTTATGGATTTGCTGAGAGTTCGATGATGCGATCAAGGTTGTCAGGTTGACTGTCGCTTAAGGTTGCTTTGTTGCGACCTTGGTGACCACACTTTGTACATCTGCAAACTATCATCCATCCTTTTTGCGGGAGATATTCAACAGCGATTGGTTGCATGAGTCCTTGGCAAGGATTTGCTCGATCGCCTGGAATAATGTCAACATGCTTTGAATAAAGACATGTTGGACAATGGTTCCGATATCCACCCACAACGAGAGGCTCCACTTGGGTGTGGCAGTTCTCGCACTCAAACGTGTCATTTCCGCGTCCGAAAAAAGTTCTTTCTCATACCCTGTGCAACAGGGCTCGGTTTGTACTTCTTACTACAGGGTCTGTTCCCGAATACCGCTTTAGACACATTTGACTGCAATGCTGCCGAGCCGAAGGTGAGAAAGGTGAACAATAGTGGAGCTATTGTGAGCTTTTCGAATCAAGGCGCAGGCGCATTACAGACATAATGGGGCAAAGACGGTATTTGGGAACAGACCCTACAGGCTAGTATGCAGGGGGTTATTTAATTCACCGATATTTGTGTCGATTACTTTCGGTTCCGACTTCAAGACTTTTATGTCTATCTGAACTTGGGCAAGGATCACGCCTTGCCATTGTCCAGCCCCGCGATTGAGACTGGCCACCGATTTTGTGTCCCGCATACGCACTGTCATTGGCTTCCACCCCTGAAGTGTCTGGTATGAGAATTGATAAAGTACACATCACAATGCCTCAAAAAAGCGTTTTTGTCAATTGCTGGTATATATTTATTGGCTATTATTAGCCACTGGATTGACAGTTTTGGGTTTCGTGATAGCATGGGCTCACAACCAGATCCCAAGTCTCCAAGGTCAAAGCAAAAGCAGTGACCCCTGGTAAACATGGAATCTGGTAATTTTGCATATGAATTTTAAATTGCATTCAAACTACAAACCAACTGGCGATCAGCCTGAGGCTATTAAAAAGCTGGTGGATAATTTGCAAATTGGTTTGCCAAAGCAAACCTTGCTTGGCGTTACCGGGTCTGGAAAGACTTTTACGATTGCTAATGTTATCCAAAAGGTTCAACGACCAACGCTGGTAATTGCTCACAACAAAACGCTCGCGGCTCAGCTTTGTAATGAGTTTCGTCAGTTTTTTCCAGAAAACGCGGTGGAGTATTTTGTTTCTTATTATGACTATTATCAGCCAGAGGCATACATGCCTCGCACCGACACTTATATCGAAAAAGAGTCGCAGATTAATGATGAAATAGACCGTCTTCGTCATGCTGCAACTCAGGCATTGCTTTCACGCAAAGATGTCATCATTGTGGCATCGGTTTCCTGCATTTATAACCTTGGTTCCGCTAAGCAGTACAAAAATGAAGTAAAGCATTTGCGAGTTGGCGACAGAGTTGATCGCAGTGGGCTTATGCGCGAGCTTATTTCTATGCAGTATGAGCGGACAAATGCGGATGTTAAGCGTGGTAAGTTCCGCGTGCATGGTGATGTTATGGAGCTGATGAGTGCTTCTGATACTTCATTTTTGTTCCGGATATTATTTACCAGTGAAGTGATAACCGAGATATTTTTACTTGACCCGATTACGCGCAGAATCCAAAATACTGCGTCTGACGCTTGGATTTTTCCAGCCAGACACTATGTTGTGGAGAAAGCCACAATCAATCAGGCAATAACAAATATAGAAAAAGAGTTGTCTAACAGATTAGCCGAGTTTGAGAAGAGCGGTAAGGTGCTGGAGTATGAGCGACTAAAACAACGCACAAATTATGATTTGCAGATGATTAAAAATGTTGGTTATTGTAGTGGCATTGAAAATTATTCTGCCCAATTTGAAGGCCGGGCGCCCGGCTCTTCACCTCAAACCCTGGTGGATTATTTTCCCAAGGATTTTTTGATAGTTATTGATGAGTCGCATGTCACAATTCCACAGGTTCGTGGTATGTCCCACGGAGACAAAGCCCGCAAGGAAACGCTGGTTGAACACGGGTTTCGTTTGTCGTCTGCCAAAGATAACCGTCCGCTTAGTTTTGAAGAATTTGAAGATCGCTCAGGGCAAACTATTTATGTTTCTGCTACGCCTGGAGATTTTGAGCGTGAGGTTTCAGACGATATTGTTGAGCAAATCGTGCGTCCGACAGGCCTAATTGATCCAAAGGTTACTATTTGTCCTGTGACAGAAAAGAAGGATGGAACGCCAAGTCAGGTTGATGATCTTATTGTGCGTATTGAAGATCGGATCAAGAAGAGCGAACGGACGCTTGTTACCACTCTAACCAAAAAGATGGCCGAGGATTTAACAGAATACTTAAAGGAACATGGCATAAAAGTAAGTTATCTTCATTCAGATGTTGAAACATTAGATCGTATTGAGATTTTAACAGAATTGCGACGGGGAACTTATGATGTGGTGATTGGCGTTAACCTCTTGCGAGAAGGCTTGGATTTGCCAGAAGTTTCATTGGTGGCAATATTGGACGCTGATAAAGAAGGATTTTTGCGATCAGAAACATCACTTGTCCAGACCATTGGTCGGGCTGCCCGCAATATCGACGGCGAGGTAATTTTGTACGCGGACATCATGACCGGATCAATCAAAAGAGCCATCAGGGAAACTGATCGTCGTCGAAAAATTCAAATTGCCTACAATAAAGAACATGGCATAACTCCAAAAACAATTCACAAGGAAATCCAAGACATTCGGGCCATGATTGCCGGGGTACCAAGCGATGCTGACATCAAGTCCATACTCAAAATAGAAATGACAGCCGAGCCACATGAGATCAAAAAAGTTATTTTGCAAAAAAAGAAGGAGATGAAAAAGGCGTCAGCCAATCTGCTATTTGAAACCGCCGCACTTTTGCGCGATGAGATTAAAGAATTAGAAAAAGAGTTAGAAAAAAAGTATGCAAGATAAGATTACAATCAAGGGTGCGCGGGAGCATAATCTTAAGAATATCAGTCTGGAGATTCCTCGTAATAAACTCATTTGCATTACTGGACTTTCTGGTTCGGGAAAGTCATCACTTGCTTTTGATACCATTTTTGCTGAAGGCCAACGCCGATATGTGGAATCTCTTTCGGCTTATGCCAGACAATTTTTAGGTCAGATGCAAAAGCCGGATGTAGACGAAATCGAAGGCTTGTCGCCAGCTATTTCGATTGATCAAAAAGCCCATTCTCGTAACCCACGCTCAACTGTGGCCACTGTGACTGAGATTTATGATTATCTGCGAGTTTTGTATGCCAGAATTGGAGTGGCGCATTGTCCAAAGTGTCAAAAATCAATTTCCAAGCTGAGTATTGATGAGATTGTGGACCATGTTGTTGGCACGGTAAAGCTTGGTCAAAAAGAAACTGCTACGGTCACGATTATGGCTCCAGTGGTACGCGGTAGAAAAGGTGAGTATTACCAACTTTTGTATGATCTTTATAACGCTGGCTTTGCCAATGTGCGCATCAATGGCAAGATGCACAAGCTTAGCGAGAAGATCTCGCTATCTCGTTACAAACTGCATGAGATTGAAATTGTTATTGATGAGGTGGCGCTTAGTGTTAACGACATCACTAAGGATCAAAGACAGCGCCTAACAGAAGCGGTTGAGATTGGGGTTGATCGCGGTGGAAATTTGGTGCGAATCGCT
>Ga0208953_1000899_pt1 | contig 21022 bp, 20 predicted proteins | sample RifOxyB2_FD_184033 | JGI IMG/M metagenome (GOLD analysis project Ga0208953, IMG submission 184033) | Groundwater microbial communities from Rifle, Colorado - Rifle Oxygen_injection B2 (SPAdes) | ecosystem: Environmental > Aquatic > Deep subsurface > Groundwater | place: USA: Rifle, Colorado... | reverse complement strand
CGAAACTGACGCCTGTGCAAAAGGAGGTGCTCAAGCTGCTCTCTGTGCCGAAAATATTGTACGCGTAATTTTTATATAGCATATTATAAAGCATAGATATTGTCCGGCGGATCTGCGGAATGTAGGTCTCGACAGTCAAAGTATTTGATATTCAGGGAAAAATGATCGAAACCATCAACGCTGGCAAAAGATCATACGTCAATGGCAATGTCTCCGCATATTCAAGCGGCTGTTATTTCGCTGTCGCAGAAGCCAATCAAAAACAGTTTATTAAAAGTTTCATCGTAAGAAGGTAAAATCTTTTTATTATTTCCATGGACAAGCGTCATTTAAAATCCGCAATAGCGGAACTTTCAGTCTCGGGCAATTCGCTCAGGGAGAAGGTGCAGACAAAAGCCCCTCTCGACGATCTGGCGTATAATCTTCTCCTTCAAGACCATTTCAATGTACTTGCCGAAGACATCACGTCATATGTCATTGCAAAAGACGTCATCGATCTAATCCCCTATAAAGCAGCCACGGAATACTGTGTTTTACCTTTGAAAAAAGAGGGAAATAGCCTTTTTGTGGCAATGATCGATCCAACAGACATGGAGGTAATAGAAGACCTTGTCTATATCACCCAATGCAGCGTCAAACCAGTGCTTTCAAGCAGAACCATCATCACCAAGGTCATTGATAGCTCCTATCCGCAAAAGAGCCGCACCATGGCTGGCGTGGACTATGCGTTAAAAGAGGATAACGCGTTTGGGCGGAATGGTGCTGGTCCGGTATCTTTGAAAACAGCGGAAAAATCACCTGTAATCTCCCTTATCAACCAGATAATTAGCAATGCCATTGCCCAGCAGGCAAGCGACATCCATTTTGAGCCGGCTGAGAGCGTGCTTAAAGTACGGTACCGCATTGATGGTGTTCTGCAGGAAGTCACGGAAATTTCCGGGTACAAAAAGGCCGAAGCCCTGTCACGCTTGAAAATCATGGCTTCTCTCGATATCGCGGAAAAGAGACGGCCACAGGACGGCCGCATAAGTATAATGGGGCAGGGCAGGACCATTGATATCCGTGTATCCACTTTTCCAACTACCTTTGGTGAAAAAGTGGTTTTGCGTATTCTGGACCGGTATGGCCAAAAGCTCAATCTGAATGATCTGGGCTTTGATACAGAGAAACTGGAAGCATTCAAAAGGGCCATCAGGCTGCCCTATGGCATGATCCTGGTCACCGGACCCACTGGTTCGGGAAAAAGCTCAACCCTGTATGCGGGTCTTAATCATATCAAGAGTCCGGAGATAAACATTTCGACCATAGAAGACCCCATAGAGTACAAGATTGACGGCATAAACCAGGCGCAGGTGAAAAACGACATAAATTTTACCTTTGCCAATGCGCTGCGGATGTTCGACATAAATATGTGTATTACGAGACCAGCAACGCTGACGGTAATGATCAGTTTATGGACGATCTCAAGCAGTATTATAAATACAACAACGTGAACAATGAACCGTTTGCAGGTAATCCAACTCCGGGTAGTGAAAATACCATTGAAGATGTACACCCCTTTGTCACCACGGAATACCAAAACGATCCGAGGAGCGTGGTGAAAAGCACAGGCGGGCCAGGGTATGTCTATGTTAAAGATAAAAGAGTTGAGGTCCGACAGGTTGGACAAACAGCTCTACCAACATCTGGGAACAGCTTTGGGCAGGATTTCACTGTAGCAAGCGAGGATGACAGCAAATATCTTTTGGAGCAGGTAAAAGACGAGATGGGAAAGATCACTAATGTCTGGAAAGACGGCAAAGGTAATGTTGTCATGAAAGAATCGCCTGATCCAGCCGGAGGAACCGATTATATCAGCAGTACAAGTGAATACTATATTGCGAGCGACTTGGTAAAAAAGGTCTCAAGCCCACTGGGCTTGGAGACCAAATATTATTACGATTCACGCAAGAATCTGATTAAAAAGGAGATGCCGGACGCTGATTATGTGAGATACCGTTACGATGCCAATAACAATCTGCGTGTTACCGAGGATGGCAATGGCAGGGCAAATAATTATGTCATTGTGAACAAGTACGACAGGTTGAACCGGATATCCACGGTCACTAAATACAGCATGCTTGGATCAGGTGGTACAACACTGGATTTTACCGCTCTGGACGTGGATGATATGGATTGGCCGCGTGAAGACGGAAGCGATGGTGATGTTGAGATACTGGTCAGGAACGATTACGACCGCCAGTCATTGTTAAATCTTGTGCCTTTCACAACCGTGTATCCGAACGGCTCAGAGACCCATTATGAATCTGTGAATAATACCATGGGACGGCTCCATACCAGCGAGCATTTTTTCCGCGATCCCTACAATCCTGCGGTCTCATATTGCATACGGTATGTTTTCTCGTACAACAATGAAGGCCTTGTTGAGTCAATCTATCATTTCATCGACGGTTTGAACCCACGGAAGGTCGCGTATTCATACAATGCTAACGGTACTCTGGCGTCTTCGGAGTTTTTTGAGTCAGACGCCATGACCAACGACAATCCTACGACCTATAATCCACAGAAACATGTGATTACCTATGAATACGACAACAGGGGGTTGTTGAAGGGATATTCGTCAAAATTAGGTTCTGAACAGGTCCGCCTTATAAATTACGCCTATTCTGCAAGCGGCCAAGTGCAGAATGTTATCTATGGGCATGCGAATATGCGTTCTGATTATGATTATCACATAAAGGGCATGGTTCAGGGTATTACTTATACTGATCAAAGCGGTCCTACTGCGCCGGTGTTTAAACAAGTCTTGGGTTACGACAACACGGGTACGGGCAATCCGTTTACGACCAGCGTGGCGCGGTACGATGGCAATGTGTCGTGGCAGTATTCTTCCATCCGGCCTACTGACCCTGCGAATCCATTGACAACAGACAAGACCAGGGGATATGTTTACACCTATGACGGCGTTAATAGGCTGACTGACGCGGTGTATCATGAAGGCACAGGCACATCTGATCTTGCTCATCCGTCGGATCTTTTAGACCGGTCCGAACAATATGCGTATGATAAAGATGGAAAAATAACAGGCTTGACCAGGCAGATACCGCATGGGTCAACTGAAACGGACAATAGCGTTGTGGGTGCAACGTATGACTACAAGCCCGGGACAAACCTACTGACAAAGATATTGAATTTCTTTTTTCCGGACAAATCAAAGACGAACAATTATGTGTATGATAAAAATGGCAACATGGTCCTGGACCAGTCTAAGCAGATGGTCATTCTGTACGATTACCGGAACATGCCCACAAATTTCATTTTTTATGGCGCTATAAAACTCAAAGACGGGTCAGATGGCGATGAGTTGCAGGATTATGAATTTGACAATACCATATTAAAGAGGGTATACTGCATTTATGATGCAACCGGTAACAGGGTTGCGAAGCTGGTTTATGACAATGAGAAGCTGTCCAATGATGCAGGCGTAAGGATATTCCCGGAATTGAGTAAGTGTGAGAATGACGGGTGTGTGGACAATTAACCGTGAACTTTTGTTTTTGGAGGATACATGAAAACGATTTGTGCAATGCTGGTTTTGGTTCTTGAACTGGCTGTTTTTGCTGCTGGTCACATCAAGTGGGATGTTGATTATGATATGGATGTGGACCTTCAGGATCTGGGGCTGCTGAATACAAAGCTGGGGCTTACATCCGACAGCGCGGGTTGGAACCCTGTTTTTGATATGGATACGAATAATATCATTGATTCGCTTGATGGGGCGGATGTAACTAGGCATTTGAATTTTACGGATAGCATGGCGCTGGTGGCGGCGGGAGTGTTTGTGATGGGAGATACGACCTATCCTAACATGCCCGATACGATTCATGTGTATGTAGATTCTTTTTGGATGGATAAGTATGAAATAACAAACAGCAAATACATTCAGTTTTTGAATGATCATCGGAATTATTACCATCGTTTTTATGCTCCAAATAGGAATGATAGCCTAAAGATTGATTCAGGTGCTATTTTTACCGTTTGGACAGGATTCGATTCGCATCCTGTACAAGGCATAGCTTGGGAGACCGCAAGCGCATACTGCACTTCTTTTGGAAAGAGATTATGTACTTCTGCTGAATGGGAAAAAGCAGCACGAGGAAATGAACGAATAAAACACACATGGGGTAATCAAGGTTGTGACAGTACCAAGGCAAATTATCAATACTATTTAGATAACGAGTGCAATTTATCCTCTACTGAGATAGATAGTTTGGCGCAAATTGATGGGAACGGGGCTCTGCGAGGCACTCGATCTATAGGAAGTTATCAGAATGCCAGCTGCTGGGGGATATATGACTTGTCGGGCAATGTGTCAGACTGGGTTTCTGATTGGCTAAAAGCTGATCGTCAATATTGGACACTACCGGATTCTCGAATGAATCCACAGGGACCATCAAGTGGTACGATGAAAGTTGCCAGGGGGTCGGCTTATAGAGGTGGTGGGGATGATATTCCTGTTGAATTTCATATTGGTTCTCCGAATGCGGGTTCTGGTCCTATCGGCTTTCGGTGTTGCTACTAAGCCAAGAGGGGTGATTTATGAAGTATTTGTTTTTAATTCTCCTAATATTTTATTCGCTTGAAGCACAGGAAGAATTTGATTATAGATTTTTGATCAGTCCAACGGCATCTGAGAATTTATGCACAATAGGAGGCGCGCAATATTTTTGTACGACAGATTTAACTTCTGCAATTCGCAATGCTCAACTCTACCTAGAAATGGACTATGATAATGTTCTCGTGGAGATCGAGGGTGGCTCTACCGTGATTTATTACGCGTATGAGAATTATAGTCGGATTTATGTTCCATCAGGTAAAAGATTGGTTCTTAGGGGTAATTCTTTTTCGGATAAACCAACTTTAATTCCATGGGGAAGTTTTTCAATCGAAGGAGAAGGTTTCTTTGAAATAAGCGCTTTGCGCATCAATAATACTTCCAGTACGCAACAACGGGTGATAGGTCTTAGCGCAGGAGATATTTGGATACATAATTGTGAGTTGACTGGAAATTATAAAGGTTTTGAATTAAGACAAAGTGGTAATCATAACTCAATTAAGATCGAGCATAGTGTATTAGACCTGTGCGAGATTTTTATGTATAATACACAAGCCACGGTGTGTCCCATACTTTATGTGCAAAACAATACATTTGATAGATACCCTCAAGAGACCGGCCAAGAGTATTTTCTTAAATATTTTATGGATGGTTATCCGACTGGGCAGGCTGATATTCGAGTGGTAAATAATATCTTTGACGTTAGATTAGAAGGTGGTAGTGCGATGTTGATTGATTTGTCGACAGGGGATTGTGACTATGCTTCAAAGGCAATTAATATTGACAATAACATATTTGCATCATCTTTGGGTGTGTACGCAATATCGCTTTTCGCAAACCAGCCAGTGATGTGTTTTGGTGGAAATGCAGAATTGTTAGGCTCGGTCTTTTACCCAATGAAGAATAATGTGGTGGTTAAGACTTGCGATCTTGCTCTTGAAGATAATTATATACCAAAAGAGCATTCAATTGTACTTGATCAAGCAGGTCTGTCGTATTTTAGCGACAATCTCCATGATTTATATGGGGCATTGCCTGGCGATATGGTTCGGAATGATATTGGTGCCGCAGAAAGACGAGACGCTCCTTTTCAAACCGTACCTCAATTATCTTTATTTAGAACATATCTTGATCCTCCTGGAACCCAATATGATATTCATTACCTTAGTGCAGGTCAGACATCAATATCGGTAATTGTGAAACATGAAAGTTCTTATCCCTCGCTCACGTTGCCTTGTGCCTCAAAACTATACTATACAATATCATCTCCATCAGACGACCATGGAGCCCCCTCTTTGGAGAGTTCTTCCACAGAAATAGGCGATAATATTACTATCAATATTCCTCAGAACGAGTCTCAAGCGATTGTTAGATACTTTGGTTTAGATAATTATGGAAGACGTGAGATTATTGATGATAATGGAGACGATTATCATACTGTTATCTTTAGCAATGTAACACCAACAATAACAATAAATTCCCCTGTCAATTTTGATCGGTGGATTAGGTTGCAATCATATCAGATAGCGTGGTCAAGTACTGGTTTAATCTCTCGGGTTGCAATAGATTTATTAAACTCAGAAGGAGAGTGGGTAAGCATCGGAACAGATATTGAAAACAATGGATTGTTCGTATGGCAAATTCCCTTCGAAGTACCGCTTGGGGATGCAATTATCCGAATAAAAGATGTTGATAGCCCCACGGAAGCTTTTAGCGGAGCAGTAACAATATCCGATCCAGACTTGGCGTTCCTCTCGCCTTATAATCAACAATATGAGATCGATATATTGCCTTCAAAATATTATGGCCATATTCAAAGTATGTATGAAATGATCAAAACCAGTGTTACGTACATGAACGACAGGTATTATATTCGTGATTATAAATATACTTTCTTTACCACTGATGTAACTGACCCGCTTACTGCCCAGGGTTCACCGCCTTCATTTATGACTTTATCTCAGTATAATTTCATGAATTTTACCGTTCCCATGGAGTTTGCGCCTGAAACGCCATTAAGTTATTCTTTTTATTTAAACATAAAAGAGACTGCAAACCCTGCAAATGCCGCCCAATCCGGGCTCGTTGTGGTGCAAGTTAAGGGGCATCGTTTGTTACAACCGCTGGCAAGTTCAGACATATTCACGGAATTTATAACGCCAAGCAATGGAACCCGGTCCGTTTTCATCCCGTATAATGATGAAAATCCAAACTTCCCAAATACCATTTACCCATATTCCTGGACATTGGTGAGCAGCACTTTTCCCACAGGCGCTGGAATAACCCTTGATCAATCAGGCAAACTATCCTGGAATGAGGATTATTACACATTTGATCCATACAGCGTTACTATCCGGGTTTCTGATGGGGTAGATGCAAGCCAATTAACATACGTTTTTAGGATATTACCTGAAAAATTACACCCCATCATAGAGGTAGGGGACTGTAACTGTGGCGTCTCAAACAACTCTTCTGAAACTTGCGAATTGACTGTGCGTGAAGATGAATTAGCTGGTGCGCCAATTGAGACTGACGGTATAATTTATATGGCTGCACCTTCGGAAGAAGTCTCTCCTGCTGGGCTTGATAACTATGTCCGAGTGGAGCCTGGCACAGATGGTAAAATCTCACTTTCAATTAACGAGGCGCTGGTTTCAATAACCGGAGCGGAAAATTCACCGGCCGTGAGTTTTGATGTGTCTGGGAACCGGATTATCCGGCTGTATTTTTACGCAACGTCAAAGAATGAACGTTATGAAGAACGAAACAGGCACAAGCTTGTATTACGATTTAAGAAAGACCTTGCAGATTGCCTGGATTGTAATTAAATTTACTGGTAGACTGAGAGGCTGTTATGATTAAGAAAATTGGAACTTTTGTCTTGGCGTGTGCATGGATTTTTACATATTCCGCTGAAATAGAACTGGTCCCGGACAGTTTGGAATATGGATTCAATTCCGGATTCCGCCATGATTTGTCTCTGTCCGAAAGCGAAGTGTTGCGCGGTTTTTATCTCGAATTGTACTACGATACCTCGCTTATTCTTATTGATTCCATCGTAAAAGCGCCCGCTCTATCCGGTTTTATGAATTATAAAATCGAGAAAACAAACGGCAGAATAATTGTCGCTTCAGTACAGCGTGGAATTGGATCTATAAACTTCAGCGGAAACGCATTTTCCATATTTGGGACCACAAGAAGTACCGAAGGTGTGCTGCAATATACCGCGGCTATTAACAGGGTCAATCTTATAGATGCCCAGAACAGCCAGATACCATGCACGTTTACCATCCCGGCTATTAGCATAAATCCTGGGAGTATGGCCGAGAAATACGCAGGCGCTTCTTCTTTAGGCATGGCGATTTCTCCCAACCCGGTCAATGGCCCCATGACCATTTCATTCAATACCCTGGACAAGGTTTCAACAGTCAAGGTATTCGACATTCAGGGAAAAATGATTGAGACCATTGACGCCCGCAAAAAACAATACGTTAATGGCAATGTCTCAGCATATTCAAGTGGCTGCTATTTCGCTGTCGCAGAAGCCAATCAAAAACAGTTTATTAAAAGTTTCATCGTAAGAAGGTAAAATCTTTTTATTAATTCCATGGACAAGTGTCATTTAAAATCCGCAATAGCGGAACTTTCAGTCTCGGGCAATTCGCTCAGGGAGAAGGTGCAGACAAAAGCCCCTCTCGACGATCTGGCATATAATCTTCTCATGCAGGACCATTTTAATGTTCTCGCCGAAGATATCACATCCTATGTCATTGAAAAAGACATAATCGACCTGATCCCCTATAAAGCAGCCACAGAATACTGCGTTTTACCCCTGAAAAAAGAGGGCAACACGCTCTTTGTGGCAATGATCGACCCAACAGACATGGATGTAATAGAAGACCTTGTCTATATCACCCAAGGCAGCGTTAAACCAGTGCTTTCAAGCCGGACCATTATCAGCAAAGTCATTGAAAGCGCCTATCCTCAAAAAAGCCGCACCATAGCAGGCGTGGACTATGCGTTAAAAGAAGATGGCGCGTTAAAGCAGGAGAATGGCCGACCTGTATCATTGAAATCATCGGAAAAATCACCTGTAATCTCCCTTATCAACCAGATAATTAGCAATGCCATTGCCCAGCAGGCAAGCGACATCCATTTTGAGCCGGCCGAGAGCGTGCTTAAAGTAAGGTATCGCATTGATGGTGTTCTGCAGGAAGTCACGGAAATTTCCGGGTACAAAAAGGCCGAAGCCCTGTCACGCTTGAAAATCATGGCTTCCCTCGATATCGCGGAAAAGAGACGGCCACAGGACGGCCGCATAAGTATAATGGGGCAGGGCAGGAGCATTGATATCCGTGTATCCACTTTTCCAACTACCTTTGGTGAAAAAGTGGTTTTGCGTATTCTGGACCGGTATGGCCAAAAGCTCAATCTGAATGATCTGGGCTTTGATACAGAGAAACTGGAAGCATTCAAAAGGGCCATCAGGCTGCCCTATGGCATGATCCTGGTCACCGGACCCACTGGTTCGGGAAAAAGCTCAACCCTGTATGCGGGTCTTAATCATATCAAGAGTCCGGAGATAAACATTTCGACCATAGAAGACCCCATAGAGTACAAGATTGACGGCATAAACCAGGCGCAGGTGAAGAACGACATAAATTTCACCTTTGCCAATGCGCTCAGGACCCTTTTGCGCCAGGACCCCAATGTTATCATGGTTGGGGAGATCAGGGACAAGGACACCGCGGACATTGCCATACGTTCGGCTCTTACCGGCCACCTGGTGCTTTCAACCCTTCATACGAATGACGCGGTTTCGTCTATTACCCGGCTTCAGGACATGGGCGTTGAGTCGTTTCTGATATCTTCGGCGCTGAATTTAGTGGTTGCCCAGCGGCTTGTGCGGAAAATCTGCACCAACTGCAAAACAGAGACAACCATATCCCAAAACGAACTTGCTGAACTTGGATTAGCAGGCCAAAACCCGGTGTTTTACCAGGGTAAAGGCTGCTCCAGGTGCAATAATACAGGTTATAAAGGCAGAATAGCCCTTTTTGAGGCGCTTCGCATAGACGATGAGATAAAGACCCTGATAACGGAAAAAGCAGGCGCAAACGAGCTCAGAAAGCGCGCAATAGAAAAAGGTATGTCCACCTTGAGGATGGATGGCATTGCCAAACTCAAGGGTGGAATAACCACGATTTCCGAAGTAATAAGGGAAACAACCCTGGGTTGACCCAGGGCTGAGACACCCGAAAAGCGGGATTCTCAGCCCTGAACAGGCCCAAATGGGATGTTTCCCTTGGTTTTTTATGGAAAAGGGGAAAAAATGGCTGGTTTATGTTTTTGAAATTAATAAAAAGTTGTAGATTTAATAAATTATATATATTAAAATAAATTATTATAATTAATAAAATGAATGGAATTAATGACTTTGGAATTGTGTTCTTGCGCATTTTCGGGCACTGGAACTCACCCCCAACCCCCTCTCTTTCAAAGAGAGGGGGAAAAAGGGGGGAGCGTTCCAGTGCCCGCAACGGGATGTTCATAAATGGAATTAATGACTTTTGGAATTGTGTTCTTGCGCATTTTCGAGCACTGGAACACACCCCCAACCCCTCCCTTTGAAAGGGAGGGGATAAAAGGGGTGAGTTCCATGGCCTGCAAAGGGATGTTCATAAATGGAATTAATGACTTTGGAATTGTGTTTTTTCGTTTTTCGGGCATTGGAACACACCCCCAACCCCTCCCTTTGAAAGGGAGGGGATAAAAGGGGTGAGTTCCATGGCCTGCAAAGGGATGTTCATGAATGAATTAATGACTTTGGAATTGTGTTCTTGCGCTTTTTCGGGCACTGGGACTCACCCCCAACCCCCTCTCTTTCAAAGAGAGGGGGATAAAGGGGGAGCGTTCCAATTCCCGCAACGGGATCTTTATGTATAAGTTATTCGAGAGAGCGAAGGTGTTTGCGAGACAATTACGTAATAAGTCAACTGCTGAAGAGAAGATATTCTGGGAGTTGGTCCGGAATAGGCGTTTCTATGGAGAGAAATTTTACCGGCAACACATTATTCGCTATGAGTTGGGCTGCAGGACAAGGTTTTTTTTCGCGGATTTCTATTGTTTTGGACATAAACTTGTTATTGAATTGGATGGTAAAATCCACGAGAAGCAAAAAGAATACGATATGGCGCGGGAGAATGTGCTGCGTGGACTTGGTATGAAAATCCTGCGGATCAGGAACGAGGAGTTTCTTGACATGGAAAAAGTAAAATTGAAGGTTAAAAAAGCGATTGGAAAATAGATAGTTTCGGAGGGATAGAGCTATCTTCCAACCCCTCTCTTTTTAAGAGAGGGGATAAAAGGGGAGAGTTCCAGCCCTGGAACAAAAGGAGATTGTGTGAAAATAATCCTCGTCATCTTAATCACGGCCTTTGTGGCATGGCCGCAAGCATCTGCAAAAAGGCCTGTTGCCCGTGATTCCGTCCAGCAAGGGGTATCGGCAATGCCGGTCACCGGTCCTGCCCAGTTACAGGCGGATTCGCTCCCTGTCCCGGATTCGCTTATTATTGAATCCCTGGATTTCAAGGACGCAGATATCCGCGACGTTCTTCGCGGCCTGGGTGTGCAGTATGGGATAAACATCTGGATGTCACCTGAAGTAAAAGGCCGCATTCCCATCCATTTCTCAAACATCAAACTCAGGGACGCTATCAGTTTTATCATAAACAAGTACGGGTTTGAGTATCGTGTGCGCAGGGGCATTGTCGAAGTCTACCAACCCGAGGCTGTCGTGGCCGCGGCACAGCTCAACATCACGGTCAAGGATTCCCTCATGAGCATTGATGTAAAGGACGCTGAGGTCGAAGATGTGGTGCGGAAAATAGCCGGGCTTTCACGCCTCAACATCATTATTGATAAAAACTCAAAAGGCCAGGTAACCGGGATACTTCAGGACATTGAAACAAAGAAGGGCCTGAAAGTTCTCATGGAATCGAACGGTTTTGAGGTTACCGAAGCCAATAATGTCATCTACGTGTCCAAACAGGCGTGGGACCCTTCTGGCAAAGCACAGAAACCTTCGCGCACAACGCTTTCCATAATAGTAAAAGACAGCCTGGTGTCCATTGAAGTCACCAATGTTTCCATTGCAACAATAATCAATGAGATTGCCAGCCAGAGCAGGCTGAACCTGGTGGTATACGTGGAATGCCAGGGGACCATCAGCGCCAAGTTTTCCAACATATATATCGACGATGCCCTGCAATACATTCTCAGGAATACGCAATACACCTTCTGGAAGAGTAAAGGCATTTATTTTGTAGGCCAGAATACCATGCAGGACATGGAAAACAAGGAACTGATAAGACTCAACAACCTGAAAGCCGATGAAGTGGTGGAATTGCTTCCAAAGACTGTTGCGGCAAAGGCGACTTTGAAGGTAATAAAGGAGCACAACGCTATCATGGTCATTGGCCCCTATGACATCATTACCGCTGCAAAAGATTATATAGCCCTTATCGATCAGCCTGTGCCCCAAATATTGATTGAGGCCATGGTAGTTGATTTTTCAATCAGCAAAATGCGAGAACTGGGAGTATCATTGTTCCTAGGTGATTCGTCAACAGGCAAGCGTGGCCAGACGTATTTTCCCGTACTGAACAGGGACGTGGGCAAACAGGGAGTGGATAAAGGCGTTAACAAGCTGCTCGATGCTTTTGGCGTAAAGGAGGTCGTAAGCCTGCCCAAGAACTTTATTGCGCAGATTAAAGCACTTGAAAACGAGGGTGTGGCAGACATTGTATCAACCCCGCAGATTGCGACACTCAACGGCAATACCGCCTCAATCACCATCAGTAAAACCTTTTATTACCGGATTGAATCCACGAACATTATAACCGGCACGGGTAATATTGGCCAGACAAAGACCTCTGAGGTTAAATCCATAGATACAAAGATTTCACTTTCTGTTACCCCATGGGTCACTGCTTCAAGGGAGGTAACGGTTGAGATTAAGCCGGTATTTCAAATTCCAGGCACACAGCCCGACGTGTATACTCCGCCGAACGTGGATACGCGTGAACTCACATCAACGATCAGGTTGAAGGACGGGGAGACTTATATACTTGGCGGTTTGATCCAGAATGTTCAGAGCGACAATATTAAGAAAGTGCCCTTTCTTGGCGATATTCCCCTGCTTGGCAGGCTCTTTAGGACAAAATCAACTTCGCTCCAAAAGAGCCAACTCATGATCTTCCTTACCCCGCATGTGTATTTTGGGGACGAAGGGTCTGTTGACAAGGACAAGTATATGAATGATATGAATAAAATGAAGAAAAAGTGGTGGGAGTAATCAATAAACAATGAAGCTTCTTAGCAAAACCAGGCTCCAGGCCCTTGTACAGAGCAGGGTCATACCTTTGCTGCCTTTTCCGGAGAAGAGCCTGGGTATTGCTTTGTGCGATGATGTTGTGACTGGCGCGTTGTTTACAAACAATGGCTCAATCAAACTGGAAAAGACCTTTTCCGAACCTCTTGAGGGCCGTTTGTTTTCTTCTGCGCTTTCCAGCCTTGTAAAAAAAGAAGGCCTGGCAGGCATGGGCGTAAACCTGTCTATCGGTGAACCGCATACCTTTTCCAAGTCCCTTGAAGTGCCATCAGAAGCGAACATCGATGAATGGCTGGTGAGAAACAGCAGCGCATATCTGCCGGTTGGAGTGAAAAGCGAGGACATCTACTTTGATTACCTTGCCGCGCCTTCAGAAAATGGCATTACGCATGTTTTTCTGGCAGGTGCGCGTCTTTCAGAAATAGAATCATTGCATCACGCGGCACGGGAAAGCGGGTTATTGTTGGACAAAATCGGTTTCAGCGGCCTTGATGTGTTGAATCTTGTTGAAAGGAAGGACCCTGTCCAGGCTTTTATCCATGTCAATAAAAAGACCTCAACAGTCATTGTCACAGAGCGTGTATGCATACGTTTTTGCAAAAACATTCCCGCCGGACTTGACATACTGCACGAGACCCCGCGTTATTTTTACAATGAACTGGACAAACTTCTTGTCTTTTATGCTGAGATAAAGGCTTTTATGCAGCCCATTCAAAAAGTGATCCCATTGAATTTTGATCGGGCATTGCTGAGCGGATATAGCGACAGGGCAGGTATGGTAGTAGGCGAACCGTGTTTTTGTTATGCCATCCCGGATAAAATCCACCTGTTGGCAGCTGGATTGGGTGTAAAGACCCTGCTGCCCACGGCTGTTTCCATTGATTTGAACAATGAATTTCCCGCGCTTCTGGCAAGACAAAAACGAGAGGCGCGGTTTTTCAGGCAAACAGCTGCAATCGCGGGGGCGGCGTTTTCTCTTTTCGCGGTTTTGGCCCTTCTGCTTTGGGCTGCTGTTGCTGGTTTTACGGTCATCAATAACAAACGCGAACAGAGGATAAATCCGGATTATATTGCCTTGCATGCGTTAAAGACCGAGAACCAGCGGCTTATCAGTGAGATAAGACATGCGGGTACTCTTGCGGAAAAAAGGAGCAACAAGGCCCGTCTTCTGCAATTAATCGCGCAACAGATACCTTCGTCAGCCTGGCTTGTTGGTGTAACAGGCAGGGAAAAGGCGCCCCAGGGATGGCAAACCACAATTACCGGATTTGCCTATGGTCAGGCGGTTGTGACTAATTGTATCGGGAACCTTGAGAAAACAGGTGAGTTTAAGAGTGTGAAACTTACCTATACTGAGCATGTCAAGGATAAGGCACGGCAGCCCCAACCTGAGTTGATACGGTTTGAGATAGCGTTGGAATAATATGCGGATACAACACACATATAAAGCCCGGATAGCAGTATTGCTTGCAGCCATACTGTTGGTGTTTGTATGGTTTGTGGTACCGGTCAGCCGGTATCTCGCGTCTGCATACGGCCGTGAGATTTCCCGATGGAATTTGTTGGACGAAGTGGAACAATACAAGGGATTGATTCCCGCGAAAAAACAGGAGAACCGGGCATTGGCCGCACGCCTGGATAACCTGAAGACCGCCGTACCCCGCAGCAGCCGGTTGTCCGTGGTTTTGAACCGTATCAGCGAATCCGCCAAACTTGCTGACTTGGTTATTAACAACATGGTTGCGGGAAAAAATGTTGAGACACGGGAAATCACTGAAATGCCCATGGCATTGACAGCAGAGGGATCCTATCACCGGTTCGGAAGGTTTATTAATACCATGGAACGATCGGGCAATATTGTCAGGTTCACAGCCATGGACCTTCGGGCCCATGAAAAAAGGCCGGGAATCATTGCAGGGAAGCTGCATGTTTCAGTGTATTTTAACAATGATGAGCGTCAGGTAAAATAACCATGCAGATTGGTAATTCAAAAGCATTGTTCGCGCTATTGGTCGCAGCCGCCATTGGCCTTGTGACCTATAACCTCAATTATATTTTACCGGACACAGATATTGGGGAAGAAAACGTTTTTCAGGAAAAGGCGTCAGCCGGAATAAAAGCGCCCGTGGTTGAAACCGCTTACACGTATACGGATACAATACGCGATCCGTTCCAGAGACCATTTTCCGGGAACACTGTACAAAGACCTGCGCGGGTCCATTCTGTGGTCGAAAAAGCGCCCCAGGCAAACACGCCGCCCCCGTATACCATTGACGGCATTATGTGGAGCTCGGCCAATCCGGTCGCTATTTTTATCAATACTGAGACGGGCAAGTCTGATATAGTTAAGGAAGGACAACGCCTGGGCGACCTGGAAATTCTCAAGATAAATAAAGCCAATGTTGTTGTGAAATACCGTGGTGCAACAGTTACACTCAAATAAGCATGGAGTACGCATGAAAAAGAAGTGGGTTGAAAAACTAAAGGATCAGCGGGGATTTACCCTGACCGAGCTTATGGTCGTGATCGTGATCATTGGCGTGCTTGCCACCTGGTCTATTCCAAAGTTCATGGGAACAATCGCAAAGGCAAAGCTGTCAGAGTATAAGCTGGTGCTCGAACATCTGGTTTCGCTTGAGGAGATATATTTTCAGGAACACGACGGCTATGGTGCCACTTTCCAGGACATTAATTTTGACGTTCCGGATTCAAAGTATTTTGAATACTCCCTGCAGGCGGATTCAACAGGGTTTATGGCCATTGCCACGGTCAAAATTGAAGTTCGGGGGCCCGGAAGGACCCGGATGAAGGGAAAGTCGGTTTCGATTGACCATACAAACACGCACGGCGGTGACGATGCGTTGCGAAAACTGACCAATTGGTGAGTTATCCAACATGCCAAAATTCAGCTATAACGCCCAGACAGGCGCAACCAATTACGTGGCAGCCGCATCAATTGATGAGGCTGCGCTAATCCTCAGGAAGAAACGGATCATTTTCAAGGACCTGCGCAGAGTACGCCGTAAAATTACTTTTTCCCTGTTTAAAGATGTGTCCATGGTCGAATTGTCCCAGTTTACCCGGCAGTTTGCCGCAATGGCCGGGGCTGGTCTTCCCCTGGTCGAAATACTCGATGTTTTGTCTGAAGCCACACAGAACCGCCATTTTAACAAGGCTGTTACCGAAGTGCTTGGTTTGGTGCGCGGCGGCGCATCATTGGCTGAAGCCTTAAAGACCCAGCCACGGTATTTCAATGAATTGTACTGCAATATGGTCGGCGCTGGTGAAGCCAGCGGAAGCTTGAATGTCATTATGAAACGTTTGGCCAATTATCTTGAGAAAAGCGCAAAGGTCCAACAGAAAGTAAAAGGCGCGTTCATTTATCCCAGTGTTGTCATTGGGGTAGCGGCCATGGCCCTTTTTGTAATCATGACTTTTGTTGTGCCTGCATTTTCCGACATGTTTTCACAAATGGGCAGGACCCTGCCCTTGCCCACGCGGGTCGTTATTGGCATCAGTAATTTTATTGGCCACAAACTTTTGTTCATTGTTCTGTTTCTTGTTTTGGCGGGTTTTGCGATAAAAAAAGGCATGCGTACACAAAAAGGTAGCAGGATATGGGGTGATGTACTGTTGCGAACCCCATTTTTCGGTACTTTGGCGATCAAAACCATAGTAGCCCGATTTGCCCGTCTGGTATCAACCCTTGTGGGAAGCGGCATTCCGGTACTCGAGGCGCTGAAAATAGCCCAGGCAACAGCGGGTAACCATAGGATTGAACGCGGGCTTGGCATGGCGACCCAATCCATTGCAGAAGGCAGGGGTATTGCTGACACGCTTGATGAGATGTCCCTCTTTCCAAACATGGTCATAAAAATGATACAGGTGGGTGAAAGGACCGGGGAATTACCTGATATGCTGTCAAAAATCGCTGAATTTTATGAAGATGAGGTGGACCGGACCATTGACGCGCTCACCTCGGTTATTGAACCAGTCATCATACTGCTATTAGGCGTCTGCATTGGCGGTATTCTGCTTTCCATGTATCTGCCCATGTTTGAAATCATAAACCTGGTGCAATAGATATTGTGCAATCGACATTGAAAAAGCCATCCTTTTCGATATTAGGGAACCAGAACGGGTATGTTCTCTATACTGTTCTCATTGTTCTGGTTCTGCTTGGTATTCTTCTTGGTGTTGTGTTTAAATTTACCATGCTCGATCGACGGTTAATGCACAATGAGCTCTATAGGATGAAGGCCCGGTATGCGGCTGAGGCTGGTGTGGAAAAGGCGAAATATTTCTTATCAGGGAATGAGGGGAAATCCATACTCTGGGTTGCGGAAAAATACGAAGAAAAGGTCGATTCCAATGCTGGTTTCAGTTTTTCCGTGAGACCCTGGGGCGGATACATTGAAGTTATTTCCGAGGGATATTGCCTGAAGCAAACACAACGGGTGCGGGCATTACTGGCGCAATGTCAGAACGACATGTTCGCAAACGCCATAACCAACCTCGATTCCTCGGGAAATATGATTGTCGCCGGGCGCACATCAATAATCGGGGATGTGCAACTCATAACCGGCGATGTGCGAAAAAGCGCGATACCCGCATTGCCATATAAGGGGCAAGAGCCGCTTGTTCAGGGAAACGTGGAAGCGATTAAGCGGCTTCCGGTTGTTAATACCGCTTTACTCGATGTCTCCTTCAACCGGTTTCCGGAGTATTTTAAAACAGCAGAAGGAACCGACCAATTGGTTACCCATTCTTTGGTATTTGATGGTGAGAGGGCCGACCTTTCTCCGTACAAAAATAAGACCGTATATATTGAGGGCTCCATCGAATTTAATCTGAGAGATTCTTCGGGAATTGATGAATCAGTGACCTTTGTTGTTGAACGAAGCGTTTTCATAAAGAACAATTCCTGTCTACACAATGTGAATTTCATTGCCAGGGAACGGATTGAAATTGGTCAGAACGCGCAGGTGAACAAAGCGCTTCTTTTTTCCAACGGCACTATTGATATTGGCGGGCAAAGCAGGGTCCAGGCCCAGGTACTTTCCAAGGACAGCATCACAATCCATGGGAACGCCATCCTGGCATACCCTTCGTTTGTATATAATTCAGGCAAGGTAATGGGCCAAAGCCTTGTTGGTGGCATTAAGATACTGGACAGCGCATTTGTTTCCGGAGCGGTTGTATACAACCGTATTGCACACGACGACCGGCTGATTACGTATAAAAGCCCGAATAAGCTGGAGGTGGGCAAGAGCGCTGTTATCAAGGGCATTGTCTTCTGCAACACTCATTGTCTGTTTCAGGGGAGAATGCTGGGACATATAACCACCCAGTCTTTTATCTATTCCAAAGGCGGCACTACATACAGGAATTGGTTGGTGGACAGTTATTTTAACAGGGAAGAGGGTGGTCATAGATTAGTATTACCGGTCATTTTTGGAGACAAACCTGATTTAATAACCCTGGTTTTACAGGAATTATGAAGAAAAGAGCGCTTTTTCTAACGAATCGGTCTGGTTTTACTTTGACAGAGATAATGATTGCGCTCGCGCTTTTTTCCGTGGTGGCTTTGCCAGCCAGCCGATACCTGTCCAGGATGATGGTTTCACAGACAGACCAGCAGCTTTATTATGCCATGCAATTGGCCCAGGCGGAAATGGAGCAATACCTGGCTTCCAGAGGAAATGAACCGGAAAATAAAACGGTTATGTTTAATGGTTTGAGCTGGGAGATTCAAATACAATCAACAGGAAACGGTTACAGGATAATAACGCTGAGCATTAATAAAAAAGGCGTAAAAGTATTGGATATCGTGACGGGAAAATATGCTCCATGAATTAAAAAATGATAAGGGGTTCACAATCACGGAGGTCCTTGTCGCAATCACCCTCAGTTCGCTGGTCATGGCCATGATCATCGGGCTTGCCACCTATTCCCAAAAAAGTTTTTATGTGTGGCAAAAAAAGAGTCTCACAAGTATTCAAGCGTACCGGCTTTTTAAAAAAATGGATAAGTTGGTTAAAGACATGCGGGAGATTGAATATTGCGGGGAAGACAGCGTGTATTATTTGTCCAAAGACGGTAAAGCGCGATCAATATTTGTAAAGGATTCCACCTTGTTTTCAGATACGACTTCCATAGCGCCGCATTTGAAAATTAGTGAATTTAGCGTCTTGTTTATACGCACGGCCACAGATACTGCCAAAGAATCGACCTCTGTGGATATTACGCCTTATTTCCAGTACTACATCAGTTTTGGTAAAAGGGACGCCGCGATCCAGGTCATGGGTGGAAGACGCATATGGTGAGAAGGCTATCTCTAAGTGCTTTTCTTGGGCAGGATAGGGCGCTTGATATTTATAAAAAACCATGGAATGAAATCCAAACATATCATATACTTGTTAATTTCCATCCATGATAGTATATTATTGGAGAACAGGAGGTCTCATGGCACAGTTGTCATTATATATCGACGATGTCTGCATCAAAAAACTGCGGGGCCGTGCCCGTAAGGAGCGTACTACCGTGTCCGGATGGGTGAGCGCGCGTATCCGCCGGCTCCTTGAGAATGAATGGCCCGACGGGTATTTTTCACTCTACGGCAAAGTCGGTGACGCTTCCTTCAAGCGACCGAGGCAGCCGCTGGTTTCCGCGGACCAACGCAGAGCGGCGTTATGAATTTTTATCTGGACACTGACACCTGCATTTTCTTCCTACGTGGAAAAGATGGGCGCCTTCTGGAGCATGTACAGCGCCATTGGCCTGAGGACATAAAAATACCATCCATGGTCAAAGCGGAGCTTTTACTCGGTGTGGAAAAGAGCCTCCGGAGGGATGAAACCGCGGCCGCGGTGCGGGCGTTCCTGCATCCTTATGAGATAGTGCCTTTCGACGGCAATGCGGCTGATTGCTATGCTTCCCTGCGCGCGGACCTGGAGCGTACAGGACATGTCATTGGCCCAAATGACCTGATCATAGCGGCAACGGTCATTTCGCGGCAGGGTCGCCTGGTGACGCACAACACAAAGGAGTTTTCGCGGATAAGGGAACTAAAGACCGTTGACTGGTCAAGGTAGGTTCACTGTAACGCGATCGCCAGGTATGGACGGCGAATCCCGTTTTGCGTCATATTCTGAAGATTTTATGGAAAAAATTGTCGTTTAGGATATATTTTAAATATTATGAAAAACAGTATCGTTACTATGCCGGCAGAGGCTTGCCGAGAAATGGCTTTGACGCTGATTGATAATCTTCCCCGTGATGAGTTTATAAAAATCACGGATGATATTAAAATGCGCGCCCGTCAAAGAGCGTTTAATGCCTTGGATCAAATGCGGTTGGCGGCAAAGCGTGGTGGGTTAAGGCGCAGGGACTTTGACCAAGCCTTAGAGAAAGTGCGTGCAACGAAAAGAAACAAAAGAAACCGTTATCGTCCTTGATACCAATCTTATTGTCAGCCATATTTGGGGCAGTCCGAATGCGGCAACGATTATGCAAGCCATTAGGGATCGTGCGAACCTTGTGCCTGTGGTCTCCCTTGAAATGCTTCAGGAATTAAAAGAAACACTCGCGAAACCCAAGATAGAGAAGAAGGTCGGCAAGGACATTGCGTCCGAGTTTGCGAAAGAACTGATGGTGTACGCGAAATATATTGAACCCAGGAAAAAAGTTGATGTATGTGAAGACCCTGATGATAACATGCTTTTCGAGTGCGCCGCAGAGGCTGGGGCCGAGTATATCATATCCGGTGACAAAGCTGTCTTAGCTGTCAAGGAGTATCTAGGGACAAAGGTTGTCTCACCTCAGGAGTTCATCGGGAAGATTTTGAATGCCAGATAAGGTGGTTGCCCCCGGAAAAAGCCCTTTATAGCTCGACAGTCAAAAGTTCTCAGACCTAATTGATGGCCTGGCACGGCGCATCAGCTTTCGCTTTGTTTGACTATTTCCATATTTAAGATAGTCATTTTTTCAACGATACACAATAGTTTTTTGTAATT
>Ga0208953_1000898_pt1 | contig 21036 bp, 17 predicted proteins | sample RifOxyB2_FD_184033 | JGI IMG/M metagenome (GOLD analysis project Ga0208953, IMG submission 184033) | Groundwater microbial communities from Rifle, Colorado - Rifle Oxygen_injection B2 (SPAdes) | ecosystem: Environmental > Aquatic > Deep subsurface > Groundwater | place: USA: Rifle, Colorado... | reverse complement strand
AAATAATAACGACCGGCGGCGGGGGAATGATAGTTACAGGCAGCAAAGCCATGGCCGACAGGGCCAAGTATCTTACGACCCAGGCAAAAGACGATGCTGTCCGCTATGTCCACAACGAGATCGGCTATAATTTCCGGCTTACAAATTTGCAGGCCGCTTTGGGAGTGGCCCAGATGGAGCAGCTTCATGCCTTTATTGAGATCAAAAAAAGGAATTACCGCAGTTACGCGGAACATTTAAGCGATATAGACGGGATAACATTTCTGGGCGCTCCGGAGCATACCTCGCCCAATCACTGGTTCTATTCCGTGCTTGTGGATAAGGCGGCGTATGGCCGCGACAGGGAAAGTCTGATGGTAGGGCTTGAACGCGTCGGCATACAGACCCGTCCGGTCTGGCGTTTGAACCACCTGCAAAAGCCGTATTCCCGCAACCAGGCTTATAAAATAAGCCGGGCTTTATGGTTTTGGGAGAGGACTTTGAATCTGCCCTGCAGCGTTTCTCTGACAGGCGGGGATATCAGGCGGGTTTGCGGGTTTTTGGGAAAATTATGCAGAAGATAAAAAAAATACTGATCAGCCCGGAGCTCACGGTTAAGCAGGCGCTGAAAAAGATGGATGAAGGCGGGGAGAAGATTGTGTTTGTCATCGGCCCGCAGAACATCCTGCTGGGGTCCCTTTCCGACGGGGATATAAGGCGCTGGATACTTAAAGGCGGACGGTTGACCGCCAAAGTCCCTTCCGTAATGAACCCGGCTCCTCACTGCCTTGAAGAGGGGTATTCACAGGAGGCCGCCAAAGCTATGTTGGTTGAACAGCGCTTCGCGTGCGTTCCGGTCGTGGACAGGCAGCGCCACGTGAAGAATGCCGTCTGGTGGTTCGATTTCCTGAAGGATAAGGCGCATAAGACTCATAAGCTGAACCTGCCGGTTGTTATTATGGCCGGAGGGAAGGGCGTGCGGCTGGCCCCCTTGACCAATATACTCCCAAAACCTCTGATGCCGATAGGCGACAGTACGATGACGCAATGTATCATACAGCGTTTCTCCCAGTACGGCTGCCGCGATATTTACATGTCCATAAATTTTAGGGCCAACCTGATAAAAGCGTATTTCAGCGATGTCCGGGGCGATTACGACCTTAAGTTCATCGAGGAACCTAAACCGCTGGGAACGGCCGGGAGTCTTTATCTGCTCAGGCAAAAGATAAAAACCACTTTTTTTCTCAGCAACTGCGACGTTATTATCGACGCGGATTATTCGGATATACTTAGTTTCCATCGGGAGAGTGGGAATAAAATAACTATTGTGGGTTCAATGAAGCATTTTACCATCCCGTACGGTGTCTGCGATATAAAAAAGGGCGGGGCTTTGGCGGCCGTCAGAGAAAAGCCGGAGTATGATTTTCTGGTGAATACGGGCATGTATCTGGTGGAACCCGAGATTTTAAAGCTAATCCCGGACAACTCATTTATGCACATGACGGAACTTATAGATAAATGTCTTGCAAAAGGCGTTAAAACGGGGGTTTATCCGATCTCGGACAAATCCTGGGTCGACACTGGGCAATGGGAACAGCTGCAGGAAACCCTTGCGCGGCTTGGCGTTAAATAGCGATGAAACCGATCCTTCTTCTTGGCGGCGGCGGGCATGCGAAATGCGTGATAAACGCTTTGCGCCTCTCCGGTGTCTACGCGCCGGCCGGCATACTGGATATTAAGTCCCGGGTCGGTCAGAAAGTATTGGGTGTTGCCATAACCGGCTGCGACAGCGATCTTCCCGCGTATTTCAATCGCGGTATCAAGTTCTGCTGTATAACCCTGGGCAGTACCGGCGACCCTTCCGGGCGGATAAAGCTTTGGGCCCTGGCGCAAAAAGCGGGTTTTCAATTCCCGAATATTATTCATCCGTCCGCTGTCGTGTCAAAAAACGCGGTACTGGGCCAAGGTAATTATATCGGCCCGATGGCGGTGGTCAACCCCGGAGCCTTAATAGGGGATCACTGTATCCTCAACACTGGTTCAATTATAGAGCACGACTGCAGCATAGGCGACTTCGCGCATATAGCACCCGGCGCCGCGCTCAGCGGCGGTGTGCTGGTGGGGGACCGGGCTCATATAGGCACCGGGTGCGCGGTCACGCAGTGTGTGAAAATCGGCGCTGATTCAGTTGTGGGCTCCGGCAGCGTGGTTATTAGGGATATTCCCGCCCGTGTGGTCTGCTGCGGGAACCCCGCTAGAAAAATTAATAGTAAATGAAGAAAAACGTGTTTATCGTGGCCGAAGCGGGCGTAAACCATAACGGTTCCCTTGCTTTAGCGAAAAAGCTGGTTGCCGCGGCTAAAATAGCCGGGGCGGACGCTGTTAAATTTCAGACCTTCAAAGCCTCCAGTCTGGCCGCGGCCTCGGCGCCTAAAGCGGCTTATCAGGTCCGTACCACCGGCTCTTCGGATTCCCAATTCCAGATGCTAAAGAAACTGGAGCTGGGCGGCCTTGCGCATAAAGTCCTGTGGGATTACTGCCGGAAACTGGGAATACGGTTCCTCTCTTCTCCGTTTGACCCGGAAAGCGTAGATTTCCTCCTAAAACTGGGCCTGCACATCATTAAGGTCCCTTCCGGGGAGATAACGAATCTGCCCTATCTCAGGAAAGTCGGCGCCGCCCGCAGGAAGATCATCCTGTCTACCGGCATGGCGACCCTTAAAGAAACAGGCGCCGCTCTTAAAGTTCTTACAACCGCCGGCACGGCCAGGAGAAACATCGTTTTACTGCATTGCAGCACCGAATATCCGGCCCCGATGAAGGACGTGAATTTGTCGGCTATGCTTACCCTGGCGAAGAAATTCAAGGTCAGGGTGGGGTATTCCGATCATACGGAGGGTATAGAGGTTTCTGTGGCGGCGGCGGCGCTCGGCGCGGAGGTTATAGAGAAACATCTTACACTTGACCGGAAAATGAAGGGCCCGGACCACAAGGCAAGCCTGGAGCCCCGGGAGTTCCGGGATATGGTAAAAGCCATAAGGAATATAGAGGCGGCCCTTGGAAACGGGATTAAAAGACCTTCTCTTTGCGAATTGCGCAACGCCAAAGTAGTCCGTAAAAGTTTGACGGCGATAAAGTCGATAGCTAAGGGAGAGGCATTTTCCCGGGATAATATAGCTCCAATGCGGCCCGCCGGGGGCATGTCTCCCATGTTGTGGGATAAAGTCATAGGGTGTCAGGCCCCTAGTCGTTTTCAGCCTGGTGAAAAAGTGAAATTAACATGAAGGAAATAGGATGAGACGGCTTAAGATATGCGTCTTTACCGGCACAAGGGCTGAATATGGCTTGCTGAGGCCCCTGATGGGACTGATACGCGCCGATAAAGGCTGCTTGTTGCAGGTGATAGTGTCCGGAACTCATCTTTCGCCGAAGTTCGGTCTTACATACAGGGAAATACTTAAGGATGGTTTTAAAATAGACAAAAAAGCCCGGATGAGGGTGGGGAACGATTCACCGACTGGCCTTTGCGCCGCAATGTCTGATGGGCTAGTGAGCGTTGCGCACGCTTATGACCAATTGAAGCCGGACGCTGTTGTTATTCTGGGGGACCGGTTTGAGGCCCTTTCCGCCGCCATCTCAGCCGTTACGATGAGGATCCCGATAGTGCATTTGCATGGGGGGGAATCAACTTTCGGTGTGATAGACGAATCTTTCCGCCATTCAATAACCAAGATGAGCTGGCTTCATTTTACATCTACAGAAAAATATCGGAAAAGAGTCGTGCAGCTTGGTGAAACGCCGGGCCGTGTGTTTATGGTCGGCGCCGTCGGTCTTGACAGCGTACGCACGCTTAAGCTATTGGAGAAACCGGTTCTGGAGCACCGGCTTGGTTTTGTTTTTGACGGGCCGGTAGCCGCTGTTACGTTCCACCCCGTCACTCTGGATAGTGAATCTCCCGGGAAGCAATTTTCGGCCCTCTTGAAAGCGTTGGAGCTTTTTCCGGACCTTAGACTGGTTTTTACAATGCCGAACGCGGATACCGGCAGCGGGGAAATAGTTAAGCTTGTAAAAAGCTATGTACGTGCCAATCCCGAAAGGGCCAGGGCTTTTGTATCCCTCGGACAATTAGGTTATCTTTCATTGCTGAAGTATGCAGCTCTAGTGATAGGCAACTCATCCAGTGCAATAATCGAGGCGCCTTCCTTCCGAATCCCCAGCGTCAATATAGGCGACAGACAGAAGGGGCGCGTCCAGGGCTCTACGATCATTAATTGCGCGCCCCGGACCGCAGATATCGCGGCGGCGGTAAAAAAAGCCCTATCCCCCGGATTTATTAATAACTGCAGGGGTTCAAAGAATCCGTATGGAGACGGTAAAGCATCCTCACGGATATTCGGTACGCTGAAAATGCGTCTAAGAAAAGGGGCGGACCTTAAAAAGGCATTTTACGACTTGAGGCCCTGACTTTGCGTTGGGAATTGCGGTTTTAAAAGAGGCGCAGACCTATTAATGAATATTCTCATTACAATAGCCGCCAGAGGCGGATCGAAAGGGGTAAAGAACAAGAATATCCGCAGCCTTTGCGGGAAGCCTCTTATCGCTCATACCGTACTGCAGGCGCTTAAATGGAGGAAAGCCGCCAGGGTGGTGGTGTCTACGGATTCTCCTGAGATAGCCGCCGCGGCGGTCAAGGCTGGTGCGCTGGCGCCTTTTATGCGGCCCACTGAGCTTGCCGGTGATGCCGCGGGGAAGATCCCGGTCATCGTACACGCTGTTTGTAAATGTGAGGAGCTGTACTGCGAGAAATACGATTATGTCATAGATCTGGACGCTACCGCGCCGCTCCGAAAAGTCGCGGATATCGACCTGGCTTTTAATAAAGCGGTAGCTGAGAAAAAGCAAGTGCTGTTCAGCGTTGTTCCCGCGCATAAAAGCCCTTATTTCAATATGGTGGAGCTGGACGGAAAAGGGGTAGCCCGTCTTTCCAAAAAGCCGGCCTCGCCGATACTGCGCAGGCAGGACGCTCCCGCGGTGTATGACATGAACGCCTCTATTTATGTTTGTAAAAGGGGCTTTTTTGACGCTGAACCTGTGACTTATTTTACTGAGAATACCGGCATATATGTGATGGACCGCATATCCGGGTACGATATAGATACCGAGGAAGATTTCCGGTTCATAGAGTATCTTGTCAAAGAAGGCGTCTGGAGATTCGATTATGAATGATTACATCGGTAGGATGAGGCTTGACGGGAAAGCCGCCGTGGTTACCGGCGGCTTGGGCCTGATAGGCCGCGAGATCTGTACGGCTTTGGCACAGGCCGGAGCGAAAGTAATTGCCGTGGATATAGACAGGGTGAAAGGCCGGGCTTTTGAGAAAAAGCTCAGAGCGACAGGATTGGACCTCGGCTATGAAAACATCGACCTGGCGAAGCTGGAGCGTCTTGACGCGGCAATGGACGTTTTGCGGTCCAAATATGGCTATATCGATGTTTTCGTCAATAACGCGTATCCCCGCACCAAAGATTGGGCGGCGCGCCCTGAAGCCCTGAAGCTCGCGTCATGGCGGAAGAATATCGATATGCAGCTTAATTCTTACGCGTGGCTCAGCAGAAAGGCCTGTCTGCTGATGCGCAAAAGAGGGGGCAGTGTGATCAATATCGGTTCCATTTACGGGATACAGGGGCCGGACGCAAGGGTCTATAAGAATACAGGCCTGTCCCTTCCCATGGCTTATGCGGCCATTAAAGGCGGCGTTATCAATCTTACCCGTTATCTGGCGGCCTATTTCGGGCCTTACGGCATAAGGGTGAACACGGTGTGTCCCGGCGGTGTGCTCAACGGGCAGAACAGGAAATTTGTGCGCAATTACGCTGAAAAAACACCGTTAAAGCGCATGGCGAACCCGGAAGACGTGGCCGGCTGCGTTCTTTTTGCCGCCTCCGATCTGGCTTCTTATGTGACCGGCGATACGTTGATGGTGGATGGAGGATGGTCTATAGTTTGATCCCGCGCCGCATATGATGAACGTACGTATTATTCCCCGGCTTGATATAAAGGGCCCTGACCTGGTAAAAGGCATACACCTTGAGGGCCTGCGGGTGCTTGGCCAGCCTTCGGAATTTGCCAGGCATTACTATGAGAACGGGGCGGATGAGCTTATATTTGTGGACGTGGTGGCTAGTCTGTATCAGCGTAACAGTCTTAAGGAGATGATCTCAAGGATCGCGCAAGAGATATTCATTCCGCTTACCGTCGCGGGAGGTATCCGTACGATACAGGATATAAAAGAGGTTCTCCGTGCCGGCGCCGATAAGGTCGCGGTCAATACCGCGGCGATAAAAGATCCTGAGTTCATACGCACCGCTTCCCGTATGTTCGGTTCTTCTACCATAGTCCTCTCGATCGAGGCCCTGTTAGAAAATGGACGATACCTGGCTTATACCGATAACGGTCGTGAATATACTGGGGTGGAGGCTATAGGCTGGGCAAAGAAGGCCGAGGAACTGGGCGCCGGAGAAATACTCCTGACTTCAATAGACAGAGACGGGACGGGCGAAGGATTTGATATTGAGCTGACCAGGAAAATTTCCGAAGCGGTATCTATCCCGGTAATAGCCTGCGGCGGCTGCGGCGACCTTGAGGATATAGCAGGCGTGATAAGGGAAGGGCGTGCCGACGCCGTTTCAATGGCGTCAGTCCTTCACTACGCGGTTGCCAGCGGGCGCGGCAATTCGGTAACGACTGGTGAAGGCAACACGGAATTTATAAGGAGCGGCAGAAAAGCCCTTCCGAGCATAAAAGAGCTTGAGATAAGCGGTATAAAGGAATATTTGAGCTCCCGTTCTATTCCTTGCAGACATGGGGCCGGGTGCCATGTCTGATAAAAAAACGGTAATAGTCGATTACGGAATGGGAAACATGTTCAGTGTCAGGCGTGCATGCGAACATGCAGGCATAGACGCGGTTGTCGCCAGCGATAAAAATACGATAACAAAAGCGGATTCCGTCATATTGCCCGGCGTGGGCGCGTTCGGAAACGCGATGGAGAACCTGAAGAAGCTTGATCTTGTCGCGCCACTGACGGATATGGTCGCCTCGGGAAAGCCCTTTATGGGCATATGTCTGGGCTTTCAGCTCCTTATGAGCGAAAGCGAGGAGTTCGGATGCGCTTCCGGGTTGAATATCATCAGGGGGAGTGTTAAAAAATTTCCTGTAAAGAACAGCGAAGGCGCCAAAATACCGCAAATAGGCTGGAACTCTGTGCTTAAGTATCCGGGCGGGGATTGGGCCGGCTCCATGCTTGACGGGGTATGCGAGACGGATTATATGTATTTTGTCCACTCGTTTTATGTCGAGCCGGAGGATAGCGCGATAAAATGTTCCCGCACCGCTTACGCGGGCATTGATTATTGCTCAAGTATTTCCACCGGCAATATTTTCGGATGCCAGTTCCATCCGGAGAAAAGCGCTTGGACCGGCCTGAAGGTGTATGCGAATTTTAAGAAAAAAATAGGCGGAGCCTGATATGCATCTTGAAGCTAAATACGGATTGCCCGGCAAAGTGGTCTTCTGCAAAAAGTGTGTGATGTCCAACCAGAGACCGGCGTCGGCCACTGAATTTAGGCACACCATAGATAGTAAAAAGACGACCCTGGCGATAAACGAGGAGGGGGTCTGCGATGCCTGCCGCGTGGCGGACGGCAAGGAAAATATAGACTGGAATAAGCGTGAAAAGGAATTACTTAAGTTGCTGGATAAACACAGAAAGAACGACGGCGGTTACGACTGCATAGTGCCCGGCAGCGGCGGCAAGGACAGCGCTTACCAGGCTCATGTGCTCAAGTATAAATACGGTATGCATCCCCTTACAATAACATGGCCGCCGCTAATGTATACCGACTACGGGTATCGGAATTGGAAGAATTGGCTTGAGGTCGGGGGATTTGACAATATCACTTTCAAACCCAACGGCCGGGCCATGAAGCTGCTGACCAAACTTTCCATCGAAAATCTGCTGCACCCGTTCCAGACCTTCATTCTGGGACAGAAAAATCTGGCCCCTAAAATTTCACTGCGCTATGATATCCCGCTGGTGTTCTACGGTGAGAACGAAGCGGAGTATGGCAACCCCATTGCCGATACAACTACCTCGTTGAGGGATAAGTCTTACTACACGATGAAAAATCTGGATGAGATTTGTCTGGCTGGGGTTAGTATAAAGGGATTGCAGAAAAAGTACGACTTGAAGCTTAATGACTTGTTGCCTTTCCTGCCTCCCGCTGCCGAAGAAATTAGGGATAAATCCGTAGAGGTTCATTATCTGGGGTATTATTTAAAATGGGTCCCCCAGGAAGTATATTATTATGCGGTTGAAAACACGGGGTTTAAAGCCAGACCTTTCCGCACGCAGGGCACCTACAGCAAGTATAATGGCATAGACGACAAAATAGACGACCTTCACTTTTACACCACATTCATTAAATTCGGTATCGGACGCGCGACTTACGACGCTTCACAGGAGATACGGAACCGGCATATTACCAGGGAGGAAGGGAAGGCCCTGGTAAAAAGGTTCGACGGAGAGTTCCCGGACAAGTATTTCGTAGAGATAATGGAATATCTTGAAATGAAGCCTGAATATTTTATGGAGTTATGCGACAAGTTCCGTTCTCCGCATCTCTGGCATAAGACCCCGAATGGTTGGAAGCTCCGTCACACAGTGAACAATGACGGCGTAGACGACGCCGCGGCCTGATGATGAAAAAACTGATCTTTTTGGGCCATATCCCACTGACCGACAATTATAAGCGTTATCTCTCCATGGATCTAATGGCTGCGCGGGGGGTAAAGTTTGAATACTGGGACATTACAGCCCTCTATGCTGAAGATTTTACGATGCCGGGAGAAATTAGCGCCCCGTGCGTCAGGAAGTTTGCCTCACTGGAAGAACTGGAAAGTTATCTTGTCCCAAGAGCCGGGGAGATATTCGTCGTCACTGTCGTGGCGTTTGAACCGCGCCTGCTCTCCTTAATGAGGATGCTTACCAGGCACAATGTAAAAGTAGGACATCTGGCCGTTGGCCTATCGCCTCAGCCTTCAGGCGGCGCTGTAAGCCGGCTATGGGAAAAGCTGCATTATCTTGTAAGTTGGGCGGAGTTGTCATCCTTCCTGGCATATAAGGCCTGTGCTGTCCTTAAGAGGCTGGGTTATATCAAAAAATATGACGTTGTTTTTGCGGCGGGGGCGGCCGCCTGCTATATCCATGCCGGCAGCGCGGCGGCAGTGGTTGAGATAAACCACTACGATTATGATAGTTTTCTGGCGCATTCCGGAGAAGAAGAGAGACTTGTATACGGCAAATATTGTGTGTTCCTGGATGAAAACCTGGCCGGGCATCCGGATCTGAAAATGCTGGGCCTTGATCTTATAGATCCCGCGAAATACTATAATGCGCTGAATGATTTCTTTAACAGATTGGAGACGGCGTCCGGGGCGCGTGTGGTCATAGCGGCCCATCCGAAATCGGAATATTCGGAAAATATTTTTAACGGCCGCAAAATCTTCAGGCATCTGACTCGCCGGCTGGTCAGATATTGCGATTTTGCGTTCTCCGTGGGCAGTAACTCCTCGGGTTTTGCCGCGATCTATAATAAACCTTTATTTTTTATTTATACCAGTGAAATACTTAAAAAATACAAGGCCATAAAATACAACCTGTATCCGTTTTCGTGCGCCGACACGTTCGGCACACAGGCGTATGATATCGAGCGGCCTGACGTGCCGCCGGTCATTCCTCGGATCGATACCTCCAGATATCTCGCGTATAAGTATAGGTATCTTACTTCCCGGGGGTGCGAGGCCCGCCTTAACGTTGATCTAATACAGGAGTTTCTCTCACAAGGGGGCGTAAAGTGATCCGTAAAACATGGGCCGACCAGGTCCCGGCTTTTCTCCGAAGCGAACATGCGATTATTTTTCTGGCCTACACGGCATCCTACGGTCTTATGTTGTTGAACAGGGGCATCTATTGGGAAGACTGGCTGATCTATAATCACACCGCAGCCGATAATGTTTCTTTTTTTCGCGATCTGGGTTTTTTTATGTCCTGGCCGGGGTATTTGTACGGATTTATCGGCCAATTTGCGGCCCCGGCTCTGATCTGCAGATTCATTACTTTTATTTCATTCTTGACCGCCGCCTTTTGCCTAAACGGAGTGCTTGCTACCATAAGGGAGATGGACCGGGAGGCCCGGCTTCTTGTCGTCCTGCTGTTCTCTGTTTTCCCGTTCTTTACTTTCCGGATAGCTATAGGAACGCTGCACTACAGCTTGTGTTACGGCTTTTTCTTCGCCGCATTTTATGTTTTAGCCGGATATTTCGACAGAGGGAAACTGTGGCGCAGACTGCTTGCTGGTGTGTTGTTTTTTGCCGCGTGTACTACAAGATCATTCCTGGTGTTGTATATACTGGCCGCGGCCTATATAATTTACAGGGACGGCGGCCGGTTTTTACGGATACCCGCAAAATACTTAGATCTTTTCGTTTTGCCGGTAGTGGTTTTCCTTCTGAACAGGCATTTTTTTCCGCCTTTGGGCGAATATTCGGCTGAGAATTATAACGCAATAAATCCGGCCAGAGCGCTTATGGCCCCTCTTATCATAGTCAAAAATTTCGGAGATAATGTCATATACGTTCTGAAGGAATCATTTCTTGGTTATGGAGTGTTTTTTCTTCTTATTGTTTTGATCGCTGCTGCTGCGCGGTTATTGGTCTTGCGTAGGGGGGTGAAGAACGAATTTGCCCACAATGACTTGAAAATGTTACTGGTGGGCGCGCTGGCGTTCGCGGCAGCGGCTTTTCCGTATATAGTCATAGGTAAAAATCCAATGCCGGGCTCCGTGGACAGATTTCAGCTTCTCCTGCCGCTGGGCTCAAGTATTATGGTCTATTATGGGCTTAAGCTGCTCCTTGGCCGGATCTCACGTCCGGTAGTTATGCTCATATTGCTGGCCTTTATTGCCGGTAATATGAGAACGGCGGTAGCGTATCAGCGCTTTTGGTATAAAAAAGCGGCGGTAATGGAGTATATCCGAACTTCGGCGGAAATAAAAAACCATAGCACTTTCCTGGTAGCGGACCATACGGTATACATGCACCCGATACCGTATGAAATGGCCTTCTATGAGTTCGCCGGATTTTTCAAGGCGATCTATGGGGAACAGACCCGTATAGCTTATTATTTGCCCCGAGATATTTACAGTATAACCAAGATCCGGGCTTTCGGAAGGGAGAGGTTCAATACCAGGGATTATCGGCCTGTTCCTCCGCAGGTCAGATTAATAATTGAAAAAGGGGATCGAGACCTCGGTGTCCGGGAAATGGCGCGGCTGTTGCGCGCCGAATGGCTGTCTCCGTCGAAATTTAAGGGAAACGTGAAAAATGCGGTCAAAGTAAATGCGGTCGCGGTGAAGGGTTAACCGATAAGCGAGGCGTAAAGGTCGGTGAATTTTTTGGTGATGACTTCCCAGGAGTAGTTCTTCTTTGCGAAAACGTTCAGTTTGGCGCCCATTTCCACAAAAGAGTTTCTGCGGGCATGCATATTCAGCAATCCGTCCCTTAAGCCTTCCACAGTGGCGGGAATGACAAATCCTCCGCCCTCTTCTTCGACCTCATTAATCCCGCACTGGTCCGTAAGAAGCACCGGTTTTGAAGCCATAGCGGCTTCAAGGACGACTATGGACATGGCCTCCTGCCTTGATGGGATAACAAGGAACTCGCAGCCGGAAAGAAAGGCGGCTTTGGTTTCCTGGTCCACAAAACCGGCAAAATGCGTCCTGTCGGCTACTCCGTGCTTTTCCGCCGTGGCTTTCAGGGCCTGAAGCATACCGTTATCCGGCCCCAGAAAGACAAGGCTGTACGGCAAATCGTCCTTAATTGCTATGAACGCGTCAAGCAGCATGTCGGGTCCTTTTATGCTGTTTAGGCGGCCCAGAAAAGCTATGTACGGCCTGGAAGGGGCGGTGGAGGTATTGGAAGGTTTCAGCGGTTCAATATCGATCCCGTTAGGGATGACGGAGATCTTTTCCGGTTTCACTCCATAGTTCAGAAAATGCGGCACTTCATTTTTTGTGATAGCGATACAGCGGGACGCCTTGAGTATGATCGCCTTGCCTATGATCATGTTGTACAGGCGTTTGAGCGTTTTTGAACGGCCGAATATCGGAAGCGCGCCGGCGGGACAGACAACATAAGGTTTGTGCTGGGAGCGGGCAATAAGATAAACATATGCGTTCAGCAGGCACCAATGGTTCATTATGTGGATAACGTCCGCCCGCTTTACGGCTGCTGTTATTGCTCCCATATCGGGGACGGGAAAATAAAAACGTTCCCATACGCATTTTAATGCGGTGACCTTGATCCCTGGCAGTTCCCGGGATTTTTTCCCTGGGCAGGTCGTGGTGAGTATTTCACAGTCGATGCCGGCGGCTGAAAGATGACGGGTCATCTGCACTGTCCTTTCGACCGTGCCTCCTCCTTTTACGTCATCCAGGGTCATTATTACGTTAAGAACGCGCATTTGGTGTATATATGCCTAAATCTGTTAAGTCGCCATAATTCTAAACGGTAATCTGCCGCTTGAATTTATCGGCTGCCAAGTTGTACGCGAAGCTGAGGTCGTTCTTCTCTATGATCCGCATAAGAACGCATGCGGCTGGAAAAATAGCGAACATTATGCCTTTCACTATGATCTCGCTTGTATGAGATATGTTCAGCCTGTATATATAATACAAAAAACCCGTTTCCGCGAACATCAGCGTAAAAAGAATGGCGGTTTTCCGCTTATCGAGAGGGAGTGGCGTAAGGCGGAATCCTATGACGAGCTGGGCGAATTGTAATATGCCCATGGATAGAAACATGGCGAAGGCGGCACCCATAAGTCCAAAACGCGGAATAAGAACTACGTTGGCGGCCGTGGAGAGCAGTAATCCGATGGCATTGATAGGTATCTGGTAGAATGTTTTTGTCGGATCATGATAGATGAGCCAATATGAGATCAAGCCAAGCGCGCCGAATATGTGGCAATAAATATAAAGCGGTATTACGCGTATGGCCTCGTAATACGCCGGAACGGTCAGCATCATAATCAGTTCTTTTGATATAAGTATCAGTCCAAGTCCCAGCATTAAAACGACGGCTATCACTTTGAGCTGCAGATCGGCGAGTTTGGCCTTGGTTTCGCCGGTGTTCGAGGTCAGGAGGTCCATTGTGGCGGGCGACAGCGCCCCGCCGATGCCGTCTATGGCCATTTTAAGTATGAGGCCGAACCTGTTGCTCATGTCTAGTATCCCGACCTGCTGTATGCCTTTAAAGCGATTTATGGCGAATTTGTCGAAATACTGATAAAAAAATGCCATTATGGACGAAGGTATCTGCGGCCAGCAATATAACAGGGATTCTTTAAGTAGCTCCAAACTGAAGATGCGTCTGTACAGGTGCTGGACCCTGAAAAATGACACGAATGTCTTTAACGTCTCGCTTGCGGCGCCTGCGATTAAAAGCGCCTGCCATGTGAGATCCGTGCCGATCACTAGCCCGAGCGACAACAGGACGTAAGAAATCGTCGCCACCGCTTCATTGGCGAACCATCCCCGGCTTTCGTGCATATTCTGCAGCACTGTCTGATTTGTCGCATTGATATAAACAAGAAGGTATTGAGCAGTTGCCACCATCAGCCAGGACAGGCTCATGCCTCCATGGAATACCTGGTCGTTTATTAGGCCGAAAAATACAGTCAGAAAACATGTATACAGCAAGGACCCCAGGATCATGAACAAAAGATTGGAAAACAACATGCTTCCCAGGATGTCGCCATTGTCCTTGTACTTGAAGTAAAATCTGATGGAGGAATTCGTCACTCCCGCCGCGAGTATTGCGCCGAACATACTTACAGCGGTTATGAGGTTCATCGTCCCATAGTCTTCGGGAAGCAAATGCCTTGTCAAAACAGGCAAGGTCAGAAAAGTGAGAGCGTTCCTAAGCAGAGGCGCCGCGGTATAATAGAATACGCCTGTAATAAAATGATGTTTTGTAGTGGGCATTTACGTCAATAAGCGGCAACTTCGGAACAAACGACCCGTCAATACCATATGTTATATAATATACAAACGTAGAGTAAACGATTCTTTTGCCGGCAAATAATGGGCGGAAAGACAGGGTCGCTTTTCAGGCTGACCTAAGGTGTAAAAAATGACAACTAAGGAGACCGTTGTGACGTTTAAGAACGTTGATCCGGCGTTTAGCGAGCTGTCTGAAAAGGGTAAGAATCATCAGCCGAAAGGCCGGGAAAGCCGAATAATGCTTGAAAAGTTTACTAAGCCGGAGCGATACCGGGAAGTCTACTTGCACAATCTTGGCGAATTGAATAAAACAGATTGGGATCCATGTTTTCAACACCTGATAGAAACTCTTTCCGCGTCTACGGGTATTTCGCACAAAATAGTAGCAATGGAGTTGAAAAGATCCATTGGGATAGCCAACGAAGCAACACCTGGTTTACTGAAGACCCGCCTGAAGAATCTTGGGTTGCCGGTCATCTTTTTATTGAATGCCATAAAACACCAGATGCGGGAATTCCGTTTTAAAGCGGAAAAAGCGGATATTATTGTGGACCTGTGGTTTCAGGATGCGAGGGATAATTTTTATGGAGAAGAGTTTTTGCGTCGGCTGTCCGAAGAAGGTAAATGTCTGTTAGTGGATTTTAACAAAGAAGAACATTACGGCCTTCTTTCGGCTCTGCGTCTTTTTCCTAAATATTTTAGAGCTTGTCTGCGCGCTCGGCGGATATCGGCAGTTCATGGTCTGGACCTTCAAAGGTTCTTGTACCGGTTTTTTGTGAATTATCTTGCCGGCAAAGCATTCGCATCCGTCGGCGCCAAAATGGTTCTTTCCGGGCAGGATAATGGATGCTCCATTGTAAAGGCGAAAGCCGCCGGCTGCGAAACATTTTTTATACAAAACGGACTTCGTATGCATATCAGCGATACGTGCTTTAAATATTCCGATTATTATGTCAGTATGGGGCGGGGGGAGGTGTTGCAGGTATTCAATGAAAGCGGGTGTGAATTTAGAAACATCTACCCCTTGGGTTCTTTGAGATTTGCCAATTATCTCGCAAGCGTGGGAGGGCGTCGCATTGAGATGAAATACGACTTTCTTTTCGTTGAATCAGGATATCTTACGATATTCTTTAACCCCGGTTATTTTGCCACTTCAACGGAGCGCTTCGATCTTTCTTTTTCCAGCGAAGCGACTGTCAAGTCCCTCCAGATAATCAAAGAGATTGCCGATAAGGGGCGCTATCGGGTCGCATTCCAGACGCAGTTTAAGGGCGAAACGGCCCTGATAAAAAATTTGGGTTATTACTCAGATAAGATTACATACTTTGAAAAAGGCGAGCGTTCTATATACCAGACGGCTCTTGAATCGGAAGTAATCCTCAGCACGGTTTCCACAGTTTGTATGGAGGCGATGGGGATAGGGAAAAAGGTCGGGTTTATCAATTTTTCCGGCAATGACAGTCTTAACTGGTCTTTCCGGGATCTGAATGCGGAGTACAACTCCGCAAGCAAAGAGGATTTTGATTCGTTCTTGGAGCGTATAAGAAAACAGTCTCCGGAATGTTTAGCGGCGCTCGCACATCAGGACCCCGACTATATAGCAAAAGTCATGCATATTGTCAGAGGCATCCTTGTCCCCTGATCATCCGGTCATACATCAACACGCGTCAGGCGAGCGTTTTTTAAAAGACCTGTGGGATGCCAGAGGCGGGGGCCAGATTACGATAGCTGGCCTTATTCCCGTGAGCCGCTTTTGCGGCATACGCATCTTATGCATTCCCGGTCAAGGCCGTAAGAAAAATCAGGAGCGGACAGATTTTCGTATAGGGAGGCCTTTACGCCGGTCGCCCGGGAAAGCGCCTGGCCGTATTTCCTGGCGGCTCGATAGACCGCTTTGTACGCGCTTTCCGGGATATGGGCTTTAAGCAATTCCCTCGCCCGGCGTTTGAGCGTTACCCTGCTGTTTGTTTCCGCGACCCTTTTCGCAGCGAGTCTGGCATCCTCCAACTTCAGGCCGGTGCAACTGCTGAACAGAACTTCGAAGCCGTTTTTTCTGAAAATATCCTTCAGCGAACTCTCAGAAAAAAACGATAAATGGGGCGTGTCCTCGTAACCGGGATGCTGGCGCACACCTATTCCCGGCACTTCGCAGACGAAAACTCCGTCGTCGGCCAAGAGGTCTCTGACGTTCTTAAGAACCTTCGGTAGGTCCGGCGCATTGTAATGTTCGAGCACATGGGACATCAGGATCAGAGCGAAGTGCCTTCCAGAAAGCTTCCTAGGGGGGGTGGCGGAAAAGACATCTTCGATCACTTCAACTCCGGCCGCCCGCAGCGCTTCCTGACAGAAGGAGTCGGGTTCGACCGCGACGCATTTTATTCCCGGCAGCAGTTCCTCGGCGGTTATAAAAGTGGCGCTGCCGCCGGGTCCAATATCAAGGAACGACTCTCCGGGCTTGAAATCTCTGAAAGTTTTGGCCAGAAGCAGTTGGGCAGCGGCGCGGGTGGAAAAAACGGCCGCTCCTGAGCCGCCGTCAGGGGCGAAATGCGAGGAGTTTTCGGCGCGGTAATGGGAGGAATAGAAAGCTGAAAGTTTGGCTTCGTCGATAAATGGATACGCGAAACCGAAGCCGCAGTTGTTGCATACAAGGATGCTCAGTCCGTCGAAAATGCCGCCCTTTACCGTGAGGTTCACATATTCCGTGCTTGTGAGGAAGTCCAGGTGTCTGTCGCAGACGGGGCACTGTTCTTGCATAATGTGCTATTTTAGCGATAATGACGGTAGTTTGGCAAATTTACCACGTCAAAATTCTTCAACTGCGGGCGGCGGCACGACTAATCGCTCGTATGTTTGCTACAATCAGTCGTAATGCGCCGTGACGGTGTCGGGCAACTGATCTTATGGGAACAGGAATATCTTCCACGGGAAGTCAGGGATACTCGCTTAACGCCATCCTCAGGGCTGTGGCTGCTTTTGGGTTCCTTCTGAATGTAGGTATGTTCGTCTTACTTGGCGGGAATCAGTACTCCTCTTTTTTTTCGGTGGCGGCAGGGTCTGTGCTGTATGTACAGGTATTCCTTATGCTGTTGCTGGAGAGCCGGTATAAAAATCCCTTTCTGCTGCTTTTTAGTTTGTTGGTGCTTTTTTTCTACGCGGGCAGAGTGACAACACTGCTGATAATTCCTTATTCTCCTATATTTCAGTATAACGCTGCCTCTTCTGCGGCTGTTTTGAAAACGCTTTTGTATGTAATAGTCGCCAATTTTTTTATTGTCGGCGGGCTCTGTTCGAATTTTGTTAAAGCGTTACCTGTCGGGGCGCGCAAGATGGGCTTTCATGGTTCCGCTCAGCTTGTGGCTACATCAGCCGTCTGGATCGGGGCCCTCTATAGTCTTTTAATAATTTCCCTCGGCGATGTGTCATTGAACACGACCGTGCTCCGCCTTAAAGGGTATGCCGGAATTCTCTTTAACGGTAATGTGCTTATCAGTGTGGCAGCCGTGGTCTGGGTGTATTCGGAGAACTTCTCCGGCGTATATAAAAAGGCCTTCCTTTGGGGAGTGACAGCGTATCTCGCCCTGCAGACCGTCGCCGGCAGTCGGTCCGTGCTTCTGTCCGCGTTGATGACCGTTATGTTCGTGTTCCTGGCGGGGGATAAACCGCTCTTGTTCAGAAAAAAAACTCTTTTTGCGGCCGGCGGGGTGATCTTGTTAGGGTTTCTCGCGTTTTCGGTAGGGACTTATTTCAGGTGGGGGAATACTTACGGGGGAGCGCTCAAGTTGGAGAATCTGGTGAAGTACAGGATCTACCTGCCATACATCTCTCCTCTTAAAGCCTTCAGCCGGATAGGTTTTCTGGACAGCGCGGTGGATCTGATGGCGAACGCCGATAAATATTCCCCCGTTATAAATCCCGTTTACTATTTCAAAAGCGTGATCGATAACGCCCTGACCCCCGGCTTCGAGGTCTTTGATGCGCCTAAAGCCGCGAACGCGCTGCGCTTTCTGTACATGGGGCTGCCGCTGCCTAGCCACGCCGAAGTAAGGCATATGTACCAAGCGGATATGTTTACCGGCTATGGCGATATGTATGTGCTGTCCGGGCCGTATTTTTCACTCCTGCTGCTTTTTATTCTGGCTGCCGTGTTCCGCAATATCTATTCGCTGATGGGCTCGGGCGGCGACCTCTTCGGGTGTGTGCAAAGGGTGCTCCTCCTTACGGTCTTCGCAAACTGGGTGAACGGGTTCGGCCTGGACTGGATGGCCGCTGAGGTGACGTGGATCCTTCTTTCGTTTTTCCTCCTTAGGCAGGCCGCCAGAATTTTGATCCCGGAAGCTGCATGGTACTGTGCGGCAAATGCCGGTTGGAGTCTGGGAAAGCCACTTCTTCCTAAAATATAAATGTAAATTTTGTAGAATTTTATAAAAGGTTGGACGGATATAATAAAGGAAAACAAACAATGGCCGCCTTTTCACTAACCCCAAAAACAGTTCCCCAAATTGAAACCAGGCACCGAAGGATAAAGACCGCGATTCCGAACCCGGCTACGCTGCCCGTTATAGAGGAGTTGATGCGGTGTGAGCCGGCCTCGATGAATTCCGAACTGCCGGTGGTCTGGGACAGGGCGAAAGCCTACCAGGTCTTCGACGCTTCGGGAAATTGCTGGATCGATTTTACCTCTACTATCTTTGTAGCGAATGTGGGACATTCGCACCCGCAGGTCGTTAAGGCGATCACGGACATGGCTGGAAGAAGCCTCCTTAACGCGTATTATTACCCTACGGAGATCCGCTCCCGTCTGGCGAAAAAAATATTAGGGTTGGTGCCGCCCGGCCTGGATAAAGTCCTTTTCCTTTCGACAGGCGCCGAGACTACCGAAGTTGCGGCCAAGATCACGATGTTGCACGGCAGGAAGATCAGCCCGGAGAAGGATATTGTCGTAGCTTTTGAAGGCTCCTTCCACGGGAAAACCATGGGTGCTCAGACCCTGGGCGGGAAGCCAGGCGGAAAAGCGTGGATAAAACATTTCCATCCGCGCATCGTTCACCTGGACTACCCTTATCCCTGGGTGTTGGCTGAAATGAAGATGACCGGGGCGCAATTCTTTGATCACAATTTACAGAAGCTTTCTGAAAAAGGGGTGAAACCGGAAGAGATCGCCGGATTCATCGCGGAGCCCTACCAGGGCTGGTGCGCGGTATTCTTTCCGGTCGATTATATGGCCGCCATGCGTGAGTGGTGTACTAAACACCAGGCTTTGCTGGCCTTCGATGAAGTGCAGGCGGGTTTCGGGCGCACGGGCAAGATGTTCGGTTTCGAGCACTTCGGCGTTACGCCGGATATAATCTGCTGCGCGAAAGCGCTTTCCTCCAGCATTCCTGTTTCGGCGGTGATCGCGAGCGCTAAAGTGCTGGATGTGGACCCTTCTTTAAACAGCACGCACGGCGGAAACCCCATCGGGATGGCGGCCTCCATGGCCTCGATAGAGGTTTTGCAGAGCGAAAATCTTATAAGTGAAAGCGCCAGGAAAGGCGAACTGGTGAAGGCGGAGCTGGAAAAGTGGAGAAAGGACCGCCCTGAATATGTATGCGAAATATTCGGCGCGGGGCTTCTGTGGGGAATTTTTATCCGTGATCCCAAGACCAGAAAACTGGATATTGACTTGGTAGACCGGATCATCGAAAAAGGAATGCAGAAAGGCCTCCTATCGATCCGGACCTGCTCCGGTACTTTGAAATTAGGGCCGCCCCTGATTATACCCGACGAAGCTTTAATGGAAGGGATACGGATATTGAGGGAAAGTCTCGACGAGTGTGTGGCCGAAGGAAGTTAATCCCGGAGGTTCAACGCCGGGCTAAGTGTAAGCGATTCGTGCTTTATTGGCTTTCTTAGGGCTTAACCGCCGAGCCCACGATCAGGGGCGTTCTTATTTACTGATCGGCTGGTCGTATATCGAAATACGGCGTTAGGATGCTTGTTTCCACCAATCCAGGTTCGCCTTTGAGGTCTTGGCGTACAATTTGTCCGCTATTGCGCTGATAAATCCGCCGGATTTCAGGAGATATCGGACATAGTTTATAGGGCTTTTCGCATATTTTGCGATGAGGGCGGAGGTCCGCTTATCCAAGCTTGCTATGTTGCCAGCATTCTTTTTGGCTATGGCTGTTCCTGCGGCCTTGTCGTAATTTAGCGTGTAAACTATTTCCCAGAACAAAAAAAGGCTTCTCTTTTCTTCGGGGGAAAGCCGGGAAATGACCGCATATTCCGGTGACGCCTCACAGGATTCTACCATCCGCACCAGATTTTCATAAAATCTTTTAGAGGTCTGTGTCCGTTGAGCCGGCTGTACCTGGTAGACGCCTACCTGGGAACTAATGAAGTATCCCGGTTGGAAATATGACGCCCTGTACCAGAGGTCCATGTCCGCGCACATGTCAATGTCGGTTTTCAGGCCGCCGATGCGTTCGTAGAGGGACCTTTTGATGAAGCTGGCGTGCTGGCATATTGATTCTGGCCCAAGCAAAACGCTCTTCGGGGTCAGTTTCCCGCTTTGCCTCCTGGCCCATAAAACCCTGCCTTCCAGGTCTATCCCCAGGTCGCGGCCGGAGATAAAACCGGCGTCTCCGTGCGCGTTGAATCCCGACATTATGTTCTCAAAAGTGTTCTCAAGATAAAAATCATCGCTGCTTTGTATCCCCAGGACCTCGCCTTTAGCCGCCTTGACCCCTTTATTGACCGCATCGGCGAAACCTTTGTCTTTTTTAGACCACCATGTGATCCTGTCGGAATATTTTTTGAGTATGTCAACGGTTTCGTCCGTAGATCCGCCATCCGACACGATCAGTTCGAAACGGCCGGAGTATTTTTGCCGGAGTACGCTGAGCAGGGTTCTTTCTATGAAACGGCCCTGGTTGAAGGAGGGGACTATTACGGAGAT
>Ga0208953_1000893_pt1 | contig 21090 bp, 14 predicted proteins | sample RifOxyB2_FD_184033 | JGI IMG/M metagenome (GOLD analysis project Ga0208953, IMG submission 184033) | Groundwater microbial communities from Rifle, Colorado - Rifle Oxygen_injection B2 (SPAdes) | ecosystem: Environmental > Aquatic > Deep subsurface > Groundwater | place: USA: Rifle, Colorado... | reverse complement strand
GGCCGGTTTATGGCTATAGCCATTGATAAGGCACAGCCATAGGCTGTAACGGGAAAATAAAGGAGGAAGTATGAAAAACCAGATGAGATGTCTGATGGCGCTGGTCGCCGTCATTATGTTGGCTGGGCAGTGTAAAGCCAGCGGTTCGGACGATGTGGCGCTTTCGGTCACGTTGTCGAACTCGGTCAGTGTAACGTTGCAGACGGCGACGTATGACTTCCAGTCGGTGGCGACAGGGGGGCAGAGCATCAACACTGCGGGCCTGCCGGTCAATAACGACAGCGGTGGAATCCGTGAGGATTACTCGCTGTCAATGGTGGACGCGGCTGGCGGGTGGACGGCTGTTACCGGGGGCAGCGCGCCTAGTACGGACCAGTACGGCATAGAAGCCGTCTTCGCGAGCACGCAGCCGGCGCATTTGGACTTCCACGCGACGAACGATGATCTGGCTGGCGGGCAAGCGGCGGTGGCGGCTAGCGATACGGTGTTCGCGGTGGACGGCTGGGAGGCTGGTGGTAAGGGTTACGATGTGGCTGATATCGCGGGCACGCATGAGCGCACGTTATGGCTCAGGCTGCAGATGCCGTCGGCGGTAACGCAGTCGCAGTCCAACCCGTTCGCCACGGTATGGGTAAGCGCGGCCGCTGGGTAACCCCCTGCGGACAAACGGGTAGAAGAAATGGTTAGGCCGGTTTATGGCTATAGCCATTGATAAGGCACAGCCATAGGCTGTAACGGGAAAATAAAGGAGGAAGTATGAAAAACCAGATGAGATGTCTGATGGCGCTGGTCGCCGTCATTATGTTGGCTGGGTAGTGCGGAAAAGAATGAATTTGAATACGAAATAGACAGCATTTTAAGGATTTTGCCGGATCATGGCACCGGCCGCTATCAGCGGCGGGGATTATGGCCGTAGCATATATGAACGAACGCATACCGGTTAAACGGTTAAGGCGGATTCTGAAGCTCATAGGAATGGGCTTGGGGGTCCTTTTGTCGCCCGTTTCGGGCGCCTTTGCCGGTTTAACAGGCTCCGATGAAATAGCGCTCTCGGTAAGAGTGAACACCGGTCCTCCGGGACCAGTGGCCGACTTGGCGGTCGTTTCCAGCCTTGGCGGGCAAGTCGACGTCAGTTGGACCGCGATCGACGAAAACGAGGTATTCCCAACCGGACATGGGGTTGAGTCGTATATTATCCGGCGGGCCACATACAGCGTTGATTCCCTGTTGGGGAATACTACCGCTTGGTGGGATTCCGCGGAAACCCTCATGACTTTCGGCCCCGGGCTGGCGCCTGGAAATATGGAAACCGTAGTAGCGGGAGGTCTGGATTTCGGCAAGACATATTACTTTGCCGTCAAGTCTCTTGACCAGTTATTTACCTCTTCAATAGATCTCAAGGCCGCCACTCCGGGACAGCAGGCATACGCGTTAGTTGTGGGCACGACGCCTATTCCACAAAATTTGGCCGCTGTAAGCGGAGACACCCAGGTTCTTCTCAGCTGGACTGATTTGACTCCCTTTGAAAAATCCCTGAATTTTGTCTATTACAGGCTGGAACGCTCTACCGATTCCGTAACCTTCGCGGCGATCACTACCACTACCGCCGCTTCATATATGGATCCGGGGCTTACAAACGGCTGGACGTATATTTATCGCGTGATAGCGGTGTATGAGAATCCACCAGATCCCGCGCTTGAATCTGTTCCGTCCGCCACGGCCGGCGCGACACCGAAAGCGTCGCTGATTCCGCCGGCAATTGTGTCTGGAATCTCCGGGCAACTCTCGGCGGACGGCCAATTCTTCACGATCAATTGGAGCGCGGTCGCAACAAATCTGGATGGAACTCCGATCACGGATCTGGCAACGTATCGCGTCTTAAAATTTACCGGTCCGTTTGCCTCCACCACAGCCGTGTTCGATGTCTCGCAAACCTCATTCACGGACACGGTCAATGGCCAGAATCTTTACTATCTGATAAGGGCTGTAGATACCGATGGCAACGAGTCTCCCGATTCTGTTTTTATCAACTCGTCAGCCGACCCTGTCGTTACGGTAATATGCGATGACGGCCAAACCAGCTTGTCCGTCCCGGGTGAAATCGGCAGGGAACTCAGTAAAGAGAATAACCCTACCGGAAGCGATCTTGTAATCGTTCCAGTTCATTTAAGCGCCGAGGAAACGGGAAATGTCCTGAAATCCTACAATTTTGAGGTCAGGCGCGCAGATGACAATCAGCCTGTAACTTCTTTTGCTTTTTCCAAACCCCTGGTTAATATCACGTTCGGATTCCGAACCGGAGCCGGAATTCAGACGCTTGCCCAGGGAAATAAAAAACCGACTATTTATTGGTACAACGGCGCTCAATTCATAAGCCTTGGCGGCCATCTCGATTTCCAAGCGGGAACCGCCAGCATTCTGAGCTCCACCCCGGGAAGATACCAGCTTAGGATTTTGAGCGACGCGATCGACACGGTTATCACCGAGGGGTCCCCCTATCCCCGCACGATCACGCCGAATGGGGACGGCATAAACGACAGGGTTTTCTTCTTCTTCGAAGCGACCGATGCCGTGAAGGAAGGCAAAATTTACGACCTGAAAGGGGCCTTTGTTGCCGGCATGACCCCCGGACCTGTACGGGATTCTTCCCTTATCTGGGATGGAAAGGACGACAGGGGCAATGTGGTTTCCAGAGGTATATATCTCTATAAAGTAAGTTTAGAAGACAAGAACTATGCGGGAACTGTTGTGGTAGCGCGATGAAAACAATTACAGCGAAGATCATCGGGCGGAGGACTAAAGGCAGAGGACATCTGTTCCCTGTCGTTATTGTGGTTCATTGCCTGCTGACCGCTATCTACTGCCTGTCGCCCGCGCTTTCTTTTGCGGCGTTTGAAACTATGGATACCGGCGCCCGCCAATCCGGCATGGGCGAAGCTTACGCGGCCATAGGGGGGGATATACATTCCCTGCTGCACAATCCGGCGGGCCTGGCATATTTGAACCGTATAGAGTTCTCTTCATCTTACAGCAAACTTTTTATGGGGCTTGACGATAAATCGAATATCTCCAGTTCCCAGATCCTCTACGGCCAGCCGCTAACCGCGCGGGGAAGCCTTGGAGCCGGCTGGATGGAAACAAAACTGGACAGCATATATAAAGAAAGAACGCTGTCGTTCGGATACGGTTATAGCTGGAAAGATAATTTTGCGATAGGCGCCGTTTTTAAGCAACTTCAGATAATGGAACAAGCTCCGGAAATTAACTATAACGACAGCGGCTATGTCACCTCCCGGGCCGACCCTGTGTTCGCAAACGGGAATACCGCCCACGGAATAGGTATGGACCTGGGGATCTTGTATGAACCGATAGAGGGATATAGCCTGGGTTTATCCTTGCAGAATATGAACCAGCCGAAGGTTTCTCTTGCGGATTCAGACCGGGTACCGGCTTTAACCAGGTTCGGTATCTCCCGCAGAAGTTCCTCGTTCTTGATTGCTTCTGAGATCAGAACCGAGGAGTTCATCCGGGGAAGAAGAGATTATCAGGCCATTTTAGGCGCCGAAAAATGGTGGCGGCCTGGGAAGAATTCCAGCTTCGCCTTGAGAGGCTCCTTTACAAACGGCAGCCGTTCCCTCCGACAGTTTACGCTGGGGCTGGGTTACCGCATAACCGATGTACAGCTGGATTACTCCTTCCTGATGCCGTTGACCGGCATTTCCTTCGGGAACACTATTGGGACCCATCGAATATCTCTCTCTGTGCGATTCGGCAAAGCGGTTTCCAAAAAGATTTCCTGGGCTATGGAGAAGGTCCAGTCAGGCGTTGAATTGGAAAAGGCGCGGCAACGCACTACACAGGCGGAAGTGGCGGCCCAGCAATTGCAGGATAAGGTCGAAAAACTTGAGAAAGAGCTTGAGGAACATAAGCGCGCCCAGGCCGCTGACCGGAACATTCAGGACCTGGAAAAGCAGCTTCGTGACCTTAAAAAAGAGAATGAACAAGCCAAACAACAAAAAGCCGATGAACAAGCGGCGGAAACTGTCCAAGTTAAGCCGGAATTTGGTAAAATTCCCACGGACACGAAAAAAGCTCAAGAACTTTTCAGAGAGGGCATGCGCTATTACGGCGGCCGCCAGCTTGAGAAGGCCGTCCAAGCCTTCCAAAAAAGCCTTGAATTTGATCCGGCCAATGAGTGGGTAAAGAAATCCCTTGAAAGAACATTAACGGAGCTGGGGCAGGAAAAAGCGCAACAGGAACCGGCTGCCAACTCCGGCAACGCTGTGGCAGCGGATAAATACCCGGGAATACAGTACGTAATCAGAAAAGGCGACACGCTGCGGAGTCTGGCCAAAGAATTTTACGGGGATCCGGCTAAATGGATCGCCATCCGGGATGCCAATCCGAAAATTAAAAATCCGGACGCTCTGTCCGAGGGAATTATTATCATTATTCCTCAAATCCCTGAAATCAAAGTCCCGGTTCCAGAGGCTCTGCCATGAGGCTGCGAAATAAACTATTCGGCACGATCAGCCTGCTTATAGTGTTCATTTTGGCGTTTGTCGCCATAAGTCTGCTCACCATGGAAAAACAATTCCTGACTAAAGAAACCGATAAACGTCAGGAATCCGCTTTGGAAAACACCGCCGGCATTGTTCGGGAAGCTCATATAACCTGGGATCCGATTCTGATGCTTAATTATCTGAAACTTATCGCGCAGGCCCACCCTGAAATAGGATGGTTGTGTTTTGTTGATACGGAAGGTAAAATCCAGGCCAGTCTGGATACGAGTCTGTTGGGAATAGAGCGCAGTCATATCAGTCCTCCGGACAAGATACGGATCCTAAGCCGGACCGTATCCTCCGGCGGAGCGATATTAGGCAGCGTGGAAGTGGGATTTGACAAGGAGCGCGTAGAAAATTATCTGCAGGAATCCCTCTCTAAAGCCAGAGAACGCATAACGATAATCGGACTGTGCGCGCTGGCCTTAGGCTTCATCGGGTCTTTCATGCTCGCTCTTAGTTTGTCCGGCCCCATAAGAATTTTATCCATGGTGGCCGGTGAGGTGGGGAAAGGCAGGCTTGATACCCCCGTGCCTACCGTAAACCGCAGGGATGAACTGGGCGATCTATCAAGGTCGTTTCAGGATATGGCCGCTCACCTCAAAGAACTTGATCAGATGAAACAGGATTTCGTTTCCGGCACGACCCATGAATTGCGCTCTCCTTTAGGCATTATTGAGTCTCACGCAAACGCGGTTCTAAAGGATTTAGAGGAAGTTAAAGGAATTCCGGAAAATTACAAACTTGACTGGATTTCTTCTATGACTCACATAAAAAACAGCTCTCTAAGACTGAACCGGTTTATTTCCGATCTTCTTAGTGTCGCAAAGATAGAACGTAAAAAGCTGGACTTTAATTTCAAGGAGGTTTTTGTTCCCGGAATAATTGATGAAATATCGCTGGCTTTTGTTCCCAAGGCCAAAGAAAGAGATATCGGTTTATTTAAACGTATATCACCTGATTTGCCGCTGATCAGCGCGGATCCGGAGCGTATGCATCAGGTCTTGGTGAACTTGATCGGTAACGCCCTTAAATTCACTCCTGCGGGCGGAAAAATAACGATCAGCGCATGGGTGCATCGGCCGGGCTGGATATGCGTAAAGGTCTCCGACACTGGGCCTGGAATTCCCAAGGAGTTTAGGAGCCGGGTTTTCAGCAAATTTGAGCAGGCAAAAGGTATTTCAGGCCGGGCAGGGGAAAAGGGCACGGGCTTGGGGCTTGCCATATGCAAGGGCATTGTGGAAGGACACGGAGGAAAAATAGGGGTGGAGTCGCAAACCGGGAGAGGGAGCGAATTTTATTTCACGCTTCCTCTCCATCGATCTTAGAATGGAATTTTCCGGAGAGCACAATGAAACGCAAAATCCTGATTGTGGAAGACGAGGAAGGATATCGTGATTTAACAGGGCGGATTCTCAAGCGCGCCGGCTTTGAAGTATTGGTCGCCGTGGACGGAATACAGGGGAGAGAGTTGCTCCGGAGGACCTCCGTGGATTTGGCGGTTTTGGACTGGAATCTTCCCGGTATGGATGGCGTACAACTTGCCTCCTGGATAAGAAAAAATTACAAATTGGGCCACTTGCCGGTTTTAATGCTGACGGTCAAACATACTCCGGAGGAAGAAACGCTGGGATTTGCAAGCGGAGTGGATGATTATCTTACAAAGCCCTACACTTCGACGGAACTAGTATCTCGCGTTAAAAAATTACTTGGTTCGCAGCCGGAATAAGCTTATGAACTATCTACCGCAGAAACTCCCTCCAGTGGAAAATATCCGCGATCTGGCCACGGCTCGCGGGATTCTGCGCGAGATGCTGAAACGGCTTATATCTATGGAAGTCGAGAACATCGAGCTCAAGAGGCGATTGGAAACCTTAACAACCGAGACGGATATTAAAAACCTTCGAATGGAAATAATCTATTTGAAACAATGGCTGGAACATGAGAAGGTAAATCTGAACATGCCTCTGTTGGAGCAGCGGAAACTCTTAAGCAATCCGAACCAGGCCGGCAATGTTAATAATAAGGGCCGGACTTTACGGACAATATTGTTCGCTATCGGCGCCTTTGTGTTGTTGGGAATCTTCCTCGTTTTTTTAGCCCTCCGGAAGTCTTTTGTTCCTCCGGGTTTTAGAACCCCTCTGCCGCACAAATCCTTCGCCCAAACTATTCCCCAAAAAAATTCAGACACAGTCGTTCCTTCCGTAGTCGTTTCCACTCCTGTTGTTCCGGAGAAACGCAAAGAGTCCGGGATGCTGGAGCTTTCCGCGGCGCACCCGGTGGGGCTGGCCCGCTACGATAACCGTTGGTTGTCCGTGGATTGGATGGATGGCCGTATTTTTGAGCTCAATCCGGCCGACGGACTTAAATTCCTCCAGGCTTTCCCCAACTCGTTTACGACAGGCATCAGTGCCGGAGATAACTGCCTTTGGAGCACGGACGCCTTCAACCGCCGTTGTTACAAGCATGACCCCAAGACTTTCGCCGTTTTAGCGTCTTTCCCAACTCCCGGTCCGTCTCCCAGCGCGGTCTATTGGGACGGCGCCTCGCTTTGGTTGGCGGACAAAAAAACCCGCCGCGTATATAAATACCTGAATCTCCATGGCAATGGGACCTCGCTTATCTATTATCAGCTTTTGGAAACGGAGCCTGTCGGCATATGGCGGACGAATGATTTGTTGTGGGCTCTTGACCGGGCAAAAAAAACTATCCGCAGGTACAGGGTGGATAAGGAATTAAAACCCGTGGACACGCTGGACATATCCGGATGGCTGCCTGAAAAGGCCCAGCCTGTCGGACTAGCTTTGACCGGCTCAGAGATTTGGATCTTGACCGAAACCCCATCCTTCCTTTGCAAACGAGAGTTAAACCAGGCTGCGTGGGTGGAAAGCCCTAAGCCGAGGGAACAGGCGCAGGATACGAAACAGCGGGTTGGTGGTACTAAGTACGTAATCCAAAAAGGAAACACTCTGGCGAACCTGGCCAGGAAATTTTACGGGGATCCGCTCAAGTGGACTATTATCCGGGATGCCAACCCTGGAATCAAAGACCCTTCCAGAGTTACGGACGGCACCACCATTATAATCCCTTTAGAAAAACAATGAGGAGAGAGCCGTCATCTCATAAACGTTCCGGCTACGCCCTGATCCCGCCGAATTCCAGGTCAAAGATTCGTCCTAACTTGAGGCTGTCAGGCGGCCCGCTTTTCGCAGGCTCCTAGCACCGGCGGGTGGCTGTATTCCAGAAAAATTTTGAACGTATGGGGGGTAAGGTTGGCGAAATTATCCGCGGTCAGTTTTTTAAGCGCGGAACTGAAAGCTTCCGGCGCGCCATAAGTTCGGACCGCGTAGGCGTCGGCCTCGAATTCATTGCGCCTTTAGAGCCAGTTGGCCAGGATGGCAAGAAGGAAACTGGCCGGTGAGTAAATAAATCCAAAAAAAACCAGGCTCGCATAGACCGAGATCTGTTCCATGCCGAAGGCTGAAAACAGCCCGGCGTTGCCCATAAAAAAAGAAACGAGCCAGAGCATAAAACCGGTCTGGGCTATCCCCAGTATCGTGAAGAACAGTACGTGTATTTTTTAAGACTGAAACCCCCTTCAAGGATAAAAACGGAAGAAAACAGTAAAGTGAAAGTGGCGGTTAAAGATTCAAATTTAGTAGTTTCCACCAGATATTCCTGGGATCTGGCATATTTCAGGGAGTCATAAATGCCTTCGAACTCACGCGGCAGGATAGGCGACAGGCACTTAAGGTTAAGCCGGTTGGTCCAAATTAAGCAGATATTCGGCGAAGAGTAGGGAAAGAATGACAGTCAGATAGGATGCGCCGGAGAGATCCATAAGAAGAGGATTGTGCCAAAAAGCCAAATACGTGATCGTAGGGAGCGATCTTCGGCAGTTTAGACTGTTATTGAGCCTCACATAAGTAATGTCCCAGCTGGCCGGGCTGATTTTGGAGCGAAACAAGGAACGCGGAGCGCGGCATAGCTGGGCTATGTAAGCGACGCGTGACGCAGTTGCAGCCCAAAAGCGCCCGGCCCTTTCCCTCTGGGAAAGGGAGGCTTGCCTTTGAGCGGCTGCTTCGTTGCTCCTCGCTCACAGGCCGCCGGCATGCTCGTTCGTCGCGCCTCGCAGCCATCTCAAATCCAAGCCTCCAACTAGGACATTACTTATGTGAGGCTCAATAGGTGAGCGCTTGGAATTTGAAGGTTAGACCCCCTCAGCCCCGGACCCGCACAGGCGGGTAAGATGTAACAATCTGTTAATAATCATTTAATATTCCATTTATTGACTATAGGGCGGTTGTGTATTAAACTTGACTGTAAAGGAAAAAACTATGGCGAATGAATATAATGATCTCGAACAGCTGGTGAACGACGTTACCAATATAGATACGGCCAGGATGACGCTCCGCTGGGCGCTGGAACGCCTGAATTCTATAGAAAAAGAAAAAGCCGAACTAAAAAAGAATCTCACTTTAACCGACGATGCCAAAAAAGGTCTGGAACTCAAAGTCCAATCCCTTGAGGATACTTTCAAAAGCCGCGGGAAGAGCCTGGAAGAAAAAGAAGGATTTTACACCAAGTTGGAAGCCACCATGGCTTTGCTCGGCGACGGCAAGCTGGATATCCAGCAGTTGCTCAAGAAGGAAGCCCGGCTCGACCATCTGCGCCTGGAACTTGAGAACGAATACCAGGACAAGTTCGAAGAACTGGACAAAAATCAGAATTCCGTCATAGAAAGGTGGAACCAGCGTCTGCTGGATGTGGAAGGGCAGTACGCCAAAAGAATGTCGGAAGCGCAGGTCCGCTACGATTCGCTGCGGCAGGAGTTGGAGGCCGATTACCAGGCCAGGCTTGGTTCCCTGGACAGTTCCTACCAGCGCAAGGAAAAAGAGCTTACGGAGCGGATCAAAGCTCTTGAAACGTCCGTGAAGATCGGAGAGGCCGGCCTGGAAGGCCGCCGTAAGGAACTGGAAACCGATTTTTTGGGCAAAAAGAACGAAATAGAGGCCAATTATCTCAAGTTGAAGAGCCTCCTGGAGAGCGGTTTTCAGGCGCGTATCCACTCCGTGGAGAACGAGCATTGCGCCCAGGTTAAGTCGTTGGAACGGACCTGGAACGCGGAGCGCGAGCGTCTCATGGCCGAGCAGCATGCGCGCGACGAACAATTCAAAAAGTCCCAGGAGGAGATGGCCCGGCTTGAAGCTCAGCTTTCCGCGCAGCAGGAACACCACCATTTGGAGCTTATAGATATTATAAGCAGAAAGGAAGAAGCTTTCAGAGCCAAAGTGGAAGACCTGGAAAAAGAGAAAGCGGTATATGAGACGGCCGTAGAGAAACTGCGGCTGCAGCTTGAGAGCAAAGAAAAAGACTGGATAGTCCAGAAAGAGCAGGTTTACGCGGAATTTACCCGGCGCTGCGCGGATATGTCCGCTTCGGTCAAGGAACGCGCAGGCGCGCTTGAGAGGGATTATTTCGACCGCAAGAACGAATTGGAAAGCGCCTTGGCCTCCGCCAAGGAGCAAATCGAGAAGGATGCGTCCGGGCGTATCGCAATAGAGCACCGGGCCCTGGAAGAGGAAAAAGCCAGGCTTGCCGAAGACAATCGGAACAAAGGATCAGAACTGGTCCGCGTTAACGCCTCTATCAAGGAACTGGAAACAACCCTCACGGAGTCCAGGGAAGAACATCATAGGGAACTGATGGAGAAGATCCGTGCCAACGAAGAGTCTTTCCGGGACAAGCTGTCAGAGTTCGAGACTGAAAAGGAAGAATATAAAATAACAATAGCCAGGCTGGTGGGGGAAGCCGGTCTTAAAGATGCGCGCCTCTTAGAGGAAACAAAACATCTTCAAAATGAATTTGCCGCCAAATACGCCGCCCTTGAAGCCGAACTGTCGGCCAGGGACGTAAAAACTAAAGCGGACTATGAGGTCCGCATTTCAGCTCTTGTTTCCTCCTTCGAAGAAAAGGAGAAAATTTGGGTATTGGAAAGGGAGAAATTGGGTAATGAACTGGCCGCGATCTCCAGAGACGCGCAGACGCTGGCCGCGGAACGTGTCGAAAAGATCAAGGCGGCTTATGAGGCCAGAAAGGCCGAACTTGAGACGCAGTTGGAAGAGAAATTCGCCGTCCGCGCCGCCGCGCTGGAATTTGAAAAAACACGGGTTAACGGAGAACTTACCTCTGTCAGAGAGGAATTGAATAAAATGGCCGGGCGGGCTAAAGAACTGGAGAATGATCTCTCCGGAGACCGGGCGGCGCATCATGTGGAGTTGATGGAGCGGCTGGCGGAGAAGGAAGCGGCGCTGAAAGCGCAGGCGGCGGATTTTGATAAAGAGCTGGCGTTGAAGGACGAGCAGGCGGCTAAATACTCTCGTGAATTTTCGGCTAAAGAGACCCGCTGGGTCGAAGAGAAAGAGGCGCTCAGTTCCGATTTCGCGGCGCGGTTCCAGCTGCTGGAGAAAGGGCTGTCGGAAAGGGAGAGCGTGCTGGAGAACCAGTACCAGCTTAAGACGGTTGAACTGAACAAGAACTCGGTGGAAGTGCGGGCGCTTCTGGAAGCGGACTTTAAGCAGAGGCTGGCGGTGGAAAAGCAGGCGTTCGAGGACGCGAAAGCGGCGCTGACGGAAGAGAACAGATTGAAGGAGCGTCAGCTTTCCGAGACGCGCGCGCAGGCGGCGGAGCGCGTGGAGAAGATCAAAACGGCATACGAGAGCTGGAAAACGGAATTAAAGAAACAATTTGACGAAGAGCTGTCTTCGGCGGTCGGCGCGCTGGCGTTTGAGAAAGCGCGGATGGTGGCGGATCTGAAGACCGCCAGCGTCGAATACACCAAACTTACGGACCAGTATAAAGGGCTGGAGGCCGCTATCGCGTCCGACCGGGCGGCGCATCACGCGGAGTTGATGGAGCGGCTGGCGGAGAAGGAAGCGGCGCTGAAGGAACAGGCCGGGAAGTTCGCCGGAGAAAAGGATGGTTTGCTGGCCGCTTTTAAAGCCAAGGAATTTTTCTGGAACAATGAAAAGGAAAAGTTTGAGAACCTTCTTGTGCAGATTTCCGCCGGCGCGGAACGCGAGATAAAGGACCGCGCGGGAAGAATGGCCGCGGAATACGAGAATAAGAAAGTGGAAATAGAGAAGAACGCCGTGAAAATATGCGAACTGGCGGAAAAGAACTATGTCAGCCAGCTGGCCACGGAGCGTGATGGTTTTGAGAAAGAAAATACCCGGCTGACGGAAGAGGGAGCGCGCAAGGAAGCGCGGTTGTCGGACGCATATGAAAGATTGAAAGGTGTTGAAAAGCGCATGGGCGAACTCAAGGACTCGCATTATATGGAATTGTCGGTCAAGATGAAGGAAAAGGATGAGGTTTTAGCGGAGAAAACATCCGCCATTGAAGCCGATTACAATGCGCGCCTCGAAAAGACGATTGCCAGAACCGCTGAGGATTTAAAGAAAGCTAATAAAGAGATAGAGGCGCTGTCTTCGGCGGTCTCTGCGGGGGAAGGGGAGATAGAGCGGCTGAACTTGGAGATGGCCGAACGCGCCAGGGAGTCTTCGGAAGCGCTCAGACACGCAGAAGAAGAGGCTCTCGCCAAAAAATCCGCCGGACTGGAGACGGCCTATAAAAAGCGTAAAGAGCGTCTTGAAGCCGAAGCCGCCGCCTTGAAGGAAGATCTGGAGAAAGATTACAGGAAGCGTGTGGAGGAGATGGCCGGGAGCTACGCTCTTAAAGTCCGCCAGGCCGACTTTGAGAATGAAGCCCTCAAGAATACCGCGGCGAAGATGGGCGAAGAGGCGGCCGCTTCGCAGAGCAAGGCCAACGCTTACTTTAACGAGATCATGGAAAAAGCGAGAGGTTATCAGGAAGAGATCATAAAACTTAAAGAGGCCCATGTTTCGGAACTTAACTTCAAGATTACGGACGCCGTATCAAAAGCTACGCAGTTGCTGCAGGAAAAACTCCATTTCACTGCGGAGGAACTGCGCGATCTTCAACAGTATAACAAGGAAGAGCTGCTGACGATAGAGGGGACTTTCAGGAAAGAGAAGGAAAGGCTGATGGAGGAACTGGGGCGCAGGCAGAATTACATAGAGGTCGCGGATTTAAGGATGAGGGAAATGGAAAATGAGCTTATGAACAGCCGCCATAATTCCGCGGCAAACTTCCTTGGCCAGATAGCAGATCAGGACGATAAATTCAAAGTTCTTATCAGCGATTATGAAACCCGTCAGGATAAGCTTGAAACAGAAACCGCCGGCCGCATTGAGGAGATCCGCAGAGCCGCCGAGGCCAAGCTTAAAGATATGGAGGAGATGCTTAAAGCCAAGGAAAAACTGGTTCAGGAAGGCGGCGTATTCTGGCGGCAGAAACAGGCGGAACTTGACGCGCAGAATTCGGAGCTGAACATGAAGATGCACAGGTTTAACGAGGAACTGTTCGCCCAGAAGCAGGAACTCTCCGGCAAGGAGAAACAGCTTCATGAGTACCGGCTGGGTCTTGAAAAGGACAATGCCGCCCGCATGTCTGAAATAGAGAAGCTCAAAGTGGAACTCACCAGGGCTATCATGGATTATAAGAGCAGGAAATAAATATGGAAAAGGAAACCCTCGTACAGTGCGTGCCTATAGAGATGATGGAGCGCCTCAAAAAGCTTCTCAGCCGTCTTTGGGAGGATAATAACCCGGCCGGGGTGCATCTTGGCGCCATTATGGATGAATTCGACTCCGACATAAAGGCTCTCAGCGGAGTGGTCAAGGAATATGAGGCCGATTTCTCCGGCCGGCTCAAATTTGTGCAAGAGGAATATAAGGAGCGGGTCGGGATGCTTGAAAAAGACCTTGCCGATTACAAAGCCCGTATGTCCGGGTTGGATAAGACCCGCGGTGAAAGTTCTAAAAAGATCTCAGAACTGGAGGAAGTCCTGAAGCGCAAGGAGGATGAGCTGGGGGCGTTGAGGATCCGGCTTACGGAGGAGGGATCCCAGCTCAATTCAAAATACGTGGCCAAGATGCAGGAACTTTACGACAGGGTAAGCCGCAAAGAGCTTGAGGTGCTTTCCCGCTGGGAAGAAAAGAATAAGGCCCTGGACACCAAGTACTCCGTTCTTGAGACAGAGTACTCGGGCAAGGCCCGGCAATTCAAGCTGCGGGAAAAGGTGCTGGAAGACGAATTTAACTCCAGGAAAGAGGAACTTATAAAAACTTTCGACAGGATAAGGCTGGAACTGGACGCCAGGGACGCCGCCCTATCCGCCAGAGAAATAGAACTTTCCGCAAGGGAAGAGAAGCTTGCCGCTCTGGAGAACAGGAGACGCACGATAACGGACGAGATATGAAAAAAGAGAATGAGCTCAAAGGCCTGCTTGACCGCCTGAAAGGAGAGGTGCGGCAATCATCCGGTTCCGGATTGCCGCGGCCGGAAGAGTTTCACGATCGTTTTGAAGATGCTCCGCGTGCCGCTAATATGACCATGCCCGTTCCGCAGGCCGTACGGAAGGAAAAGTTCCCGGTTTCCGGGCGCCCCGAGTTTCAGCGGCCGGAAAGGATCCAGGCGCCTGCGGGCGCCAATCTTATCTGGAGCGAGAACAAGGAAACAATGCTTTTCGGCATCCTGGCCTCGCTCGTAACTATAATGTGCGGTATATTGGCCGGGCTGGATTATATCGTGCTTATTGGCGCCGTTTCGTTCATGCTTTTTTCCTTCATGACGGTACTGGTTCTTTTTAGTTATTATTTAAATTTTAAGAGAAAAAACTCTGAAGAAGGGCTGCTGGGTGAGAAGGTGGACCAGTTATCACGGAGACTTGAGGCGCTAACGGTGAGAGGCGTTTCAAGCCAGTCCCACGGCCTGCCGGGGGCGCCAGTTAAAGACAAAGAACTGGAACAAAAAGTGGAGGAATTGAGGATGCTGGTGAAGTCCCTGGCCAAGGTTGTAGAGCGTGGAAACGGGGAAGAGCGGTTTTAATTAGTAAATTTCAGTTTCAGGAAGGTTGAGCGCAGAGCCCCCGCTCATGTGTATAGCGTGGGAAGCGGTAAAAAGAGATATAATTACCTATGATGAAGATCAAATCGGCGGTGTTGGCTTTTATTCTTGTTTTCAATTCCTGTCCGGGGTTGGTTTTTGCCCAGATAATCCTGGGATCGAAGGATTATTTTATCGAGCCCGGCGACGTGATCAACGTCCAGGTCTTCCCGGCCGAGGAATTCTCCAAGGAAGTTACCGTGCAGCCCGACGGCACCATTGACATTCCGCTCGCGGGCCCGGTGAAGGTGGAGGGTATGCGCAGCGAAGATCTCGAAAAGATCCTGACCGCTAAATTTTCCAAGTATGTGTCCAATCCCCGCATAACCATCAATGTGCGCAAGTTCTCGGCTAATAGGATCGCGATAATCGGCGAGGTGAGGAGTACGGGTTATTTTGAATATCGTGAAGGTATGAAACTTCTGGACCTGGTGGCTCAGGCCGGCGGCCTGGGCGACTATCCCAGAGCCGACAAGGCTAAGATTTACAGGCGCGTCAAAGATACAGGAGGCAAGACTCGTGAGGAGGTAATAAAGGTGGATATTTCCGCAATCATGGACGGCCAGATGGACAAAAACACGGTTCTGGCCGCAGGCGACATCGTCTATGTGCCCCGAACGAGGATCTATAAAGGCGGGAAATGGTTGACGGATAATCTGGTTCCCTGGTTTACTTTGGTCACGATGGCCATTACCATAGGCCTGGTCGCAAAGAACAAATAATATGAACTCCGAGCTCACCCTATATGACTATTGGCGCATAATCAATCGCCGCAAATGGGTGGCGCTTTTTATTTTCAGCCTGACCATACTTTCAACTGTTTTTTATACCCGGCTTCAGCCGGTCATTTACCAGAGCCAGTCTATCATCAAATTCCAGCCCCCGGCTTCCTATTCGAAGATTCCAGGTTCGGAGGTGACGGAATTCGACCCATGGAATGCCGTGTCCACCGAGATACGCGTCATTACCTCGGACGAAATAGCGGAGCGGTCGGTTAAAAAACTTGGGTGGCTGGACGATAACGCCAGTCCGGCGCAGAACAACAGGATCGTTAGAACTATACAGGGGTCCTATAGGGCGGAGCGCCTTCAGGATTCCAATCTTATAAGCATTACCGCCAGCAATTCCAATCCGCTGAAGGCCAGCGATATCGTGAACGCCGTCATAGACGCTTACCGGGACTACGATCTGGAACAGAAAAGTAAGCAGGGGCGTAAAACGCTTGAAGATATCGCCTCCAGGAAGGCCGAAGTAGAGGAAAATCTACGCTCGCTTGAGCGTTCAAAACAGAATTTCCTTGAAAAGAACCCCAAAACTGGAATGGGCGCGGCTCTGGCCAACCAACTTGCCGACCTGGAGATCCGCAAGCGGGAATTGCAGGACAAATACACTCCCAACTACCCGGAATTGATGGAGCTTAATCAGCGCATCAAGGTCGTGGAATCCAAGCTGGGCGAAATCCCGGCCCAGGAAGTGGATCTCGCCCGGATCAGCCGCGAACTTCGTATGCAGGAGGAGCTTTATACCACCCTGAATAAACAATATGAAGAGGCAAAGCTGGGACTCTCATCCGTGGTTTCTTTCGTGAGTGTTGTAAATCCCGCCGTTCCCAGCGATGCCCCTGTTTCTCCTAACAAACGGCTTAATCTGCTGGTCGGAGGTATCCTTGGATTATTTTTGGCCGTTGTTACGGTATTTCTGCTGGAAAATCTCGATGTTTCAATAAGCACCATAGAAGATATTGAATCTTTCCTTAAATTGCCGGTTTTGGGTATCATTCCCCATATTTTAAGCAAAGTGCGGATAGACAACTGGCTTACCCAGATATTTAAGAAAGAACGTTATACGGTAGAAGCTTTTAGGAGCGTGCTTATTCTAAATCCGCATTATACTTCAGGCATTATCGAGGCATACCATACTTTACGGACTAATATAATGTCCCATTTGAACACTCGGGATAGCGTTTCGCTGGTTTTCAGTTCCGCCGGCGCCGCCGAGGGAAAGACCCTTACAGCCGTAAATTTCGCTCTTGCCAGCGCCCATTCCGGTCTTAAGACGCTTTTAATAGACGCCGATCTGCGCCGGCCCGCCATCCATCAGATATTCGGTTCCCTTAAAGAGCCGGGATTGAGCGACGTGCTGTCCGGCAAGGCCGACTGGCGGGAGGTGGTGCTTGAAAGCGCGGATTTTATGATGGGCGGACTTGAACTCAACAGTCTCATGCATTTTCCAGGCATTGAGAACCTTAATATACTCAACTCCGGCACCGCTCCCGGAAATATTATAGATATAATAGATTCCGCGGATTGGAACGAACTGATGGATGAACTGAAGACCGATTACGATCTTATTATTTTCGACGCACCACCGGTGCTGTTGTTCGTTGACCCCGTTATACTTGCCAAGCATACCGACGGCGTTGTGTTGGTCTATAAAGCCGGCAAAATCGCAAGGGCCGCGCTGAAGCGCGCGAAAGATCAGATAACCGGGGCCAACGCCCGCATGATCGGCGTCGTCTTGAACGGTGTGAGAGCTTCCGAAATGGGTCCGCAGTACGGTTATTATTCGTACGACTACAAGAATTACGCCCGCCGCTGATACACGGGAGATTACGCAGATCCTTCAGTTCGGGTTAGCCTGTGCGATCACGGTTTGCGGCCATCAATGCTGTTTAAACCATGCCGATAATTATAGTCCTCTTCGCGCTGGCCGCCGCCTGTTGGTTGGGTTACATGGCCGCCGCCGGCGCGCAGTACATGCTGGTGCTGTCAGCCGGGGCGCTGGCTGTGGGCGCTCTGGCTTTTTTTTCGCCTAAGCTGAGCCTGATCCTCCTGGTTTTTTCCATGCTCCTTTCACCTGAGATGGGCGGGGGGATAGTGGATAGTTCGCGCTCTGTGGTGGTGCGTTATGACGACATCCTCCTGGTCATTATCTTCCTTTCCTGGTTTGCCCGCACGTCAATCTTCAAGGATAAGCCGTTTATAACATCCACTCCTGTGCAGACGCCGATATTGCTTTACACCGCTCTCTGTTTTATTTCCACAGCCTTCGGAGTTATACGCGGCGACATAGATGCAAAAGCTTCTTTTTTTTACGTGATGAAATATGTGGAATATTTTCTGCTTTATTTTATGACGGTCAACGTGGTTGAGACAGAGGCTGAAATAAAAAGATACATGCGCTACGGGCTCATCGTGGCTGTGATTGTTACGTTTTACGCCTACTATTATTACTATGGCTCAGGCCCCGACGCGCGCGCCACCGCCCCTTTTGAGGCTCCTCTGGGCGATCCTCGCGATTCCGAGCCGGCTTCACTTGGAGGGTATTTCCTGATTGTTTTCGGCATCTTGTTTGCAATGCTGAGCGAAGCCAGCGGCTATCTTTTCCTATTGGCTCTCGGCATGTTAATCTTCATGTTCCCGGCTTTCCTTCTGACTTTTTCGCGTTCGTCCTACATAGGCTTTACGGCCATGTTTCCCGCGGTGTTCTTTCTTTCCAGGAGGCGGCGTGTTTTTATGTCCGGTTTTTTTTCGGTTGGTATTGTTTTTCTCGCTTTAATGCCGAATCTTTCCCATAAAGTAGTGGACCGTATTACAATGACTTACAGCGGGGCTTATGCCACGCAAAATTTTCAGGCCGGGGCGGTGGGTAATATAAAGCTGGAGGATTCCGCGGCTTCCAGGGTTTATTCCATCAAGCGCGTGCTTTTTGAAAAACTTCCCAAACATCCTGTTTTCGGCTGGGGGGTTACGGGCGTCGGGCTCGGCGACACCCAGTACGCGCTGGTACTGGGCGAACTGGGATTGTTGGGGGCCGCACTCTTCGCCTGGATGCTGTATCGGCTCTTTTATACGGCGAAAACTGTTTTCAGGAACTCAAGAGAGCCGTTATTGCGGGTTTTGTCGCTTGGTTTTATGGTCGCGCTTGTCGGTCTGCTCTTCCAGGCGCTTGGAGTCAACAGTTTTATAGTTGTGCGGATAATGGAACCGTTCTGGTTCATGGCGGCGCTTCTAAGCGTCGCTTATCTGAAAATAAAAAAAACCGGGGCTGACGCATCCGTTGAAACTACGGCGGGTTGAAAATATATGCAGGCGGATTATTACAAATTTTCTTTGCCGGAACTTTTTCGCAACTATCGCGATCTCCGGGCCCTGGGGATAAAGGCCGGGTTCAGAAAAGATATATTTAAAACCTGCTTTTTTGTTCTTTTCCTTGGCCGTTATGGCGGCGCGGCTAAAACGGTGGAGGCTGCCGGTTTTAAGGTTAAATACTGTACGGTGGAATCTTTCCTGTATCTGTTCAGGGAAATATTCCTCATGCAAGCTTACTGGTTCGTTACGGAAAACCGAAGCCCTTTCATTATCGACTGCGGCGCCAATATCGGAATGGCGTCGCTCTATTTCAAGGCGCTTTATCCAGGCGCTGAAATACTGGCTTTTGAACCGGATCCGGAATCTTTCGCAAACCTTAAAGATAACATGTCAAAGGGCGGATTGAAAGGAATCGTGCTCAGGAACGAGGCGCTTTTAAAGGACGGAGGCACGGCCGATCTGTATTATTCCGGGGAAAGCCCCGGTTCTTTGTGCGCAAGCACTCTGCCGGCGCGCCTGCCGGGCCCCTCAAAAAAAGTCGCCGCCTCCAGACTTTCCGGATATATCAGCCGCGAAGTGGATTTTCTTAAAATAGACATAGAAGGCGCCGAAACGGATGTGATAGCCGAACTGGCATCAGCCGGAAAACTCGGTTTTATAAAGCAGATGGCGGTGGAATATCATCACCATATAGATGCGCGGGTGGATTCTCTTTCAGTAATGCTTGGCGCGCTGGAAGAGGCGGGTTTCGGGTATCAGTTGGGCGGCAGCCTGCAAAAGCCGTTTAAAGAAGCCCGGTTCCAGGATATCTTGGTTTATGCCTATAATAAAAAACTAGCCACCCGGCCTGAAAAATTCAATTGAGGTTTTTGGGCCGGCCGGCGCATGGATAATAAGCTGAACACAGCGGATTTCTTGTAAACAGGATGCGACATGGGAACAATAAAAGAATTTATAAAAAAACACCTGCCGGAATCCGCGGTCGGGATTCTTCGCCGCATGAACAGCGGTGGTGAATTTTGGGATTCCCGCGTCACAAGCCTCTTATGCTATCCCTTAAACATGTTCCGCTCATTACCACATAGGGATTATCGTTCTTCCGGAACAATTTCCGAAAATAACAGGATTTTCGATTACAGGCGCCAACTGCTGCCGAACCATGTTTTGGCTGAACAGGAAAACGGGATTTCCGATGCGGCCGCGGCGGCCGGCAAGACCGGATTGAGCATAGGCTATCCGGCGTGGAATCTTTTGTACTATTCCCTGTTTTGCAGTCCTTCCGACAAGACCCGGGAATTCATCGCGGTAGAAACGGGGACTAATCTGGGTTACTCCACGATAGCAATGGCCCAGGCTTTGAAGGACATGAACGTCCGCGCATGTCTCCACACGGTCGATGTGGATGGTAATAACATAGAAGCCGCGAAAAAGAACGTGGAGAAAGCCGGTCTGTCAAAATATGTTAAATTCCACAGGTCCGACGCCATTCTTTTCTTAAAGGAGTTCGTAAAGGAAAACGAATATATGGATTTTGTGTTTATAGACGACAAACATGAATATTCGCAGATTAAAAAAGAATTTTCCATCATTTACCCCAGAGTGCTGGCCTGCGCAGGTAAAGTCTATTTTGACAACACGTCCAGAGGCGGTGTCTGCCATGCCCTTCGGTTCATCAGAAAAGCCTACCCAGGCAACATGATCGAATTCAACAACTGCTCATGGGGCCCCCCGGGGAATGCGATCTGGCAGCCATAATCGCATTGTTACAAATCACAGATATTCCTTGCGCGGAAAAATAGTGCTGACGGCGATTATGGTAAAATGTATGGGAAAATGAGAGGGTTTTACCTTTAAAATATGGCGGATAAAGATGAAATAACGATTATTAGGCCGACGGAGGGGCTTTTAGCCTTTGATCTTCGGGAATTGGCTCGCTACAGCGAACTTTTTTACTTTCTCGCCAAGCGCGATATAAAAGTGCGCTATAAGCAGACCGTCCTGGGCGGGCTGTGGGCCATAATACAGCCGGCGTTCGCCATGATAGTTTTCTCCGTGTTCTTGGGGCGTATGGCGCATATGCCTTCGGATAATATCCCCTACCCCGTTTTTGTTTACGCCGGGCTGCTTGCCTGGACGTATTTCGCAAACGCCCTTGCCGCCGCGGGCGAGAGCATGGTCGCCAGCGCAAATCTGATCACAAAGGTTTACTTCCCGCGCCTTATAGTGCCGGCGGCGGCCGCGCTGGCCGGCCTCCTGGATTTTTTCATCGCCTCATTACTGCTTGCGGCCATGATGCTCTGGTATGGTATATATCCGGGGGCGGCGGTATTGTTGTTCCCGGTTTTGATCGGCCTTACATTTTTTTGCGCCATAGGAGCCGGATTATGGCTGGCGGCTTTAAATGTGGA
>Ga0208953_1000891_pt1 | contig 21209 bp, 25 predicted proteins | sample RifOxyB2_FD_184033 | JGI IMG/M metagenome (GOLD analysis project Ga0208953, IMG submission 184033) | Groundwater microbial communities from Rifle, Colorado - Rifle Oxygen_injection B2 (SPAdes) | ecosystem: Environmental > Aquatic > Deep subsurface > Groundwater | place: USA: Rifle, Colorado... | reverse complement strand
GCGCAGGAATACTTTGGGACGGAGATTTGCGGCAGGTTGCCGCTAGTAGCAGGGAGATTGGAAGGCTTTGACAATTTCACCTTAGGGCGTGCCTAGAACTGGTCTAGACAACCCCGCCTACTTTAGATAACACCGGAATGCCGTCCAGGTTCACGCGTCTATCAACATTACTTGAGAATCTCCCTGCGACTGTAAAAAATGAGTTTTTGGACAACTTAACCTTTAAAGACGGTGCATTTGCGGCCGCCTATGTCGGCGGTATAAGGAAAATACTAAAAGACGAAAACTTTAAAGAAATGGTCCGTTCGCTGACCACCGATCCAAGCGCAACCGCTACAACAGATAACCCGAAATCTCTATGTTGGGATGGGATATGTGAGGATGCCGGGTGTTTTAGTTGTGGCAATCACGCATGCTGTAAAGATTCTGTTATCGAATCTATTTGTGATACTTCGTGCAAGTAATTCTTTAGCAATATCTGCAATTTAATGCTCCGCTACCCGGAGGATGATTCTTTCACCGGGTAGCGGGCGGAGTTACTTATTATGAAGCATTTTATTTTTTGTGTATTGGTTGGTGTTACGCCATTAATTACCGGTTGTATGGGGACGGAAACCAAAAACATCCGCATTGCCGACGAGATACTTAAAACCCAGTCCAATCCTGACCCAACAAAAATATATACAGCTGCTACTGGATTTAATAAAAATGACTTTACTGCGGAAAAACTTAAAAGATACTCCAATACTGGTATAAGCCGTATGTATGATGCTCTTTTCAACGTCACTTTTTTCTTTCCCGATCAGGATTTATATATAAGCCTCCAAGAGAATGTTTTAGAAGAAAAGATTCTCCGGAACAACCAAACAAAATCTGATATAGAACGCATGCATAAAACCTATGTCAACGCAAGAATGTTCAAAAAAGCTTCTGTCCTAAGAAATAAATTCCCTGATGCAAAATTCCCGTATATCCCCGCCACAATACTTGACAAGACAGGTGACGACACGCACCGGCGGGCATATGATGTTTCAGTTGGGGCTGAAAAGGCAATTCTTATAAATTTACCTATTGGGACGGGAGCAAAGGTGGTTTTAGGAATGTTCCCAGGCTGTTCAGCTGCAGAAGCGGCCATGGTTCAAATAATGGCCGATCCCGGAATATCTACTGTATTTAAAGAATACGGTATACTGTTGACAAAGCGGTTTGAAACTAAAGGTGTCTTAAGATGGAGAGAATATTTCAACTTTCCAGAAATTTACATCGTATACAAGGCAAGTGATTTTTCCGATTTTGATTTTAGCTCTTCCCCAAATTTCTATTTTTTAAGAGATGGAAAAGTTAAATTTAGTTTTTCTGGATGGAGCAATGAAAACGATCCCGATTATGGCTTAGTGAATATGCACAAGGGATTAGAGGCCATTGCTATTTCATCTGCCCAGCACAATCCCCAGTAATCCGATATTCTATTCTTTCCGGGCTCAAGGCTGTAAAGTTGCAACGGGTTTTAACCCTCTAGTTGCAACGCGAATTGACCCATCCCTGAGGTGTTTTAAGCATATATTATCTCGCTTTTTCGAAATCAAGCGGGTCAAAACTGATTGCAACTGCTGGGTCAAAATCTCCAAAACTTTACAGGCATGTTTAATATGTTGCCGAATGGAGTGGCAAAGAGTTTTACTTTTGATAACGGTCCGGAGTTTTCAAGGCATGAAGATATAACGCATGAGTTAGGCGCAAAAGTGTTTTTTACAAAAGCCTACGCCGCATGGCAGAAGGGAAGCATCGAGAACTTTAACAGGAACGTGCGCATTTTCTTGTCGCGAAAGGCGGACCTGGATAAGATTGAGGAATGGAAATTGCAGGGATTAATTGATTTAATAAACAACAGGCCCAAGAAATGTCTTGGGTTCCTGACACCGGCCGAGGTGTTCAGTTCGGAACTGGAAAAGCTTGCCTACAGTTGCACTTCAAATTAGAACCTGCCGCGGGGATTGTGTCCCCTTTTGGCCCAGGGCTGAGTGGGCCCAAAGACCCTGCCACACTTGAAGGGTTTCAGTTAAACTATCAGAGTAGTATCCTTGTAATCTGGGGGATTGGCCCCGGAGCATCCACGGCCGGACCTTAATCCGGTGTATCCAGGGAAAGCAAGAAGTGATTTGCTTTCCTTATTTGTTTGGGTAGTGGTGAGCACAAAACTAGTCTCTGAGGAAAGAAAATCATGAATAGATATCCTGTCAAAATAACCGTTCTGAGTTGTGTAAGTTTCTTTTTTGTAACCAATCCTTCCGTCATTCACGCAATAGACATTCAAGAACGATATGATTCCGCATTTTCAGAGATTAACTCCTATCTAAAAGATACAAAACAAAACATTCTTCCTGCCGCTGCTGGTCTGGATGTCCCTCCAGTCCCGGAGTACATTGGGTTCAATTATGACGTGAACGAGATGCTTAGCAATGGCGCGATAAGCCGCAATTTTTCGGGGCATACGGTATATGTGAAATTCCTGTTTCTGCGTGGTGATTATGATTCTTATACGCAGACTTATAAAGGCGTTCCGGCAGTGTCTGTTTATGATGAGTCCACCTCGCTTATGGGGAAACTTATTCTGTCTGGCGAGAGTCGAAAATTCACGTTTAAGGATTTGAGCCTCTATGTCGGATTTGCGGGCAAGACGATTACATTGAAGAACAACAATGTCCCTTCTGAGTCAGTCACTCTGCAATATGAAGATTTGCTTTCGGCCTGGGCTGCTAATGCAGAGAAGCATTGCTCCATGCATTTAGCCGCCAAATATTGCTTTGTCCCGCAATATTATTTGGATGGTGCGCACCATTACGGATTTGTCGTTAGTGCGAATACCCCGCTATATTATACCACCGGCATTCCTCAGGACTTCGTCGAGCTCTATAAAACAGAAAACGGAGATACAAGTTTTAAGCCTATCGCTTTTTCCCTCTCCTTGCGCTCCGCTTTTGTCCTATCTCCTGGTCAGAAATATATTTGGGAATTCCGCCCTATGACAGCGGAAGAGGTAGGGGAAGCCATGGTCAATAGAACGAAACCTCTCATAAGCGCGTCAATCAGCTTGACGCGTTCAACGATTGCTAACGTGAAGAACTGAAAGAACGGGATAACACAGGATTATAGTGCCCATTATAAGGACCAAGGAATGACTACGATAAAAGCAAGTACACCTACTTCACCCACGGAGTTTTCCAATAGTTCAGGCTATTTCAGCAAATTTGTTGCCTGGTGCCGCAAGAATCCCAAAAAAACGGCAGTAGTTTTTATCATTGTGATAGCAATTGTGATTATTTGGATTCATGGTCCTTTCCACAGAACAAGTAATTTAATGTCGGGTCCATCTCCTTTCAGTCAACACAATTAATGGACCGGTGTAAAATGAAGTTAAATAAAGTGAAGTATATGAATCAAGAAATTATTTTTACCGTTTCCTTAATTGTTTTTTATTGCGGCAACAGCTATTGCCAACCATGTAAACAAGCGCCATCCGCGTTTGAAACATTGGGCGCAATAGCTACAGATGGCAAAGGATTTGATAATGGAGTCGCTATTTCAGGATTCCAAAGACAGGCCTCTTTCGATAATGTCATTCCGGTTTCTCCCTCAAGTCTTGTGCTGCCAGATTTCGCGGCAGAAAAAGGGGTTACAAATGAGCTTTCCGTGTACTATCTAAAGGAATTAGGAAACCCTCCAAGCAAAGTGGAAGCAAGCAAGATTGAGCAAGCATTAAATGTTTTAAACGACAGCAAGATTGGGAAAGAAATATGTAAATCTATCGGGAAAATAGGGTGCACATGGGAAGACTTTAAGGCAGCTAAAATTGAAATCACTACACGGGATTTGAAATATCATCTGCCGGAACCATTGGAATCTATACTTAGTCTTCGTTTTGCTTCAGCCGATCCTACCGCCGCAGTGCCAAAACCAAGTTTTGTTAATGGACGCACTATTTTATGTTTGGATCAAGAATTAATATCCAAAAAATCTCCAGCCTATATTGCAACTTATGTCTTGCATGAGCTTTCGCATATTGCCGATAACCGGAAGCTGGGAGAATGGGATACCCAAACAACCAACTTGCATACAGAATACAAAGCTGTCGCAATTCAGATGATGGTACACGATGAGCTTTTGAGAACAGGAAAACTAAAAGATACCGCTGATGGTGTTCAGTTCTTGTTGTCTGTATATCGTTGGAGAAATGGCGGGCCTAAGCCGAATATGGATTTCTCCACTACAATTAATGAGAAACACTATTCAGCGAAGGAAATACTTGGCTTAACAAACAATCCTGGCGATACAGGCCTAAAAGTTATATTACATATGACAAAGTTGTTTTATGGTATTACTGAAGGGACTATGACGGAAAAAGATTTAAAGTATTTACTAGGTGTTCGCGGGGTTATAAAAGAATTAGAACCCAAATATCAATCGTGGTTCCCCTCTAATCCCCCAGCAGTAGTAGTACCCCCCAATAACGGCGGCGGGGGTGGGGGCGGTGATAATGATGATGGTGACGGTGACGGAGGGGGCAACCCTGGTGGTGGCGGGGGTGGTGTTAATCCTTGTCCTAATCCGCATTTCAATCCGGATGGGAGTGCAGGCTGCTAGTTCCTGATGTTTAAACTGACTATAGGCTTGACAGTTTTGAAGCCGAGTCGAAGCGACGCGAAACGAGTAGGAACCAATAAACAACGAATGCGCTACACGGCCGCGCACAGCCGATTGATGATACGCTGCTGCAATACCTGTCACCGCTGGGTTGGGAGCACATCAAACTGATCGGCGATTACCTCTGGCGCAGCAGTGCCAAGGTCGAGCAAGGAAATTCAGGCTGCTACGACCGTTAGCTAGCCCTTAGCGTACGATTTTTCCGTTTTCTGAAGGGACCCCCATATGAACTGGGAAGATGCTGGGCAGGCGTGTTGCCGTGAGTTGGCTTTCAATTTACTGGGTTTTGCCAAGGTTGAGATGATCACCCTCAGTTTATGCGAAAACGTTGCAGTCCGTTCCCTCTGAAAATCAAACGGCGTTGAGTTCCCAGGTTTATGCCCCCCATACAACGGCTGCCGGCGACGCCTGGTGGCACTTTCCCAGCCTAAACGATCCCTTTCCCACTTAAAGTCTTGAACGCTCCGACTTTCGCATTTAATTTCTGGTGTCCACCTGGGTGTCCATTGGGCACTAAAAACAGGTAATATCGGATAAAGTGGCGGAGGTGGTAAAAATGGATTTCACGACGAGGAATAAGACCTGTTAAGATTGGGTAAAACCGTCAGGTGCCTGTGTAAGAGAGGCGCTCTACCGCTGAGCTAACCGCGCGATTGTCTTTAATTATACTAGATAATTTGCATGTTTACGAAAGCTAAGTGCCGTAATGGCTTGGCGTCCACTATAACCAGCATACAGTTTAAAGGTGGCACTCTTCTATAAAGAGTTGAGTTGGCCAATTGGTTGAGGCCGAAGTCTCCAAAAAGGTCAAAAGATATACATGTCCAACCCATTCAACTCGCTCCGTTTGTTATAAAGGTGAAATTTTGTAGAATTAGATAAATCCGTAGAAAAGCCGAAATCGTGTCGGCAAGCAGGACCAGATGAAAATATATAATTCGTTGACCAGGGGAAAGGAAGATTTTAAACAGATAACTCCTGGGGAAGTTAAAATGTACGCCTGCGGTATTACCGTATATGACGAGTGCCATATAGGACATGCCATGCAAGCAATTTTTTTTGATGTCATACGAAGGTACCTGGAATATCTTGGGAATAAGGTCACCTATGTAAGGAATTATACAGATGTCGACGATAAAATAATTGCCAAAGGAATCGAACTTGGGCTTGATCCTCTGGACGTATCCTCCAAATACATTACTGAGGCAGAAAAGGATATGCGCGCGCTGAAGGTGCGGCCGGCGACGTATCAACCGAAGGTGTCGGATAATATACCGGAAATACAGGATTTTATTATCGGCCTATTGGATAAAGGCGCCGCTTATGTTTCCAACGGCGAGGTTTTTTTTGACGTCCCTAAATTCAAGGATTATGGGAGGCTATCCGGCCGAAAGACGGAAGAGCTTTTATCTGAAGACGGCCCAACTACCAATAAAAGATCGCCTTTTGATTTTTCACTATGGAAACCGGCCAAACCCGGTGAGCCGGTCTGGGATTCCCCATGGGGTCAGGGGCGCCCAGGTTGGCACATAGAGTGCTCGGCCCTTGCTAATAAATTCCTTGGTAAAACCTTGGATATACATGGCGGTGGATTGGATATTATTTTCCCTCACCATGAAAATGAGATTGCGCAAAGCGAAGCTCTGAATTCCTGCAAATTCGCGAACTATTGGATACACAACGGGTTGGTCATGGTCGACAACCGCAAGATGTCAAAGAGCCTGAAGAACTTCTACACTATCAAAGATGCTCTTGCAAAATACCAAGCAGATGTTATCCGCTACATGATACTATCGTTTTCGGTGTCATCGAATGTGAATTTCAGCGAGGATAACCTTTCCGCCGCAAACAAACGCGTTTATCTTTACTATCAGATTCTTCAGCAAATCGATGAGTTCCTGGCTAAATATCCAGCTGAAACCACTGGTAAACCCACTGGGGTTCAGGCGGTTGATTCTCTTAAAAACGACTTTACAGCTTCGATGGACGATTTTTTTAATTCCGCCAAGGTTCTTTCAACGTTGCCTGCAGTATTCAAAGCTATACAAGAGGTGCTGCTTGCAAAAACAACTCCTTCAGGAGAAAAAGCCGGGATACTCAGGGAATTCCGGCACAATCTTGGTGATATAACCGGCGTTTTAGGGATACTTGATGAAACGCCCGCCGATTACACCATTGAATTTAAAAACAGGTACATACGGAACAATGAAATTGACATATCGTTTATTGCGTCCAAAATCAAAGAGCGAGCGACTGCTAGGGGCGCCGGCGATTACATAAAGGCCGATGCCATCAGGGAAGAACTTTTCCGATTAAATATTTTAATTCAGGATAAACCTAATGGAACAGACTGGACTGTCGCGTCTTAATGCGAGCGAATATAAATAATACCGACCGCTTTAGCTGATTTTTTTAGAGCCAAATTCCTCCTGCGTGTCATGGATAAGCCAAAAGACCCACACGTTGGATGCGGTTAATGAATGGGGAATTCAAACCATATGCTAAATAATGATAAATTGTCTAAATATGTGTTCGCTGTTCCCTTTGATAACGAACGGACAATACTATACAACTCCGTAAACAGTGCTGTCGTTTTGGTTGAAAACAACCGTATTAACAACAACTTCGACAAATTAACACTGGAAGACAATCAGCAATTAGAGAAGATGGGTTTTTTGAAAAGCGCTGTGGATATTGATAGGGAGATAAAAGAAACATATATAAATTTTAAGTCTGACATTTTGACCATTCTTATAGAACTAACCCAAGCCTGTAATTTGCAGTGTCCGTATTGCTATCAAAGTGATTGGAAGAAGACGAGTTCGATTTCTGATGAGACCATTGAAAGAACGTTGATATATATAAAAAACTGCATAGGTACGGGGAAGTATCTCGGTTTGGACCTCGGTTTGTTCGGAGGTGAGGCGTTACTTGAACAAGACAAGATACTTACAATTTACGAAAAGTTAAAAAAGCTGTGCCGTGAAACCAATGTTGTATTAAGGCCCGGTATTGACACTAACGGTGTTCTGTTAAAAGACAAATTTCTCAAAAACTTTGACGCTCTTCAGGTAAATATTTCACTAACACCTCAAAAAGATCATGATGCCAAGAGGCCAATGAGGGACAACAGTGGCACTTATAAACTCATACTGGACAATTTAAGGTCCTGCAGGGGGATATTCAACTCGGGTGGACAGCACACTTTAGGCATCAGATATAATACGGACCATGAAAATAAGGATTATTTTGCGGATTTTGTAAATACTATAGCTGCGGAAAATATTCAATGCACCATTAAAACGGCCTACACACATGAGCACACATATAATCCATACAAAAATCTGCTTCCACTCACGGATTATAAAATCTGGAATTCTTCAGAAGTGATTGATGTTCTGGTTAATAAAGGTTTTAAAATACGGCACAAGCCAAGCACAATAAGAACCCCGTGCACGGGGTATGCTATGCACAATCTTAAAATATTCTCGGACGGCTATTTAGGAATGTGTAACGGATATTTCCCAGCTCAAAAAAAGGTTAAGATAGAGACGGTTGCCGAAGACATTGACCGAGTAGTTGAGTTTTTTCCTGAAAAACAAGAGACGCCTTTTGACAATGAGAACTGCGCCCCTTGTAAAGAGCTTGTTTTATGTGGCGGAATCAGATTTTGTAAGCAAAAACCCTGTGAGTACAGTCTTGTTGATTTGCCGACATATTTAAGAACTTATGTGAAACACATGATAACGGGCAATTCGAAGTATTTTGATTTTTTCAAGTATTAGGCCCAACGTGGCGTAGGCCTTTGGACCCTGGTGGCATCTAGCATTTTAAGGTAAGATACATTATGGGTTTATATCTTAATTAAATGGGGAGAACTAAAATGACTGTCATTAAAGAACCGATTAAAAAGATAGGCGCCTGCTGCGGTAGCTGCTCGGGAACCGGGAGTACCTCGATTGTTGACACAGCGCCCCTTTCTTAATTAAAAGAAAATAGCCGCTGAATGTTTTCACTTTAGCGGCTATTTTATTGGGGGAAATAGATGCTGCTGATTCGAGGGTGGGTAGGGTCACGCTGTTTGCCATATTAAAAGTCAAACGACGCTGGACCCCCAATTTTACGCCACCACACAACCGCCTCCGGCGGCTCGTGGCTGCACTTTCCTAGCCTAAACGATTTCACCTTCTTAAAGTTTTCAATACTCCAACTTCTGTATTAAATTCTGGTGTCTACCTGGGTGTCTATCGGCCACTAAAAACGGGTAATGCCGGATAAAGTGGAGGAGGGCTGAAAAGTGGATTTAACGACGAGGGATAAAATCTGATAAGACCGGGTAAAGTCGCCAGGCTTCTGTGTAAGAGAGGCGCTCTACCGCTGAGCTAACCGCGCGATAATACTTAATTATACTAGATAATTTGCACTTTCAGGGAATCGCTGAAATGGCTTGGTGTCCACCTGGGTGTCCATCCAAAGTTAAAATTGGGGCTGAAATCTGCGGTTTTATCGGGATAGCGGATTCAAAAGTCTTCATGTTGGCTGCCAGGTGTCCGCTGCTCAAATGTGCGTAGCGCATGGTCATAGCGGGGGTAGAATGCCCAAGGATGCCCTGCAGGGCGGGTAGGTCGTGTGTTCGCATGATGTAGTGGCTGGCGAACGTGTGGCGGGTATCGTGGAAGCGGAAGCCGGATATGCTGGCTTCATTGATGGTCTTCTTGAAAAGCCGGCAAAGTGTAATAACCGGGAGGGGGAAAATGACCCCGCTTTCCATCGGCCCAAGGGTCAATAGCTCATCTCTGAGTTGGCTCGCCATGGGGATTTCACGCGGCCGGCCCGATTTGGATTGGAGGATATAAATTATTCCTCTTTCTAAATCTATGTGTTCCCATCGAAGATTCAGTATCTCACCGCGCCGCATTCCAGTCAGTAAGGCGCAAACCAACACGGGGTACAGGCGGGGAGGGGCGCTTTTAAGCAGTATTCGAATTTCACCCAGAGTGAGATAGCGCATACGGTTCGCGGCCTGTGGCCCTTTTCTTACTCCGATGCATGGGTTCCTGCCGTAAAAGTCCCCCCAAGCCAGCGCTTTATTGAAAATAGCGCTGATAACTACTAGGTGCCGGGTTGCATTGGCTGTGCTGGTTCGATCTGTTATCTCGTTATAAAACTGCTGGATTTCCCCTGGCTTGATATCGGTAACTTTTCTCTTTCCGAAGGCGGCGTTTATTTTGGGAAGCATCCATTGCCAAGTGCGGGACTTAAGATATTGCCCATGCAATTCCACGTATTTATCTGCTATTTTTTGGAATGTTGTGTTATTGGTGGTCCGCTCTGGGAAAAACTTGTTCTCGCTTCTTTCTTTTAACCGTCTATGCAATACTTCTTTGGCAAGGCTCCACGTGGGGCCGACTTTTTCCCGCAAGCGGCGGCCATCGACCCTGTAGTCGATCCACCAGACCCCTTGTTTCTTAAAAATCGCCATATTAGGTTATACGACACAACAATGCATAACAACCTTGTCGACAGTCAACTATTACTTTAAGAGGCTTTCTGCGTGTCCAGCCAGGCATCTATCGCCGTCCGCTCAAAACGCAGTGATCTGCCAAGTTTAACGACGCAGTGCTGCGGTATCTTCCGCAGGCAGACCATGGTATAGAGGGATCCTTTGGTGGTTCCTAGGTATACGCTCAGTTCCCTGACATTAAGTAATCGTTTTTCCATAACTGCCTCCTATTTCGTATCAGTATTTTCAAATTTAATTACTCGGCTGCCGGGGAACACTTTCTTAAAGTTGGCGAGACCCGCTAGATCTTCTTGGGGGCAATCTTTGAGTAGTTCTTGCTCGCAGGGGGCAAATATAGCTTTGCCTTCTGACGGCTTACTAAGACTAAGGTATGCGATAGCGTTGGCTTTTTGGCTCTTGACCTCTGCGAAAAGAACCCTGGCCACCTGCGGTGGCGGAGGAGTACCATGGAATTGGTATGAGATTTTGCCGCCGGCGCGGACGCTAAAGGTGTAACCCAATTCCTTTAATCGTTCGATGGCGATCATAGGTCGCCGCCCATAAGGTAGATATCCGGCTCAGTCGGTTGAGAACAAATTTCTACGGCTTTGGGTTGGCTTTGAGAATCGGGGGCGAGGGTTTGAGTTGCTGATAAAGTTTTGTCAGCACCAATAAGACGAGCGCCAGGGGGGACAGGGGGGTTATGAGGGTTAGAATCCCCCCGTATATAACTCACATCTTTTAATTTTCCATCCCCAAGAGTTGTTGAGAGCTGAAAATGACCCCCCTGACCCTCCTGCCCCCCCGTGTTCGCACTAATAACGCGCCAGGTTTGTACGCCATGACTTTTTTCCAGTCCGCGGACAAGCTTGATGCCGCCAACGGGGCGGTCGACACTACGCCGACACCACCAACCAAGCCGTTTTGCGTCAATACTCCCGCCCTTATATGATCCAACCTGGACGAGAGCCTCCCGAAGTTGTTGAAGTTTGGTGTTGAGTTCGGGGTTTTTCACCTTATCCAGCGCTTCGTGGAGAGTGAACGGTTCTTCATCGAACACAGCGCGTAGGGTTTCCAGAACTTGCTGCGTACCTTCCCTGATAGGATCTTCTTCTACAAGCCGTTCACGCGTGAGACAGGGGTCTGCCAACCCAAGCCAAACCAAGGGTTCCCTCACCCGAGCGCTCCAATCCTCAAAACTGCCGAAAGAAGGAAGCTTTTGTTTGGGGCGACCAGCAGTGTGAAAAGCCTTTAAAATGGTTATTGCCGCGGTCACCAACTCCGTGCGCTTGCTGGCCACATATCCGCGTAGGTCATCCCTTGAAAACTCCTGTTGGTCAGGGTGTTCCTTTCCGGAATCAATTCGACACATTAGGCCCCGGCGAACCATATCTCCAGAGAAACTGATATTGTTTCCTGTCGCTAACCAAAGAACGGTTGTGCTAAGTTTTACGGTCTTATTGCCTCCAAGCAACCGGTCTGAGATATTTTCCTGCGTTAAGGCAGAGCATAGCGTATCTCCGGAAAGAGGATGCTCGATATTATCGATGTTAACAATTAGGTCACCAGAGAGTAGAATGCTTATAATTCGTTTTCGGAGTTCTTCCTCGCCATTGCCACCCTGTGGCATTGCAGGGGCGTTATGCCCCGTCGCGATCAAGGACACTATATCTGCGAGTAGCCCCTTGCCTGTTCCCGCTGTCGGAGAAGAGATGGCAAACAAAGGAGCATTCTTTAACACACGCCGAATTATTGCCGTCAGAACCGCCGCCAGAATAGCGGAACGGTCTGCATCAGTAACGAAAGGGAATTCACTGAATGGGTCGCGGAGTATTCTTAATGCCGCCTCCGCGTCAGCTTTGGTGGGCGCTTCGTTAATAGCGGGCCATGCGAAGTCGGATAGTAGGGCCAATCCCGTTTTGTCATCGTAGCCGGGCCTGTTTAATACTGATCCATCGGGTCTGAGTGTTGGAGCTCCAATTATCCCCAATAGTGGCGGAAGTTTCCAATGCCCAGAACGATCCAACAGGCTTTCTGCTACTTCTTTGGGACAATTTTGAGATATAGGCTTTTCCCCTTCCTTGGTTGATATCCAATGAGCTGCACGGGTGAGTAAATCACGGAGGTATGTTTTTGTAACGGACACAATCAGTGGGCTTCCAGCTGGTCTCAGAACACCAGATTCCGTCATCGGCCGAGGGATAGAGACGAGGCGGACTATCATGCCACCGCGCTGGAATATCCCCCAGCGATCATTGCTTAAAATGATAGCACGTTCCGCCTCATCTACCATCTCAGGAAGGCGCCCGCCTTTGATCGCTATCTTCGGGCGTGGTTTTAGTAATATGGCTTTTGCTAAACACTGGCGAACCGCATCTAACCCCTCAAGATGGGCAAGGTCATTAAAATCAGTCGGTTTAGTGTCGAGATCGAAGAACTCGGGCACAGCCATGTTGGCGCTGATGGTTTCTGCAGCGGCCTCCGCTTTGCGGAGTCCAGGATTTTGCTCTGTCCATACGTCGTTGTCGGCACAAATAATAATCCGCGCTTCGGGATATTGATCCCGTACTAATCTGGCGATCGGCATCAAATTTACCGCACTGATAGCAGCTAAGACGTATCCCCCCGTAGCCATGTGAACACTGGCTGCCGTGGCGAAACCCTCTGTAATATAAATGGGCTCGCTAAGACGCCAAGCCCCTATTGGAAAGAAGAGTCCCTTAGTCCTGCCTCCTCCAAGAAAGCGCTTCTCGCCGTTTTGGTTAATGAACTGTAGGCTGTGCACCTGCCGATCAAAATCAGTCAGGGGAATTACAAGGCTTTCCTTATATAACTGGGATCCACAGGTGTGAATGCCCTTTCGCTGAAGATATGGGTGTTCTGAAGATGCCTCTATGGTGCTGCCCAAAATGCGTTGGGCCTTTCGTCGGGCATGCTCGTGCAACCGACTTTCATTTTCCAGGCATGCGGCATTTATCTGTTTTAGGAGTAGTTCTCGTTCTGTTCCTGTTAGAGTTGTCGGGGCGGATGCGGACCAAGTCCGTTTAATGTCACGTTTCCAGCAACCATAAAAACCGGTTACAACAACATTATTGTGTGAATGGATGATGTACCAACCATTCTTGCTTCCACTTCGGTCGCCTTCAACGTGGAAGCGGTGGCGTTTTTCATCTGGTGTTATGGAATCGGTGGTGATAATCCCCTCATCCGCCATTGCGGCTCTGAAGCTCTCGATTATTTCGTGCTCTAGCATTGCGATCTCCTCTGTCAATTAAACGCCCGATACTGTTTTTGGATATTCAGGAGACCTTTTAATGGTAGGCGCAGCCTGCAAAATCTGGTAAATTCTGCGTTCTGATAAGCCAAAACGCGAAGCAATTTTCGTGATTGTTGCCCCAGATTTGCGCAGCATTTTTATTTTTAACACATCAGCGGTGGCGCGCCCTTTAGGAATATAGATTAATCTTCCTGTTCGGACGTGCGTTCGCACCATCGTGTGGCAGTGCTCACACAGATGGTTTACGATGTAACTTCCAATTCCTTGTGGTGACATTTTTCCTCCAGGCTGCGGTAGGATAAAAATACCGGAGCCTCTTAAGATTTCACTTTAAGATGCTCCGGCTCACAGCCCTGGAGTGGTGTCGTGTACTAGCCGTTTGCAGGCATGTTTACAGCCTTTGGCATGTTCACACGTCGTACCAAGAATAGTATAGCACAATATAGAAAACTTGCAATCCTGAAATTGCTGCTTAGAAATATTTCAAAATAAACGTATCAGTCTAGACAAGCAAGATGTTGAATAATATGATTATGGCATGGAACAAAAGAAAGCCCTGGAGATGAAAGACCCGCGTAATCCCAAAGGCGCAGGCCGCAAGTGGTTTGATGGCAAACCATACGATGTGGTTATTACGCAATTGAAGGTTGCCTGGGGACTCGGATGCCCTGATGTCGAGGCTGCGGCTCTCGCCGACGTTTCCACGGCCAGCCTATCCAGGTTCTTAAAGAACCACCCCTTAATTGCGGAACAAAAAGAGCGCCTTTTACAAAAGCCATTCCTGTCTTGCAGGAACGCGATTTTAAAGGCTATTGCTGGGGGGGACGCCGACATGGCGCTGCGCTTTTTAGAAAGGAAGAAGAAGGCGGAATTTTCAACACGGCAGGAACTTGAGGTGTCCGAGCAGGAAGTGTATAAAGAGCTCACGGACGAGCAGTTGGCCCAGATCATAGCCGGGAAAGCCACTCCAGCGGATTTCCTCACTTGTGAGCCCCGGCCATAATCCCCCCATCATTTAATTATCTCAGTTACCAAACGCCTTCCGTCGGTTCTCAATAAAGCCCTCAATATCCACCTTCGCGTAACGCAGCGACCGCCCCACCTTGAACGCTTTAATCTCACCGCGTTTCGTCATGCGACTGATTGTCAGTGGCGACACACGCAGAATACCAGCCAACTCCTTTTGTGTCATAAACTCCGGTAACGTCATCATTCCTCCTATCCACCGATAATTGCGGCGTCAACGTCGCTCTCAGCGAACGAGAGATATGCGACGGTCGAGGTGATTGCCTTGTGGCCCAGGGCGCGTTGCGTTTTTATCAAGTCCCGGCCCAACCGTTCATAAACCCGCGAGGCGAAGGTTTTACGGAGCCCATGGGTTCCAAGCCGCCCAAAAACCCCTGCACGGCTGTAGGCGGTGGTCAGGACCTTCCAGGCTTGCGTCCTGGTAATGGCCCCGCCTTTGCGGGAGAGGAACAGTGGGAAAGTGGCCGTGGCGCCGGCGGCGTTTAATTCCGTGACCCACATCTCTAACGCGGCCCGGGCTTCCTCATGCAGTGGAATGGTCCGCCCCTCTATCTTTCCTTTCATGTTGCGGCGGGCGACGCTCACCGAGTGGGCAATTTCGCCTCCCTGGACAACATCCCCGACCTTTAGGGATAGAAGCTCCGATATCCGGAACCCTGTACGGATCCCAAGGAAAAACAGGGCGCGGTCCCGTTTGGAGGTAAAACCCGCCGCTATCCTGGTGACCTCATCATCTGTCAATGGCCTCATACCGTTCATTTTGGCCTCCTTATTTTGCTCAACGCAGTATGGAACACTTTTCAGGAGATATCTAGCGATATCAAGGCCTATCTTTAAGGCCCTTATGTGACGATTGCACAGATTGTTGCGTTCGCGGGTGTGCGGGGAATGGGGGATATACGCGTATCTCCTGCCTTTAGGGGCGTTGGCGCGCCCTGGGTGGCTCTACGTGTAAGGGGTTGGGGTGATGCGGCAATCAGGGCTTCTGACTGCGGGACGGGGTAATGGTCAGCGTGGAAGCTATTCGCTGGTCGATTAGGCTCCATCTGGGCCGGAGTAGAAGACTTTTCCGGTTTCCCTAGAGATAATGATTATATGGCTGCCACCAAAGTGGAGACTGTTGGGCGTTTGGGCACGTTTAAGATAAACGATCCAGCACTTATCCAAGTCGATTGGCTCAGGATGGTAGAATGCTGGCTCGCGGGATCCTGGCTCCCCATGCGCCAGGACTTTCGCAACCCCGTCAACATCCTTTACTGGGTGCTCCACCAAGTATTTTGTTACTAATTCTCTGGCCGCCGACCTGGTCACTGGAGCAGTTTCGCGTTCAATTAGCTTTTCCCATAAAGTTTGTGTGGGGGCGGACTTCTTGATGCCGCTCTTCTGCTTTTCGAACTCTTTTACCATTTCGCTTATTCTCTTATCAGTTTTTCTGGCTTCTTCGCGTTCTTCTATTACTTTGGTTTGTAATTCTTTTATAAAAAGTTCCTTCTCAAACGAAGAGTCTTTTAGTATCAATTCTTTACCAACCCTCTTAGCGAACGCTTTATCATCAGGCTCTCTGCCTATCATGGCGACTAGAATGATTAGGATTATCCAATTTATCAACAATGCTGTTACTAGATTATTTAGATATTTATCTAACGCGTAAAACAGGGGTGGAGATCCAATTATAGAATGTGAAAATTTAAACAGCAAACCAATACCTATCAAAAACAAACAACCGGTGTTAATCAAATGGAAATCATTTTTGGATTTTAAATACTCTTTGATTTGATCGTTAAAAGCCCCATACCCCGCGGATGCGGCTAGGAGTATGATTATCCAACCAATTGTCTGTGTCTCCGTCTGTGCTTCCAATGCCACGCCCACAGACAAAGTCGTGAACAATACTAACTTGATTGCTGTTAGTGCGCGATACAACATTTAGCCTCCACTCCTTAAGTATCCGATTTTGGGATATCCCAAGTAAGGATATTAAACTTACCTGTCGATATCAAGTTGGACGTAGAGGTGGGTAATGTCAAATATTCATTCAAAAGGGTATCAAGAGTTTTTGAAGAAGTTTCGGAAGGCAAGGGAAGATGCGAAACTGACCCAGGCCCAGGTGGCGGAGAAGTTGAAAAAGCCGCAGTCTTTTGTGTCTAAGTGCGAATCCGGAGAGCGCCGGGTGGATTTTATCGAGTTGCGCCGGTTTGCGGAGCTTTACAGAAAGCCAACAGGGTATTTTGAGCCTATGAGGGATCGTTAGGTGGGGCAGAACCGCCAGCATCTTCCCTTTGGGTGAGGGGTCTTTCCTTCGAATATCGTGTTCTTAGGTATCCCTCGATGTTTCGTGCAAGATCCCGCATCTCATTCGTAACCGAGCGGTAGGTTGGCAGACGCTCCCGGTAAAAGGCTCCACCGATAGGGAAGTTGCCACCGGCTGGAGGAAACTGGACTGCGAGGGCAACAATTGTCGGATGTGCCATCTTATGCAGCCGATCATACACGCGAAGTAACTGCTCTCCTGCCTCGCTCTTTACAAGGTCTTTTCGGTGTGCAAAGCGCTTCACGGCCTTGTTAACGGAAAATTTGCCATCATGATAGTCGTCGAACGTCTGTTTATCCACGTCAATTAGGACCGCCGTACAGAAGCCTTCGAGAGCGCTTCGTAGGATGCTCTGGCATAAATCGAAATATCCTGCGCGGAGATTCTCAACACACCCAAGGAGATCGTTAATCACCTTCCGGAAAGCGGCAAGAACAAACGCCTTCCGTTTTAGGTCTTGGGCAGCCCAAGCGGAAAGCTGCGCGTCTTCTGCGATTTCGGCGTCGAGAGCGGAATCGATTGCATCATACACTGCCCCAAGGTCTCTTAAGAGGGCTTGATCGAACTCCAACCGAACTGACGGGGCATCCTCCTCTATTACTTTGTGGGCGAATCGTTGCATAAAATCGCGTCAGTGAGATGATTGGAACATTTCTATTTTTTCGCTTTCAACTTCCCTGCCTGCCGGTATTTCCAGGGCGGAGTGAGCGCGGAATCCTGCCAAAGGCCTAATTCTCTATCAGGCGTTCCTCACCCATCGAGTGAAGTTAAGTTTGCTTTCGCCGCGCTTGTCCACAAAAGCCCCATGCGACATGGAAAGATGTAACCGATATATGCGATTAGAATATGATGTCTTGCTTTTATTCTTGCGCAACCATTTCTGGGGCACACTTAGTATCCAAAACCCTTCACCAGACTGCTTCTTGCAAAGGAATATAAAGCGGTCCCAGTTGGAAGTGGCCATTTTTGATGCTGATATGTCATGCCACCAGCAGCCCTGCGGGCTGTGGAACTTGGAGACTAGGATGCGGCCGTTGAACGGCTGGCTAAAAACCTGCTCTGGCATTAGGCCTAGTTGCGACCTTAGACTGCCATGGGCGGCCAGTTGATCCCGTAGGAAGTTTAGGCCCAGCCGACGGATACCGGTGCCTGCATGGGCCGCGTCGCGGTGTGCTAGTTTTTTTTCTCGCGGCCAGATACAAGTTCCAATCGATTTAAATTTGGACACGGCTAACGCGCCACGTTCATTCCTTGCCCTGGAGCCGGGCTTGGTTAGAGCAGCAATAATAGCGGGTTTTAGCGCCTCATGTATCTCAACCGCTCGGTATGATTCATCAAGAAGCACCAGCATCACCGAGTCCCAATCTTTTTCTATACGGATCCTGCCTAAACGTTGGCCAGGCTTTGAGGATTCCAATAGTCGCCGGCCCTTAATCTGGATTCGCCTTGGGGTGCCAACTTGTCGAAGGGCATCATAGCCTTCTTGTCTTGCGCTGCAGAGCTGTAGGCCAAGGATTGTAGATGCCTCGAACTCCGCCATTTCTCCAGTTACGCCAAGCGGTTTGCCTGTTTCTTTGTAATACTGGATGGCCAGGTTGCGAACACTGTTGAGAATGGTCGATATACGGGACATGTTTGGATTTGTCATAAGCTAATTATACCATGCTGTCTAAAGTATCGCCCGTGTGTAGCAGAATGCTTGGAAACAGAGCAGTAGAACTGATAAAGTTAAGCGTGGGCTGGCCGGGAAAGTGACCAACAGGTTTAGGCCGAAGTCTCTCAAAAGGGCGAAAGACATACAAAAAAAGGGGGATATCAAAAATGGTAAATGGAAACGATGATGGGAACCCAAAGCTACCTACTTTCTCTTACCCTGAAGTACAGTCAAAGACACGCTTAGAATTGCAGACAAAGACAAAGATTTCCTGGTGGCGGAGAAAAAGTTGGGCATTCCGAACATGGATTTTTGTTTCTACTATTTGGATTGTGTGTGTTTTTCTGTACATTCAACTATTTGAGCCGTGGGGGAATAGTTATGGCCTTGTAAAGGAAGGTGTGAGGCGGGGGATGGGAGACCGGGAATATATGCAAATGTACTCCCTTTATGGGCTTCCGCTATTGGGTGGCGCAATATTGTGGGCTTACAATAGATTGGTGAAGTAGGGTGAGGGGGGGCCTCCCCGAGAACGAGACAGGTTAAAACTTATTAAAATGATTCTGTGGGTGGTCGGGTGTCCAACAGGTTTAGGCCGAAGTATCAAAAGGGCGAAAGATATACACAACTAAATAGAAAGGGGGATTTGTGATAGGTGCTATTGCCGGGGATATTATCGGTTCGGCATTCGAGGATGAGGGTCTAAAAACCGAGGTTTTCCCATTATTTGCAATTTACTCTCGTCCAACGGATGACTCTGTTCTAACTATTGCGACAGCTGATAAGCTGCTTCATGGCGGAAGCTATGCCGCCGTTTACCGCAAGTGGGCTAGGAACTATCCTAACGCTGGTTACGGAGGCGGGTTCTATAATTGGTTTAGAGATGACGCCGCCGGGCCCTATTACAGTTTCGGCAACGGGGCTGCTATGCGGGTTAGTCCTATCGGGTTCCTTTGTGATACTTTAGAAGAGGTGTTGGCGGAGGCGCGCAAAAGCGCTGAACCTACACATAACCACCCGGAGGGTGTTAAAGGAGCGCAGGCAACGGCCGCCGCTGTCTTCCTTGCACGTAGGGGCAAGACAAAACAAGAGATAGCTGAGTATGTCACCACTACTTTCGGTTATACTCTCACTGAGTCTGTAACTGAAATCCGCAAGCATTATGAATTTGACGTAACCTGCCAAGGCACGGTTCCGCAGGCGCTCATCTGTTTCCTAGAGTCTCAAGACTACGAAGATGCTGTCAGAAAAGCTATTTCGCTTGGCGGTGATGCAGATACTCTAGCGTGCATTACAGGTGGAATCGCCCAGGCATTCTACGGCGGAGTGCCGACAGAGATTGTACGCAAAGCCAGGACCATGCTGACCACGGAAATGCTTGCCGTACTGGATGAGTTTGAGGGAAAGTTTAAAGGTGATACTCTTCCATAAACGGTTGAGTTGGCCAATCGTTTTAGGCCGAAGTCTCCAGAAAGGTCAAAAGATATACACTGCTCGAGCTAAGAACTCATTATAAATGCGGCGAGGGTGGGTCAATTTTCGTTGCAACTAGAGGGTCAATATTGGTTGCAACTTTACAAAGAGATACTGAATCAACAATTTGGAGGATTATGAATACAAAAAACATAGCTAGCATACTTATATTCTTATTGGGATTATCTGGCTGTGGCATGAGATACAAAATAAATCGCGAGGAAATATTGAAGACGTCAACAGAGGCGGATTTTGGCCCACGTCTGACACCGCACCTTATTGGAGTCCTTTGTGTAATTGAAATGGTATGATAAGACTATACTGGTTAACCGGGGGGAACAAAATGTATAAATTGCTTGCAGGTATGCTTGTCTGTATAATTTGCGGATCAGGTTATGCGGGGGACGTAAAGGTCAAAGGCTATACTAAAAAAGACGGGACTTATGTCGCACCCGATGAGAGAAGTCGCCTCAATGCTTTCAAGTGGGACAATAAAAGTTATACCCCATCGCAAAATCCTTACAATGAGTCGTATTCGCAGCCCACAAAGAAACACAACTCTAATTGGACCACGCCCAGCGAAACAAGATTCTCTGATTCCAACCCTAATAATGACAGCCAACCCTCATACTATACCGCGCCTGCTCGAAAAGCAGCGCCCCAAAGCAATTACGCCGATCCCTACACGCTACCAAAAGCAAAAACCTACGAAACCCCAACACACACCAACACATATTCTGCACCGAAGATTAACCCCTATGAACCCCCTACCTATACAAATTCTTACACAGCACCAAAAGTGAAGACCTTCGAACATGCGACTTATACGAATCCGTATTCTGCGCCCAAAACAAACACATATCAGGCCCCAACCTATACAAATCCCTACTCGGCACCAAAAACCAACCCCTACACCAATCCCTACGCGCCAAAAAGCAATTATGGCTTTGGAGCCGATGATAGCAGCGATGATAGCGATACGAGTGGTGATACCGGGTGGTAATCGTATTAAGGGTGTGGGAAACAACTTACAATCTCACAAAGGATCCTAACCAATGAAAAAAACAAACTGGCTGTTGCTGGGGTTGATGGTTTTCGCTTCTGGCTGTAGCACAATTGTTAAAGGGCGTTATCAAGAAGTTTCTTTAAAGTAGGCGGGGTTGTCTAGACCAGTTCTAGGCACGCCCTAAGGTGAAATTGTCAAAGCCTTCCAATCTCCCTGCTACTAGCGGCAACCTGCCGCAAATCTCCGTCCCAAAGTATT
>Ga0208953_1000890_pt1 | contig 21236 bp, 20 predicted proteins | sample RifOxyB2_FD_184033 | JGI IMG/M metagenome (GOLD analysis project Ga0208953, IMG submission 184033) | Groundwater microbial communities from Rifle, Colorado - Rifle Oxygen_injection B2 (SPAdes) | ecosystem: Environmental > Aquatic > Deep subsurface > Groundwater | place: USA: Rifle, Colorado... | reverse complement strand
AAATTCCTCCGGGAGGAAAATTCCGCAAACGGCGTGGGTCTGGCCACCGGCCTGGCATGGACGGAGAACGGCGGAGAAGTTTTGACCGTGGAAGCGGTGGCCGTACCCGGCAAAGGCGGCCTGCTTTTGACCGGTAAGCTTGGAGATGTTATGAAGGAATCGGCGCAGGCCGCGTTTTCATACATCAAATCCAGGGAGCTGGTGTCCTCTTCCTATATCCAGTCCCATAATTTTCATATCCATATTCCGGAAGGCGCCATTCCCAAGGACGGTCCTTCGGCCGGCATAACCCTGGCCGCCGCGCTTGCAAGTCTGTTGACCGGCCGTGCTGTAAAAAACGGACTCTCTATGACTGGTGAAGTGACATTGACCGGCCGGGTGCTTGCCATAGGCGGTCTGAAAGAAAAGATTATCGCTTCGTTCAGGGAAGATATTTTTACCGTGTTGTTTCCGAGGGCTAATCTTAAGGAACTGGAAGAGATTCCCGCGGAAATAAAAGACAAGATGCGCCTGATCCCGGTGGCTTCCATGGACGAGGTCCTGGCGCTTGCGCTGGATAAATCCGGCGCTTCCGCGGGGGCCCCAAAATTCATTCCAAAAAGAAAAGTGAAGGGGCGGAGGTAGGGGTGCCGGATGCCTGCTTCCGGCCGGCTTCCGTCTGTTCCGCCTTTAACGACTTACGCGAGCTGTAATTATGAAAACCTTGTTCTTGAATGAAAAAAAGTTTTTCATAGGATTTTTCTTTTTCGTTTCTATATTTCCCCCTCTCATTTCTATCCTTCCGGTTTCCGCGTATGAAGCCACCCTTACCACGCAGGAAGTAGAGGGTGCGCTGGAAAACACCAAACTCAACGAAGTTCTCGGGCAGTATCTCGCGACCGTGCAGATGTATGATCCGGAACGCGCTACCCGCATGGGCATCCATGGAACCGACTCCGTTCTTACCCAGCGCACCCAGGAACGGGTTAACAAACAGCTGGAAGCTTTTAAAAACCTCCGTTCCAAACTCCATGACATTAAAACAGCTTCAATGTACCCCTCTCTCCAGGTTGATTATGTCGTGCTGGACCATCTCCTTGAAGTGGACATTTATGAAATGGAGAACCTCGGCCTTCTTAAAATGCGTCCGCAATATTATCTGGAACCGCTTTTCTCCGCTTATCACCTGCTTTCCAAGGATTTCGGAGACTACAACATACGCGCCGGCAACGCCATGGTGCGGTTAAGGGAATTTCCGCAGATATTGGAACAAGCCGAACGCAATCTCTTTCATCCGCCCAGAATCTGGGCCGAACAGGCTCTTAAGCTGACCGATAGCGCTCTTAACGGTGTTTCCGATTTTATCCCGCTGTTCAGGGGGTATACCCGGTATGATCCGGTCCTTAAAACCCAGGTGGACGAGATCATGGATAAAGTCAAAACAGCTTTGACCCGCTATCGTGATTTTCTTAAAAACGAAATTATCCCCAACTCCGATGGCGAGTTCCGGGCGGGCAGTTATATCTATGGGTTCTATCTGGAGCGCTGGCACGGTTTGAGCATCACTCCCGGTTCGGCGCTGAGTTACTCTAAAAAAAGCTGTAAAACCGCGCTGAAGGACCTGGCTAAAGAAGCCGTTAATATCGATGCTCTGCTGGCGAAGGAAAAAGGCTGGAAAGGGGTTATGGCCAAGCTGCCCAAGGAACATCCCCCGCTAAGCGACGTTCTTAAGGTTTTTCAGGATGAGGTGGACCGCGCTTATCAGCATTTTGACGAATATAAAGTTGTGGAGTTCCCTAAACAGAGGCTGCTCATCAGGAAAATGCCGGATTTTATGAGCGCGGCGCTGCCCTATGTCTATTATGCGGAGCCTTTCGCCCTGGATGACGTCAGGGTTTCGGAACTATATCTGGCGCTGCCTTCCGACAAGCTGCCCGCGCCCACACAGGAAAGGATCTTGTCCTCCGGTTTTAATTATGCGCAGATAGAGCTGCTTGTCGCGTTCGATATTATGCCCGGCATGCACCTGCGCAGTTACACCGCTGATTCCAACTCTTCACGGATAAGGAAAATAGCCAATCAGCCGATGGTAACAAACGGCTGGGCTTGCTATGCCGAATTAATGGCCGGAGAGATGGGCTATTATTCCTCTTACTGGGCTAAATTCCTCCGTGTATACGTGCGCGCTCTACGCGCCGGCCGGGCCTATGTGGATACCGCGCTGCACACCAATAAGATGACTTATGAAGAGGCTGTCGGTTTTTTTCAGGAAACTTTTTACATGTCCAAGGGCCAGGCCCAGACCGAGGTCCTTCGGATCTCGCTGTCTCCCACTGAGAGTCTGAGTTACATAATGGGAATGGATCGGATACTTGAGATGCGCGGGTATTATATGCGCACGGAAGATAAATATTTCGATCTGAGAAAATTTCATTCCTCGTTCCTGCGGCAGGGAAAGATTCCTCTGCGCGATATTGACGCGGAACTTAAGCGGCTTAAAAAAGAATCGCTTAATGTGCCGAAATAAATTCGGTAAGTTAACGGATGCGGATCGTTTTACAGGCGTGCCCCTTTCGCCTGGATTAAGCAAAGGAGGGGCGGCTTAACAGCGGGTTCCCCGCACGTTTTAAGGAGGTATCGGGGTGACGAATATCGATCACAAGAAGGTGGTTTCGTTTTCCAATGTGTCCAAGTCCTACCGCCGGCCGGGCTTGTTTAAGTCCCTGGAGATTCCCGCGCTTCGCGGGCTCAGCCTGGACCTTGAACGAGGCGAGATAGCCGGGCTTCTGGGCCTTAATGGGGCCGGCAAGACCACCATAATGAAACTCATGACCGGCCTGCTGTTCCCCGATGCCGGTTCCATTTCCATCTTCGGGCTTTCCCCCTCGGATGTAAATACGAAAAAACGCATAGGGTTCCTGCCGGAACTTCCCTATTTCTATCCCTATTCTACGGCGGCGGAGGCCCTGCTCTATTATGCCGGGCTTTCAGGGTTAAAAGGGGCGGAGGCGCGCTCGCGTGTGGACGCCATTATTGAGAAAGTGGGACTCAAACCTCACGCGGCTAAAAAAGCCGCTGAATTTTCAAAAGGCATGATGCAGCGTCTGGGAGTGGCGCAGGCTATAGTTCACGACCCCGAACTGTTGATCCTGGATGAGCCGGTAAGCGGTCTCGATCCGCTCGCTATCCATGAGATAAGAAACCTTATCTCCGATTTCAACGGGTCCAATAGGACTGTTTTCCTATCCTCGCACAGCATCTCTGAGCTGGAAAAGGTGAGCGACCGGGTTTTTATTTTGGTACAGGGGCGCCTGGCTAAAACGGTTGCGCGTGCGGAATGGGAGAACGTTAAAGGCGGCTTGGAAGAGATATTTGTGAACGCGGTAAAGACACCGGTGACAGGCGATTCGTATCCGGCCTGAAACCAGGTTCCTGAAAAGAAGGTGGTTTTATGAAAAATTTTTTTACGGCCTGGAATATCGCCCGGCATTCCCTGGTTGAAAATTACAAGAATCGTTTTTTTGCGTTGTTTGTGATATTCGCCGGAGTTCTAATCTACGCGTCGCTGTTGGCGGGCGTTATGGCGATGGACGAAGAGGCACGGGTGATCACCGATCTTGGTCTTGCGCTCATGGAATTGACAGCTTTGGCCTATGCTCTCCTGGCCGCTGCCTCCACCATAACCCGCGAGATAGAGACCAAAACCATCTACCTTATCTTCTCCCGGCCCGTTCCCCGCCCGGCCTATCTGGCCGGCAAGGCCGCCGGTCTTTATGCGTCCTTGGCCCTGATGTTGGGCGTGATGGCGTTGATCCAGCTGAGTCTGATATCTTTCAGGGGCTTTGCGCTGCCGCCGTTCTATCTTAAAGCCGTCTTTTTTATTTGGTGCAAGTTGCTTATCATTATCTCGGCGGTTTTGTTCATTTCGCTTTTTTCCACTTCTACGGTTTCCACCATTACTATCTCAGGCATTCTCTGGACTCTGGGCCACTTTACTTCGGAGGCGAAATTCCTTATCAACAAGTCTTCGGGGTCCGCATCGCTGCTTCTCAAGGCGTGTGCGTATTTTATACCCAACTTTCAGCTTTTTAACGCGCGCGATCTGGGCGCGTCGGGCCCCGCCCCGGCAGGCCCCGGTTTCCTGGCCGCATACCTCCTGTTGTGGGTGTCCGCTCCGTATCTGTTTTCGCTCGTGCTGTTCAGAAAAAAAGAATTTTAGCTTGTTAAAGTATCCCAGGCGTCTTGTTCAGGCAATATCCAAGGATATGCTTTTTTACCCGAATGAAAAACTATTCCGATAGTAATTCCCGGGCTAACCGCCGCTTCGCTGTTTTCCTGATCTATTTGGCGCTTCCTGTGCTGGCGGCCGCGGCTCTGGCATTTACCGGACCATGGATCTTTTTAACTTCCATCCCGGCGTTTCCGCCTCCGGATAATATACGGGAGGTCAGGTACAGCGCGGTGGAAGACGCCTTGGCTCTCAGTTTGGGGATGCGGCGGCTGGCCGCCGACGTGTGGTTTATCAGGCTAATGCAGTACTATGGCTCGCCGGATATCGACGAGCGGGAGAATTTGTATGCGGAGATGCCGGACGCCGGTCACGGCCAACCGGGGCATCACTGCGCGGGAGCGCATTTCGGCGAAGGTCAATATCCGGATTTCCTTCCCCTGGCCAGCCATATCCTGGCGCTGGACCCGTATTTTACCAATGCCGGCCTTTATACCGCCGGCTCCCTGGCCTTCAACCTGCACAGGCCGGAGGAAGCTGTCGGGTTCCTGAACGGAGCTTTGGTATATCATCCCAAGGAATGGAAATATGCCACGCTTCTGGCCGCCATCGGCTATAGCAAGTCAAAGGACCCGGCCAAAGTGGCCAGGATCATAACTCCGCTGATCATGGAACCGGATTGTCCGGTGATGCTGCGCCAATTGGCCGCTTTCCTGAACAAAAAGGCGGGCAATTACAGCGCCGCCTATTCTATATATAAGACCATCCTGGAAACCACCAAGGACAGGTTTTACATAGACAACTCCAGGAAAGAAATAGCCGAATTAGAAGGGATGGGGTTGGCGGCGCCACCGGGCGCCGCCTCACCTCGGGGCGCTGCTTCCCTCAGGTTCGGCGGTCATAGGCCCTGATACGGTTCCCGGATATTGATAGCGAACGACAATGAACATCTTGAATATAGTGGATTCCAAACAGTGGGATATTGTGGCCTATCAGGCTCTGCATATGTCCGTTCAGCTCCGGAAACTGGGACACAATGCCGTATTGATGTGCCCCAGGGACTCAAAGCTTTACGCTCAAGCCGAAAAGCACAATCTCCCCATAAAACAGATGCCTTTTTTGTACAAGCTGGGATTCTTTGAAGCTTCGCGTTACGACGTGGTTCATTTCTTCGACTTGGCTTTGGTCAATGTCCGGCTTTTTAAAAATATCTCGGCCGCTTCCAAGATATTCATCAGTCAGATCCGTTTGGGAGGGCCCAAAACGATGGCAAGGCTTAAAGACCTGGAACCTTACGTCACGCGCTTTCTAGCCTCATGTCCGTCCGTGCAGGAGGATCTTTGCGCCGCCGGCATAGACCCCGCTAAGACCTTTGTCGTTCCGCCGGCTCTGAATATAGGCCGTTGGGAGAGCGCCATGCTGATCAAGCCCGCCATGTTCCTGAAAAGGCCGTATAAGGTCGGCACCATCAGCATGGATAAGACTTTAAAGGAGCAGGAATTTTTCCTTAAGGTGGCGAAAGAGGTTCTATCGGTTCTGCCGGAAACGAATTTTATGGTGGTTGGTTTCAAAGACGAACGTATCCGGGCTATGGCCCGGAATCTGGATATCAGTCACAAGGTTGATGTGCTCTGGGAACGCAACGATATCCCGGAGGTGATGGCCATGCTTCACATTTTCGTAAAGACCACCGAGTGCGGAGCTCTTTCCATGTCGTTCATAGAAGCGCAGGCCTCAGGAGTGGCCTGCGTGGTTCCGAGGGTGCGGGGGCTGAGCGATTTTACCATTAATGAGCGTAATGGCGTTTTGGTGGAGCCTGGCAACGCCGCTTCCTTCGCCAAGGCCATAATCTATCTGATAGGGAATCCGGCTGTCTGCCACACCATCTCTAAAATGGCATACGACCAGGTAAATTTCAGCATGTCGGTGCCGGTGGTCACTAATTTGGCTTATCGTCTTTACGAAGACGCGCTTACGGTGTAACCCCGGAAATAGCGGTTAAAAGGGTTAAAATTCGCTCCAGTATCTTCCTTTCTCGTCCTTGTGGGTGCAGTCTATGAAAATTGTGCCGAAATCCCGGTCTGCGGGGTCGTTTACATAACCCCAGCCGCCGGTATCCCGGACGATCAGTTTCGCGGTTTTTCTTACCTTTGAGGAAGCAAGATGCCGTTTAAGTTTGATCCGCGGAACAGCTTCCAGATTGCCGTTTTGTATCACTTCTCCGATGTCGGAGGGCTGGCGGCCCGTGGCCAGGCGGAAAAAGGTTATGGCCATCCGCATCCCTGAAAGCTTGCGAAAGACTTCGGCCGGTTCCATTGAATAGTTTATGTATCTGAAAATTACAAAGGCCGCAAGCAGCAATCCAGCGGCTCCGGTTGAAATGATGATCGTTTTTTTCATAAATAAAGCGACTATTGCAACCTGTAAATGGTATCAAAATTATCAAGCTCATGGCATTTTTTTGTTCACCTGATCTTCCAATGGAAACCAAGTTGAACTGCAGGATTCTGGCTAACTTCCGGGAAGGCGGGCACACCTAAAGCCGGTAAAGTTTTGTAAAATAAACGCAGGTCTCAAACTCATCGTATCGTAAGGACAATATATGAAAATACTCTCTCTTAACTGCGGCAGTTCGTCCGTAAAATACTCTCTTTTTGACTGGGAAAAAAAAGCTCCCCTCGCGTCGGGTGTGGTGGAGCGGGTTGGTGTCGGAGGCTCATTCGTGAGCCATGAGGTGCCGGGACGGGAAAAATTAGAGTTAAAACACGACTGCCCGACCCACAAAGAGGCCATAAAACTTGTCATAGACACTCTGACCAATAAAACCCATGGAGTTATAGAGGACTTGAAAGTCATAGCGGCCGTAGGCCACCGAGTGGTACATGGGGGTGAAAAGTTCGTGAAGTCGGTGGTTATCGATTCTAAAACCCTGGAGGCCTTCAATGAACTGGCCGGTTTGGCGCCGCTGCATAATCCTCCTAACATTCTTGGTATAGAAGCGGCCCAGGATCTTATGCCCAAGATCCCGCACATGGCGATCATGGACACGGCCTGGCATCAGACCATGCCGGCCTCTTCTTATCTTTATGCCCTCCCCTACAAATGGTATCGGGATTACGCGATCCGACGTTACGGCTTTCATGGCACATCTTTCCTTTATGTTGCGAAGCGCACGAGCGTGATACTGGGCAAAGACCCGTTTAAGACCAATGTCATTGTCTGTCATATCGGCAACGGAGCCTCGGTCAACGCCGTGAAGGATGGCGTGTCTTATGACACCAGCATGGGGTTCACCCCTTTAGAGGGGCTTGTTATGGGTACGCGCGCCGGAGATCACGATCCCGCCATCGGGCTTTACGTAATGGAGAAGGAGGGTCTCAAAGCCAAAGAGATGGATTCCATCCTGAATAAGAAGTCCGGCATCCTCGGCATCACGGAGAAGTTCACCGATCGCCGCGACGTGGAAATGGCGGCCGAGGACGGAGACGAACGCGCCAGGCTTACGATAGAAATTGAGTCCTACCGTCTCAAGAAATATATCGGAGCCTACGCGGCCGCGGTGGGCGGAGTGGACGCGGTGGTGTTTACCGCCGGTGTCGGAGAAAAGGGCTCCATCACCAGGGCCAGGGCGCTGGATGGCCTGGAATTTCTGGGTATAAAATATGACGCCGCTAAAAACGAGCTTTCCCGAACCCGCAACGCTGAAACCGAAATTTCCGCTAAAGATTCCAAGGTGAGGATTTTTGTGGTTCCCACCGATGAAGAAAGGGTGTTTGTGGAAGATGTGGCCGGCCTCCTGAACGGTAATTACGATGTTCACACAAAATTCACCTACGCTTTCCAGAAATCCGATTACCGCAACACTTTGCGGGACAGGGCGTTTGAAAAGGAATGTGTCAAGAAACCGGGTCTGGCCGATATCGCGGCTCATCCGGCGCACAGGGTGAAGGTTAAATAGCGCTGAAATTGCGTTTGTAATCTATTCCATACCGTAATTCGGTGTGTGAAAACTACAGTGGTGATTTTTTGAAGGATGAAGGTTAGAGAAAAGACGCCTGTAAACATGAAGATTCTTTTCATTACCCGGCATTCATCCTTTTTCTCCGGCCTTCCCCAAAAACTTAACCGGGTTTTCCGGATTTATCCCGTATGAAGGATATTAAGAACCGCATAACTGTTCCGTTCTTAGCTCTGCTGGCGCTCTTTTCAGCGGGCGTTGCCGGATATATCGTTATAGAGGGCTGGAATTTCCTTGACGCCCTTTACATGACTGTAATAACGCTTGCGACCATAGGCTACGGAGAAGTACATCCGCTGTCGAATACGGGACGCGTGTTCACTATTTTTCTTATCCTGGGCGGTATTGGCACGATGACTTATATCTTCTCCAGCATTACGGCCCTCTTGATAGAGGGCGAGATGAAAGATATCTTCAGGAGACTTAAAATGGATTATAAAATAGCTAACATGAAAGACCATTACCTGGTTTGCGGCGCAACCCACACGGGGCTTAGTATTGCTCAGGAACTGGCGGAAACCGGACAACCCTTTATACTTATAGTGCTGGACGCGACGGAGGTCGGGAAATTCATGGAAATGGGTTATTGCGTGGCCGCCGGGGATGCGGCCACCGATGAGGTTCTGCTCAAGTGTAATCTGAAGAACGCCAGGGGCATTTTCTGCACCCTGAAGCACGACAAGGATAACGCTTTTATCGCTATTACCGCCCGCGGTCATAAACCGAATATCAGGATAATTATGGTCCAGAACGAGAACGATCCGGCCATGCGCGAAAAACTGGTGCGCAGCGGGGCCGATATAGTTATAAGCCCTTTCCACATCGGCGGTTTGAGGATGGCGGCGGAAATGGTGCGTCCGAGCACGGCGCAGTTCCTTGACCAGATGATGCGTGACGGCAGGCATTTCAGGTTCGAGGATGTGCCGGCCGGGACGGGCGCGGAGGGGAAAGAACTGGGGGATTTCAAAGGGAGCGAGGGGAACTGTCCTCTGGTGGTGGCGGTGAAGAACGCTTCCGGGAATTCTTATGAGATAAATCCCACCGGCTCCAGACGGATAAAGCAGGGAGATGTTTTTATAGTGATCGGCAGTCCCGAAGAGGTAAAAGAACTCCGCGTTCGGTTGAATTGATATTCCCGGGTTTATACGCAGCGTGCAAGTCGGCTGGTATGCTTCAAGTCTTACGTCGCAGGATTACAAAGCCGGTTTAGCGTCAGTTCCAGGTTTCCAGACTATCAAGGCTTTGCGGGCGGTTGTGGTGTATGTTAATACCCCGTTCCTTATTTTACTGTTGATAAATTTATTCAGCCAGGGATTGTCGGGCTTAGCATTATTAACCTTTAGGTTGACCGCTATGTCTTTTAGCACTTCTTCCGGTTTCCCGTTCCATTGCCAGGAATCCTTGAAATATAAGAGCTTGAATTTTCTGCCCAGTTTTTTGAGCAGCGGAACTATTCTCTCCGCGCCTTCCGGAGCTGTGTACTCGGCCCCGTGATGGGCGTAAACTATTTCCCAAAACGGATTCTTTCTTACTCCGGCCCAGCCGATATAGACGCATAGCTCGCGGGCGGACGCTTCCATTTTTTTCAGGTCGTTTAAATTTATTACGGCGTGAGTCATCGAAGCCAAAGCGATGTCGAATTCTTTGGCCACGCTGCCGGTCTCCACGTCCCCCCATATGTTTTTGAGCGTCCGGACGTTCTTTATGCCGCGCTTTTTAGCCTCAGCCCGTAAACGCCGTAACATTCTTCCGGAAGAATCCAGGCACAGCGCGCGCCGGGCCTTTTTTGCCAGCACCAAAGCGTAAATGCCTGTGCCGCAGCCGATATCCAATAGGTCCCGCCCGCGAAAGTCCGCGCCGAGAGCTTCCGCCGAAGCGATAATGCGCGAGGTTTTTTTGAACGTGGCCGGGTCGAATGGCAGGGGATACAGCCCGGCTTTATGGCGCCAGAAAAGTTTTTCGTTTTTTCGGGTGGTCAGCATGGAATTATAAACCCCGCCGGGAACTGTTCGGCGGGGTTTTATGCGGTTATTTGCCCTGGGTGTCGGGTTCTGTTTTAGGCGCGGCTGTCCCGGAGACGGTGAATGTGACGGCGGAAAGCATCTTGCCGTCTTCGGTCGTTACTTCCACCTTCCAGTTTCCTGGCCATACCGCTTTATTGCTCCATACGCGGTAGGTTTTGGCTTTGACGTTCAACTCGATTTCCGCCACTTTTTTGTCATCGGCATAGTAGATATGTTTGATCTTGACGGGCGCGTCGGTTGAGGTGATTTTGGTCCAGGTATAGATCCTGCCTATGGTCTTGTCAAAGGCTGAAGTTTCATTGACCGGCTCTCTGTTCTCAACGGAGGCGGCTGTGCATACTTTGTCCACCTTAATTTCCGCCGGCGCTGGCTCCTGGGCGGGGGTCTGGGCGTAAACGTAGCCGGAGACCGCCGCCAGCATTATCGCGAACAGTGCTTTTTTCATGTGATATTTTCCCCTCCTTTTTAATCTCTTAATGAGTATTATTATACCTAAAAAACCGCTCCCCGGCCTGTTTGAAAAAGAATGCTTTATTTCGGCGGAGTTTATTTGTTAGAATTTTTTTATGAAGCTTCGAAATATGCTTTTACTCGGCATTCCCGCAATTGTGTTTTGGGTTATAGCTATATTCGTGCTGGGTATTTTTCTTATAAAATGGTTCTGGATGTGGACCATTCCGGAGCTATGCCCCGGCGCCGTGGCAGCCGGCTATGTGGCCGCGAAGATCTCCTGGTGGACGGCGCTTAAACTTGCCGGACTGGTGGCGTTGCTGGCGGCGATAACCAACATTTCCAAAGATTGACCTGCGATCGGGGCCGTATCGGGTTTATGGCTCTGGACAGGCCTGGGGTTTGGGGCTTAACTTGAAAAACTTAATTAAGGGCGCGGCACTCGGCTTGTTTCCGGCGTTGCTGTTTCTTACCTCCTGCTCCAGGCCGAAGTCCCCTCTTGATGCTTCCACTATCATAGTGTGGGAACAGGAAGACGCGCAAGTCGCGCCTTATATAGATTCCGTTTTCTCGGCTTTTAAAAGGCTCCCTGAAAGTAAAGATATCCGCATAATACGGACCCATTACCAGACCGAAGACCTGCGTCAGCAGTTCCAGGCGGCTTCGCTTGCCGGTGTGGCGCCGGACCTGATCATGTGCCCCTCCGATACCGCCGGTCTTTTCGCGGTTTCCGGTTTTATCCGCCCGGTGGATGGCTTGATCGACGCTTCCAAGTATAATAAAGCCGTGTTGCAGGCTATCACTCTGGACGGCCACATCTGGGGCGTGCCCGTATCTAACGGCAATCACCTGATGATGTTCTTCAACAAAAAGTACGTGAAGACCGCGCCTAAAAATACCGATGAGCTGTTCAAATTCTGCGCTAATGAGGCCAAAGCCTATAAATTGGATTTCTGTATGGCTTTCGACATGGGAGAGCCTTTCTGGCTTATGCCCTGGCTGGCGGCGTTCGGCGGCTGGCCCATAGACAATAAAACGCCGACCCTGGATACGCCCGCCATGCGTTCCGCCATCAATTTTTATCTGGACCTGAAATTTAATAAAAAATACGCTCCGCCGGAATGCGATTACAACTGCATGGACTCTCTTTTCAAAGAAGGCAAGACCGCTTTCATAATAAACGGCGATTGGTCCATTTCCGGTTACCAGCAGCATTTTAAAAGAGATTTCGGCCTGGCGCTTATCCCGAAGCTTTCCCAAACGGGGCTATGGCCCGCGCCCATGGTCAGCGGCAAGTACTTTATGGTCAGCTCCGGAGTGAAGCCTGAAAAGCTTGAGATGATCAAACGGCTGATGGATTTCTACACAACCAGCGATAATCAGATAAGGCAGTTCAAGGAATTGCAGCGCCTGCCCGCCCTCGCGGAGGCTTCAAAGGCGCCTGAGATCACCGGCACCGAGGTCTCACGGGTGTCCATGGACCAGATCTCAAAAGGGCGGCCGATGTCCATGGCCACGGAGATGCGCGCCATCTGGGATTCGGCCAGGAATTATCTGGGACTTGCCACCAGCAGGAAGCTCAGTGTCGAAGATGCGACCCGCAAGATGCAGCAAAATGCGGACCTGAAAATTTCGGAGATGAACCGGTAACCCCGGAATTTTTTATAAAATTCCCGGCCGATGCTGAAACGCGCGATCCCTTATCCGGATCACGCGGTAAACGATTCGACACTTTGCGTTTTGTCCTGTAAGTTCCGGAATACTTATGGAAATTCTATACTCCGTATATGAGGTCCTATGGTTCGTATTTATTGTGATCGCGGGTATCGCGCTCATAGAGGGGTATTTCTATTACCATTTCCAATTTTATGACCGGCGCTGGTTCTTCCCCGCAGCGCTTCTGGGTTTCCCGCTGGCCGGCGCGGCAGGGTGTTTCGCCATGGGTCTGGTTACGGAACCTGTCAGGATTTTTCTGTGGCTCCTGGGTTCGGAAGGCCTGATCGCGCCGTTTTTCCGGCATATCGTCAAAGGCCGTAGTAAACTGGCATACCTGCTGCTGGCGCCCGCTTTTATCGGCTTGGCGCTTTTGCTGGTCTATCCTTTTGTTTTTGAAGTTTACCTTTCATTCAGCGATTTAAAACTGACGACTATAATGCAGTGGAAAAACACCGGCTATCTGCCTTTTGTGGGCCTCCGGCAGTATATCGATGTTTTTACCACCTCTCCGCTTTCTGAAGTCACTTTCTGGGCGCTTCTGGGACGTACGCTATGGTGGACTTTCATAAATGTGTTTTTTCATGTGGCGGGTGGTTTCACGCTGGCCCTGCTGCTTAATAATCACATCCGGTTTAAAGGTTTTTACCGCACCCTGCTGGTTATCCCCTGGGCTATGCCGCAGGTAGTGGCGGTCCTGGCGATGCGCGGTGAATTTCATGCCCAATACGGCTTTATTAATATAATGCTGGGTAAGCTCGCGGCCGCTTATCCGTTTCTGGCTGGTTTAGGCTTGGGCCCCGTTCAGTGGCTTAGCAACTATCCGCTTACTACCTGCACGCTGATCAATATCTGGCTTGGTATCCCGTTCATGATGGTGGTAATTCTCGGTGGATTGCAATCCATCTCCAGTTCATACTATGACGCCGCCGACATCGATGGGGCTTCTTATTTACAGAAGCTTCGCTTTATCACCATCCCGCTCATCCGTCCGGTGATGATGCCGGCTGTCACGTTGGGCACGGTCTGGACTTTTAATAATATTAACGTGATCTATCTGGTCACCGGCCAGTCAGGCGGCACGGAACGCGCGGATATCCTGGTTTCGGCGCTGTACAAGGCGGCGTTCACCTATAACCGCTACAGTTATTCCGCGGCTTTTGCCATAGTCATCTTCGCTATTCTGTTTTTTGTTTCAGTTTTCTACCTTAAGTCTTTTGACGCGGCGAAGGAAGAGCGCTAATTTATGAACAAAGAAGCGGCGGCGTATCGAAGAAAGAAATTCCTGAAGTATCTGCTCATTCACGCCGCTATTATCTCCTTTGTGGTGATCTGTGTTTATCCACTCCTGCGTATCCTGTCGGTTTCCATACGCCCCGGAGATAAACTATTCTCCACAGATCTCGCGCTCCTGCCGAAAGGGGCTGATTTTGCCGCCTACGTCCGGCTGCTCAAAGAAACTCTGTTTCTGCGCTGGCTCTGGAATTCGTTGCTTATCACGGTAACCACTTCTTTCATCGGGGTCAGTCTGGCCTCAACCGCGGCTTACGCTTTTTCCCGTTTCAAATTCGGCGGCAAAAAGGGCGGCCTGATACTCCTGCTCTCTACGCAGATGATCCCCGCCGGTATGCTTATCCTGCCGCTTTTCCTGATGATCATGAAGCTTGGCCTGATGAATACCTATCTCGGAATAATCATCGCCTATTCCGTGTCCTCGCTTCCGTTCAGTATCTGGATACTTAAGGGATATTACGACACCATCCCCCGTTCGCTTGAGGAGGCGGCGCTTGTGGATGGGACCAGCCAGCTTGGCGCTTTCTACCGAGTTATCCTGCCGCTTTCCACTCCGGCGCTAAGTATCGCCTTTCTCTTTAATTTCACCACCGCCTGGAACGAATATCTGGTGGCTAGAGTCGTGTTGTTCAGTTCCAAACAGTATACCTGGACCCTGGGGCTTTTTGAACTGCAGGGCCAATATATTACGCAATGGGGTATGTTCGCTGCCGGTTCTATGCTTGTAACTATACCGGTACTGGCCGTTTTTTTGTATTCCTCAAAGTGGCTGATCTCGGGTCTTACGCTCGGCAGCGTGAAGGGATGAGCCGGCGGCAGATGTGAAAAAATTACATCCGCGCCTGATACCCGCCGCCTGAATGGTTTTTGAAAAGGAGTCCGATATGGCTGACGTAAAGTTTTCCAAAGTAACCAAAAAATTCAACGAGAACCTGATCCTGAACGGGGTGGACGCGGAAATACGCGACCATGAATTCGTGGTCATAGTCGGTCCTTCCGGCTGCGGTAAAACCACGCTTCTGAGGATGCTGGCCGGCCTTGAAGAAATAACCGACGGCGAGATCCATATAGATAATGTGCTGGTCAATAATATGCACCCTAGCAAGCGACAGATAGCCATGGTCTTCCAGGATTACGCCCTTTACCCCCACATGACCGTGGAAGAGAACATGAGTTTCGCTCTGCGCCTGCGCAAAGCCCCGAAGGCCGAGATAAAAGAACGGGTTACCGAGGCCGCCAATATCCTTCAGCTGACCACACTGCTGAAAAGGATGCCCAAACAGCTTTCCGGCGGCCAGCGCCAGCGCGTGGCCATAGGCCGCGCTATAGTGCGCAAGCCCAAAGTTTTCCTTTTCGATGAGCCGCTTTCGAATCTTGACGCGAAACTGCGCGAAGAAATGCGCGTGGAAATCGCCAAACTTTATCAGCGCCTTAACGCCACCATCATTTATGTCACTCACGATCAGGTGGAGGCTATGACCCTGGCCGGCCGGATCATGGTCATGAACCATGGTATTATCCAGCAGGTGGGTACTCCCATAGAAGTCTATCGTAAACCGGTAAATCTTTTTGTAGCCGGTTTTATAGGCAGTCCCACGATGAATTTTATTCGCGGCAAGCTTAAGGTCGAAGGCGATAAACTGTATTTAAAGAACGATGACATATCCCTTTATATCCCCTCTTTCCTGTTGTCCAAAACGGCGGAGCATGACGGCCGGGAAGTGGTGGTCGGAGTGCGTCCGGACGACGTTCTTGTGGGCGGCGCCGCGCGCGAAAAATGTTCCGAGAAGCTGGATGGTATGCTGGAAGTCAGCGAACTGCTCGGCCACAGGGAAAACCTTTATATCAAGGTCGGAGATACCCGCGTTCTGGCCACGGTGGAAGCGTTTTTCAACCAGAGTCCCGGCAGCAAGGTCGCGGTCTGTTTCAACTATGAAAACATGCATGTTTTTGATAAGGCGACCACTCAACGGATAAACGGGTAGCGGCAGCCGGATATTTTATCCGCAATTAAGTTTTAAACTTAAGTATAATCTATTGGGTTTAGTATGCGTGAACGGTACCTTAATCTGTGTGTACATAGGAATATTGAAAGGTCGGCAACTGCTAAATAAATCCGGAGGTTCAAATGAAAGCTATTGTGGATGAAGCCGCATGCATCAGCTGCGGTCTGTGCGCCAGCGACTGCCCTGAGGTGTTCGAGATGAAAGGCGAGAAAGCCGTTGTCATCGCCGATCCCGTGCCCGCCGGCAAAGAGGAGGCCTGTAAGTCCGCGGCCGCCAACTGTCCGGTTACCTGCATAAAGTGCGAATAATATAGGTTTCCATATAATTATGGGGCTGCTGGTTTTTTCAGCAGCCCCTAATTTCATCCGCGGGGCGGGAAAGGTATGAAAAAAAAAGACGTTAATACCGCGAAGACCGATGTGGTGAAGCTGTCAGTGGCGTCAAACAGCGCCCTTGTCGTATTTAAGCTTATTGTGGGCCTGGTCATCGGCTCGGTTTCCGTACTCTCGGAGGCCATCCATTCCGGTATCGATCTGGCGGCGGCGCTCATCGCTTATTTCGCGGTGCGGTCTTCCGCCCAGCCGGCCGACAACGACCATCACTACGGCCATGGTAAATTTGAGAATATTTCAGGCTTCGTGGAAGCCATACTGATCTTTCTCGCGGCAGCCTGGATCATCTATGAGGCCGTAAAAAAGCTCATCAGCCCCCAGCCCATAGAACTTATCGGCTGGGGCATTCTGGTTATGGGACTGTCCTCTTTTGTGAATATGGCGGTTTCCCAGATGCTCTTCAAGGTGGGAAATGAAACCGATTCCATAGCTATAAAAGCCGATGCCTGGCATTTGCGCACGGATGTTTATACTTCTATGGGCGTTATGCTGGGATTGGGGTTGATCTGGCTGATAGAACTTCTGTGGGTCGGGCATCATGTGCATTGGATAGACCCGCTTATCGCCATTACGGTGGCGCTGATGATCATAAAGGCGGCTTATGAACTCACTATACAGTCCCTGGGCGACCTCCTGGACGAATCCCTTCCGGCGGATGACAACCGCAAAATAGCTGATCTTATTAAAAAACAGGCTGGAGTCATAAGTTTTAAAAATCTCCACACCCGTAAGGCCGGGGCCACGAAATTTATAGAATTCGATATCCTGGTGAACGCCGGGATGTCGGTTGAAAAAGCGCATTTGCTTACAGACTATATAATAGCGGACATAGAAGGCCTGCTCTCCCGCTCCAAAGTCACTATACATATAGAGCCATGCGATTTAAAGTGTCCGGAACTCTGTCTTTCCAACTGCAGCCACCCTCTAACTTTAAGTAAACAGCAGGTAATATCCGGTCAATAGCCAACTTCCCCCGCCCTTCATCCCCTGTTTTATTTTCATCTATAGGCCCTTTGGCACCGTATTAACGGGACCTTCGGCCCTGGATATGGCGGTTCAATTGAGCTAAAGTTATGATAAGCAGTGAGATAGTCAATATAGAACCAAGTCAGGAGGGTGTATATGTCCAAAAAAAGCGTATTTTTGATGTCGGCGTTTACGGTGTGTCTGGGCTCGCTCAGCTGGGCCGCTGATATCAACTTTGATCAGAAGATGGATATCCAGAAGATTACGGGCGATGTGAAAGCCGCCTCCAAGGACTTTTCCGGTGGAGTGTATTATGGCGACCCTTACTATAATTCGGGATATGGTAATCCATATAATAACGGTAACCACCACGGCGGAAGTTATATAAGGAATCATCGTGTCACCTCGGATTGCCAGGATATCTATACGCGCGGAAGCCAGATGGAATCCGGGCGGGTGATGCTTACCAGCCGCGAATACGTGGATGAATGCTACCGTTATCCGGCGCCCACGCAGCAGAATCCTAACGCCACGGAAGAGCGCTGCTATGAGCGCGAAGTCGGCTATTTCAGCCGCAGCGCGCAGGTGGTTTTCCGCGGGCAGAAAGACATGCAGCCCTGGGAGACCGAGAAATTCAAGGCCTGTCTGAACGGTCCCGCGATGGATCTTTCCATAAGGATCCCGGCTTATGATTACGGCCAGTTTCTTTCCGGCGGCGGAAACGACATGGTTTACGTGCTCGAGCCGCGCGGCGCCAAGAAATTAATGGACCCGGATCCGGAAGGCCTTTATTCCACGGTGTTCACTCGCGACGGCAACAGTTTCAAAGTCGTGTTGAATGACCGGTGGGCTGATACGTACAAGGGCGAAAAGATCACCATAAAGATACAGCTTAAGAAGTCCAAAGGCAATACGGACTCGCTCTTTAAGGAGCAGGTGTTCGAGTTTAATACCGCCGCCCAGTATGAGATTAATTTCAACAGCGATATTAAAGCGGGCAAATTCTATGTCCGTTGGGATATCCAGAGGAATGGCATGGTATCTAATCAGAATATGATAGCCGGCCGCCAGACCGAGTTCATGGAAATACAGTAAGGTAAGTAAGGAATAAGCTTAAGAAAGCCCGCCTTTTTAGGCGGGCTTTCTGTTTTCTGTATATGGAACCTTCGCGATCTGTCAAATCCGAGGTTCCCAATTGAAATATTTTTTACGCGTGGCGCGATAAGTTGGAATCATGATGGTAAAACCGCGGTTATTGGTCAATTTGCTCGGCGCCGCTTAGGCCGGCGTAAATCAGCGCTCCGCCTTTAAGAGTTTCTATAACGATATCGATGCTGGCAAGGCTTACCGCCAGGCAGCCCCAGGAACGTCCGGGCTGTATGTCGCTATCAGATACATACTTCGCCCTGTGAATGACCACGGCGCGGTTGAAGGCATTGGAATTAGCGGCGGATAAACCGTGTAAGCGCATGGAACGTCCGTGCTTGCCGGTGTAGATGTCTCCGGTTAGATAAAATCCGAGCGAGGACGCGTTTGAATTAGGCTTATTACTGAAGATTGTGGCGTACCCGTCCTTATCCGGATCCGAGCCTGAACCGTGCGCCACATGAAACGATCTCACCGTTCCTTCCGTAATGTCGGCGATATAGAAACGCGCAATACTGGAATGCTGGGAGAAATTTACCACTCCTAGATACCTTAAATTCCCCAGTTTATCTTTATTGGCCGTATAATAAGCCACTGCCGCGGCTTTGAGATCGGAGGGGATGATATTCTGCGGATCTATGTCTGCCGCGTCTGATATTCTGAGGGCGTCTGTGTTCTTGTAGCCCGGTATGGTAACAACTTCCTTCCGATCAGGCGGATCTTCACGTATGTCGTCGTCAGGCAGTATCCGTATGTTTCGCGGCGCGTGCCGCTCTGTGAGCACGTTGGTATCTCCGTCCGGTTTCATCCTGATGGTCAATGCGCCGCCTGCGTGCGCAGCGCTCAACGCGGCAGGCGCCGCCGCATATCCGGAAACGGAGGGATCCCGCAGCAACTCTTCAAAAGCGTAATTGTCCGCCGATACGTTCACCGCAAAAAAGGCGGGCAGCACGGCTGAAATAATCAAAAGGCGTCCGATCATAAAATTCCTTATATATAACATTGCTTGATTAGCGCTGTTTGTCAAGGGCCCTATTGCCTGTTTGCCGACAGCGGAGGCAGGCCGCGCCCGGCGCGGCTGGACTTCGGTCAAATGAATATTTATCTACAGTTTCCCGGCCGGCTATGCCGGCTTCTCAGTGTCATTCATCGGGAGGCGGAAGATGACCAGTATGCCGGGTATGGTAAGGAGGCAGACCGCCAGGAAGAAATGCTTATAACCTATAGCCTCCTGCAGTTTGCCGCTTATCATGCCGGGGACCATCATGCCCAGCGCCATAATGCCGGTGGAGATGGCAAAATGGGCTGTCTTGTATTTCCCTTTGCAGACCATCATAAGATAAACGGTAAAAGCCGTGAGGCCGATGCCGTAGCCGAACTGCTCCGCGGCCACTAGTACATAGGCTATCCATTTTGCCGGCTGAACGTAGGCCATGTAGAGATAGAATACGTCCGGCACGTGCAGGGCGAAGACCATGGGCCACAGGCACTTCCTGAACCCGTACTTTGATATAAGCCAGCCGCCCAGCAGTCCGCCGACTATCAGGGCTATCATGCCGAAAGTGCCGTACATAATGCCGACCTCTGAAGTGGTAATTCCCAAGCCGCCTTTCTCAAACGCGTCCAACAGGAACGGCGAGGTGAGCTTTAAAAGCATGGCTTCGGCGAAGCGGTAAAAGAGGATAAAGGCGATTATATAACCGATACCGTCCATAGTGAAGTAAGTGATGAAGGCCTCGTTAAAAGAACTGCCCTCGGCCGCCATCTGTTTTTTTAGGGAAGGGAAGATGTAAGTGCGGCAGAGGAAGACCAACGCGGTCACCAGGACGGCCGCCGCGCCCAGTTTCTGTGCCGGGCCTGAGAGTCGGTTGAAGAGCCACACAAGTCCGCCAGCGGCTGTCAGGTATGCCGCCATGGTCCCGAACGACTTCACCAGGCTGAACAGGTCGGCCTTGGCTTTAGGTACGTCCTCGGCTGGATAAGGCAGGACAAAACGGTGGTAGATGAAAAGCGCCAGGAACAGGATGGCCGACAGGAGGAGCATTATGCTCCAGCTGCCGGAGATGTCCCCCAGCGTTTCCTGCAATTGTCCGGCCCGATAGACCAAAAAGCCGGTGCCGAATATCATAGCGAACCGGTAGAACATCGAGCGGATACCTACGAAAAAAGCCTGGTCTTCCTTGGTGAGCGCCAGCATATAGAACCCATCGGTGGCTATATCGTGAGTGGCGGAGACGAAGGCGCCGACGGCGAAAGCCAGCAGGGAGACTGCGAAGAAATGCTGTCCGCCCAAGGAAAGCGCGGCCGCCGCGAGGCAACAGGCCATGATAAGCTGGGTATAGACCAGCCATTTGCGGCGCGTGCCGTACATGTCCACCATGGGCCCCCAGAGCATCTTTATGACCCAGGGGAGATAGAGCCAACTGGTCCAGAAAGCGATCTGGGCGTTGGAAACGCCCATATTCTTATAAAGGATTACGGAAACAGAGTTTATGATGATGTATGGCAGGCCTTCGGCGAAATAAGTGGAAGGCACGAAATACCAGGGGTTGCGATCTTCGGCTTTAACGGGCATTTAAAAACCTCCAAAATGGTCAAAGTGAATATAATACAGTTTAACTTTTGCCCGCGGCGGTTTTCAATACTTACTTGGGCCGCGTAAGAAAGATCTGTGGTTTTTTAGACTGCCAATACGGCGCGATGGGCGCCGCCAAGGATTACATGCGGGTGTAGCCGGTCCGAACTTTGCTAAAATTAATACATGGCCCTGCTTTCGCTGCTTTTCCCCCCCGAATCCGTAGCTTATTCTGTTTTCATCATAACTTTGGTAGGCGCCGCCGGTCTGGCCTTCGGGAATATTAAATTTTTCGGTATAAATCTGGGTATCGCCGGCGTCCTATTCGCGGGCATAGTTTTCGGCCATTTCGGAGTGGACGTGAATCGGGAGACCCTGGAGTTTCTGCGGGAGTTCGGGCTGATTCTTTTCGTTTACGCCATCGGCACCCAGGTGGGCCCCGGTTT
>Ga0208953_1000885_pt1 | contig 21267 bp, 19 predicted proteins | sample RifOxyB2_FD_184033 | JGI IMG/M metagenome (GOLD analysis project Ga0208953, IMG submission 184033) | Groundwater microbial communities from Rifle, Colorado - Rifle Oxygen_injection B2 (SPAdes) | ecosystem: Environmental > Aquatic > Deep subsurface > Groundwater | place: USA: Rifle, Colorado... | reverse complement strand
AGTGGAAAAATGACGCCTTGATTGGCGGCAAAAGCACTGGAGTAAATAATGGCGTCGTCGCGATGATGAAATTTGGCAACGGCTTTTTCCAAATCGGCGTGGATTTTGAGAGAGCCGGAAATAAAGCGAACGGCACCGGGGCCGCTGCCAAACAACTGACTGGCTTGATGCTCACCCTTCTTAAGCTCGGCACGATATTTTAAACTCAGATAGTCATTGGCATTAAAAATATAATACTTTTTCTTGTTAATGATGGCCCGTGGCGGTTTTCCTGAGGTGAAGCGTTCGATAATTTTTTCTTTTCTTTTGGTTGAGCCGGCCTTATCAATCCGATTAATCTCTTGAGTAAGGAGTTTGAAAAAATTACTTTGCCCCATTGTCGATCTGTTTCTTAATATTGGTATACATGGCCTCGACCAATTGCTCCAGGCTGTATTGAGGAAGCCAGCCCCAATCGGTTCGAGCTTGAGAATCGTCGATCGATTGCGGCCAGGAGTCGGCAATTTTTTGAATCTCGGTTTCTTTGTATTCAATAACCAAGTCCGGAACAAATTTCTTGATCTGGTTATAAAGATCTTCAGGCGAAAAACTAAAGGCAGCCAAATTATAACTGGTGCGGATCTTAATTTTTTCAGCCGGCGCCTCCATAATACTGACAGTCGCCCTGATTGCGTCGAGCATAAACATCATTGGCATGGTGGTATCGGCTTTTAAAGGGACGGTGTATTTTTTTTCTTTAATCGCTTTCCAAAAGATTTCTTTGGCGTATTCGGTAGTGCCCAAACTGGGTGGCGTTTTGTAATCCAACAATCCCGGATAACGGACGCTTCTGACATCCAAGCCATATTTTAAGTGATAATAATGGCACAGACTTTCGCCAGTAAGCTTACCGACTCCGTACATAGTGGTGGGCTCAATTGGGGTAATTTGCGGCGTGTTTTGTCTTGGCGTGGTGGGTCCAAAAACAGCAATAGAAGAAGGCCAAAAGACCTGGAGTTTGGCTTCTTTAGCAATATCAAGAACATTTTTGAGGCCAATGACGTTCACTTCCCAGGCGCCTTGCGGGTCCATTTCGCTTTTGACCGAAAGATAAGCAGCCATGTGAAAAATAGTGTCAATCTGATGTTTGGCAACAAGTTCTTTTAAAAACTTAATATCGGTAATTTCACCGGATTCAAAGATGCCCTTAAAATCCTTGGGGTAATTGGAATGGCCCATGGCGACTACAGACTGCTCACCGTATTTTTGCTGAAGAGTGGGTACCAGCTCAGATCCGATTTGGCCGAATGCTCCAGTGACCAAAATCTTTTTCATAATTACATTTTAATTAGTGCAATAGTTAATTGCAAGCTATAATTGTTATTCATGAAGCGAGTGATAGTTTTTGGTTTGATTTTTTATTCTGCGATTCTAAGTTACTTTTTTGTTTTTAAAACTGAGATTAATTCAGACCATATTTCTAATCTGCTGCTCTTTCCCTATTATTTTAGGGACAAAGTATATTTACCGTCAGATAATTTTATGATCAAATACCCGTTTTATTCATTAGTGGTATCACTGATTGGCATAAATCTTTGGTCAATTTTTGCCATTTCTTTTTTTTGCCTTTTGCTGACCCATGGTTTGTATTGGTGGTTTTACAAAAAAGTGATTTTGTTAAATAATGTTGATTCAAAATGGTGGGCTTATGTACCGATGACCACAGTCATATTTGGGGGATGGAATTTGATGTTGCATCTAGTACATCCCCACTTACGCAATATTGAGATCGGGCTTCTTTTTTATATTTTGTCTCTTTTTATCTTTGGCGGAAAGCTAAAACCGAAATTGGTTTATTTGCTGATTGCGGTTTTAATTTTGGTTTTTTTTAGCGATCCATATTACCTGGCTGTTTTTGCAGCTCCGGTGATTATTTCCGCCTTAATTATTTATTATCAAAAGCACGACTCACGATATTTGCTGATTTCTTTGATTGTCTATGTGGCGGCTTTGGGAGGGAAAATTTTGGAAAAGGGATTAGTGAAAACCGGATTATTTGCGTTTGATTCGGTAAGGCCGCAGATTTCTTTGGAGGCATTCATCAACAATTTCTCTCACTTTATTCCTAATTTGCATACCTTAGTAAGACCTGGTTTTTCGGCAGTTCTTAATTTCTCAACTAGCAACATAATTAGTAGTTTAAGTTTGGCCGGTGTGATTATTTCCTTGTTAATGCTCGGCTATTATTTTTGGCAGGGATTTTGTAAAAGCGATTTTCTTAAACTTTATCTTGGCTCATCGGCTTTTATTTTAATTGGAGTAACGCTCTTTTCACAATTGGGCAGCTTTGGATTATATCGTTATTATATTTATTTGTTTTTCTTGATTCCCACTATGTGGTTAATGGTAATCAGCGATTTGTGGAAGCAAAAAAAATTAATAATAATGAATTTTTTACTAGCTATTTTTTTGATTAGCGCTTTGTTTAACACTGTTTCTTTTTATAGTGTTTTGTGGCAGCGACGAACTGTATCTGGAAACGAAGACAATTGGCAATTGCTTAAGCAATTAAAGGATCAAAATTTGAAATATGGCTATGCGACTTTTTGGAACGCCTCTATTAATACATACCTGTCCTCAGATGTGATCAAAGTCCGTCCGGTACACTGCATTAACTACCAGATTATGCCTTACTATCGTCTTAGCACAATTAACTGGTATGAATTTGCTATCCATCATGGGGAAACTTTTCTCTTATTGAATCATAAAGATTTGAGATATGGTTGTAGTTTTAAAACAATAAAATCTCAATTTGGTAAACCCAGCCGATCAAAAACCATTATCTTTAAAAACCAGATGAAATTTACACTTTTAATATATGATTATAATATTGGCCAAGTATTTAATTAAATGAAAAAAAGTTTTATCTGGACGTATTTCTTAACATTTCTGTTTTTTTCGCTTATTTTTTTGGGTTTGCTCCGGAGTCCATTACTTAGTCAGCAAAAAGTTTTGTTTTATCGGGGCAACCTGCTGTTGGCCCTGACTGTCCTAATCCTCTGTTCCATTTCGGGAATGGAACAGCGCGTTCTGAAGGTCCGATTTGAGACGGTTTTGGCAGCGATTGTGATGAGTGCCTCGATTCACCTGTCTTTGTTTGTCGTTTTTCCGGTTACTTTTGACCGCTCCGTGACCATGTATTTGCTCAACCGCCTAAACACGAGTCAGTCCCCTACTTGCCAGGGCTTGTCTCCACAGAACATGGAAAAGCTGTTTATTAAAGAGTACGTTAAGCGTGATAAAGCCATGTCTCGGCGCATCAAAGAGCAAAGCATTATCGATATGCTTGAAAAGAAAAATTACTGCGTTTCCCTAACCTCTCGCGGCCGTAATTTTTTGAATCTCTCCGAATTAATTAAAAAAATCTATGCAATCAATTAATGCCGGCGCCTAGTCTTGGGGACTAACTTAATCAACTGCGCCTGGTATTCTCCCGGACCGTTGTCGATTTCAATTATGCGCTTGGTATTTTTTTTGAGATATTGTTTCAAGACATTGTTAAACCCGTAATCCAAGTAGCCGGTAAAAACCAAATACTCTGAATCATCTAAAATCTGGTAGTACTTTGATTTTTCCTCAGGCAACGGCGCAAATTGATAAAGCCGTAAATTTTTGTGACTAGTTTTTAGACCATAATACGGATCCGGAATGCTCGATAAAAAAACAGTACTGTTTTTGGGCAGCTGGCTGACTATTGTCTGGGTGAATTTCTGATAAGACCCTTGTGAGCTTTGCCAATCCAAACTAAACAGATTTAAATTTACAAAAAGCATTACTCCACTGATTAACCAAAAAAAGATTTTTCCTGATTTGTTTTTAAGGCTTTCCCAAAATTTGACCCAGAGCAGATACAAAAATGGCACTGGATAGACGTAGTACCAAGGCTCTCTGCCATAAAAAATAAACAACCAACCTACTATTAAGCCAATGATTAATAATCCGGTTTTTGAGTCTGGGTGTTGATTGAGCCAGAAATAGCCACATAAAAAAACTGATAAACCAAAATACAGCCAGTGAATGGCAGCATAATAAAACAAGCTATTTTGACTTAAAAAAACAAAAAAACTGGGTTCGGATAGCCGGCGCTGTGCCTGCCATTGAAGAACTTCAAACAGCGTTTGTATCTGGAAATTAATCGTGAGGAACCAAATCATGACTCCGGCTATAAACAAACCACTCAGAATAAACAAGTTTTTGAAACGGCGCTGACTGATCAAGTTAACAGCAATAAGAAGAATGGCCAGAATTCCGAGCGGATGAATTAAAAAGCAAAGTACGGCTATAATTGAAGCTAATAAATAGCGGTAACGATAACGGCTGAACAATAACCACAAACTGACAAAGGTAAGACTCAAGACAAAAATCTCCGGCCGGCCAAAGCGACTGGCTCGCATTAACGAGAAATCCAGCAACCATAATCCTGCTAACCACCAAGTGGATAATGGCCGACTTTGCTTAAGAACGGTAAGGAACAGGATTAAGCCAGAAAATATTGCCAGCAGGCGCAGCCCGACAACAGACAGGCCGCTAAATTTAAAAACAAGTGCCAAAAGTATCGGCAGCAAGGGCGGATAAAAAAATAAGCCTTGATCAGCGTGATACATGGATCCGTGCAGCGAGCTGATTAGCCGGCCCTGTGCGCTTAGATTATAGGCATAGTCGGCGACAATTACCTCATCCGGCCAGATTGGCGGACTATTGGTCAGAAACACAAGACTGATCAAAAAAAAAGCAGAGGCAAGAAGTAAAAATCGATGCCAAAAATTGGTCATTAGAGCTATAATAACTCAAATTTGAGAAATATGCTTAATTTAAAGAAAGCCAGAATTTTGGTGACCGGCGCTCAGGGTTTTGTGGGCAAGCACTTAATTAAGCAACTTTTGGATTCTGGAATCGCTCGCGCCAATATTATCTCTTATCCTCACAGCCGTTACGATCTGAAAGATTATGCTACTTGTTTAAAAGCAACCAAAAATATTGACTTGGTTTTTCATTTAGCAGCCAATGTGGGTGGCATTTACTATCACACGCTTTGCCCTGGTAATCTTTTTTATGACAATCTGATTATGGGAGCAAACTTAATTGAAGCATCCAGGATTAATAAGGTTACTAAATTTGTCAGTTTGGGAACGGCCTGTAGTTATCCCGAACGCACTCCAGTTCCTTTTAAGGAAAAAAACTTTTGGAACGGTTATCCTGAGGCTAATAACGCGCCTTATGCCATGGCCAAAAAGGCCTTACTGGTAATGCTTCAGGCTTATCGAAAACAATACCATTTTAATGGCATTTACCTTATTCCGGTCAACATTTATGGCCCAGGTGATAATTTTGATCGGGAGAATAGTCATGTGATTGCCGCTTTGATCCGACGTACGGTTGAAGCCAAGCAGAAAAATTTGGCTTATCTTGAAGTTTGGGGCAAGCCTACTGTGACTCGGGACTTTATTTATGTTGACGACGCGGTTGCAGCCATTATCCAGGCGGCAATTAAAATTAATCATAGTCTGCCGATTAACATCAGCTCCGGCAAAGAGTTTACGATTAAGCAGGTAGTTGAAATCATTGTTCGCACCGTTGGTTATCAGGGCAAAGTTGTTTGGAATAAAAAAATGCCTACTGGCCAAACACGCCGAACATTGTCAACTAGTAAAGCCAGAAAGGAATTGAGTTTTCGTGCCCAGACAAGTTTGCGCCAGGGCTTAAGCCAAACCGTTAACTGGTATTTAAAACAAAACAAATGATTCCGATTGTGATTACCAGTATTAATTCTCCAACTCAGGCGGTAGTGGAATTTAGCCGGCTCAGAAATTTTAAACTGATTGTTGTTGGTGATCAAAAAACGCCAAGTAAGTATAATGATCAAAATTTGGAGTTCATTTCTCTTACTAAACAGCGGCAGTCATTTCCGACTTTTTCCAAACTACTCCCAATAAACAGTTATAGCCGCAAAAATCTTGGTTATCTTTGGGCTTGGAAAAATTACTCCTCAGACTGGCTATTTGAAACCGACGATGATAATCTCCCCTACGCTAATTTGACTTTGCCAAAATTTAAGCAAGCATACTCAACAGTTAATTCAGATAAAATATTTTTTAATATTTTTACACTTTTTACACGAGAAAAAGCCTGGCCAAGAGGATTTCCGCTTGATTTGATTAGAGATAAGATGGATTTTAACATGAGTATTGAGAAGGCTAAACCACTTTTAATTCAATCCTTAATTGATCATGACTCTGACTTTGATGCTGTCTATCGCCTGACAATCAATCGGCCGATTAAGTTTAAAAAGAATCAGTTTGTGGCCGTTTCTGCCGGAATTTATGGCCAGGTTAATTCTCAAGCGACTTGGTGGCACCGGAACATTTCTGCTCTAATGTATTTTCCTTCGACTCTTAGTTGGCGAGCGGCTGATATTTGGCGTGGCTACGTGGCCCAGAAAATTATTTGGCAATTATCCGGTAGGCTTTTGTATCTTTCGCCACAAGTTTATCAGCAACGATTAAGACATCAGGTAATGGCGGACTTTCAGGCCGAGATCCCCCTTTATCTTTACTCTCAAAAATTAGTTGAGGATTTACAAAAATTAAAATTAAGCGGCAATATCAATCAAATGCTGGTTCAAGTTTATTCGCTACTAGTGAAGCAAGGATTTGTTGATAAGCATGAATTAGTTATTCTTAAGCAATGGCTCAAAGAAATAAACAATTTGCGATTGTAACTCCACTTGCCAACGAAGGGATAATGTTGACAAAGTATTGTCAGACTTTGTTTAGTCAGCTAGAGAAATTGCCAGATCAATTTACAGTCTATTTTGTCATTGATAAGGCCTCGATTGATAATACCTTGGCCTTATCCCGCCGCTTGGCTCGAAAGTATCGTGATCTACAAGTAATTTATGCTCCTGAAAATCGCCATGTGGTTGACGCCTATTTGGCTGGATTTCGGCAAGCCTTGAGAGATAATTGTAATTATATTATTGAAATGGATGCGGGATTTTCGCATCAGCCTAAAGAAATCAGCCATTTTGTAGACAAACTCAAGCAGGGTTTTGACTGTGTCTTTGGTGTTCGACCACTTTGGTCTTTTAAATATCGCGTGCCTTTGTCCAGACGATTCTTTTCTTTGGTCGGAACGGTTTTCAGCAATTTGTTTTTAAAGACACGCTTAATTGATATGACTTCGGGTTTTGAAGCTTTTACCACTCCGGCTTTAAAAAAAATTCTGGCCACTCCCCTTTTCTCAACCGGTCATTTTTATCAGACTGAAGTTCGGCTTAGAGCTTTTCGTTTGAAATTAAAAACAGCCACTGTACCCATTACCTATCGCTTTCCCAGTAAAAGCGTTAACTGGCGATCGTTGAAAAATGCCCTGACTACATTCGTTTATTACCTGACTCACTAAGCTGACTATCTTATAGTATAATACATTAATGCCAGCAATTAGAGAACAACTTGCAACAATAGGTTCAAGAAATAAGCGTGTGAATGTTCGGCCACCTAGCCCAGAGGTACTTGGATTAATAGGAGATTATCCACGTTTATTTGATAGAGAAAGTTTATTTTGTGCCCAAACGCCAGTGAATTTTCTTGGCGCAATGATTGTTGAGGTTCTTAAGCCTGAACTCAAACAAATAATTAGTTCCGCGAAGTATGATTTGAAACAGATCCACAAGCTTGAATCTCCGGTTAGATTATTAACTGATGTGTCAATACTGTTGCCATCAACTAATGCGTCGTTGACTGTGCCTTATGTGTTGCATAAGACCGGCTGTGGCTTAAATGCAGGAGTGGTTTTAACAGGCAATCTGGCAGGGGTAGTTATTAATACCCATTCTGTGGAAGAAGGAAAATCAAGACCCCTTAAAGTGGAACGAATATGGAACGATGAGGTTTTGGCAAAGATGAGTTTTAGCGACCCCCATTTTCTTACCAATTTAAGGTTATTGAACTTTTTTAGAAATTTTAACGATAGCTGCAGGCAAGACAGAACTACATTACCGTTTATAGAATACTTAATTAATGATTCATACCAGCTACTTAAAAAAACCTATCGTTACACTACACAGGCCTTTTTTGCACTGTGTCAGGATATTTTGCCAAGAGAAGTGAGCAAGCAGATGTCTTACTCTGACTTTCATTTTACAAGGTCAAGGCTTTATTAATACTTGAATTTACTATAGGTTTTGGTATAATACCCTATGCCAGAGAGATTTTTAAATAAAAAATGGAAGGTTGTTAATAATACCAAACTGTGTGGTCCAGGATGTCCTTATGAATGTTGCTACTGTAATCAGGAATTATTTGACAGAGACGAAAATGGTAAGCGTAACAGTCCGTATATTTCAACCAAAACTGATGCCGGAATTTCTGTTAATAGCAAGCTTATGGTTGGTAAGACTATAACTCATAGAATTCCCGATGATGTTCTGCTTGCCGAGTTACTGAATTTTCCCTATTATTCGCCTGAAACCCCATTATTGATGGAGAATTTCAACGATCCCTCACTTGATTGGAATCACTCTCTGAAATTAGCGGCTGAATTATCTAATTTTGGTCATCGAGGCGAAATCATCTATATTACCAAGGGGAAGATTGCACCAAAATACATAGATAGAGCGCGTGAATTAGTAAAAAAAGGCGTTAAGCTGGTTTTTATAGTTACTTATTCTGGTTTGCCGGTTGCGATCGAACCAATTCCGGCAAAAACCCGGATTCAATCGATACAAAGATTGAAAGCGGCTGGACTACCAGTAATTATGGCGATGCGGCCAATGATTGAGGGAATTAATAGTAATGAGGCAACTATAAATACAGTATTACAGGAAGCTGGTTCATATGCAGATGCGATTACGGTGGGCGGACTTTTTGTTTATGAAAACACTATTAGGAATTTTGAACAAGCCGGTCACCCTCTTGATGATAGATATAAACCAGATCAACTAACAGAATCAAAAATCATCGACGATTCATTGAGAAGCGAAATTCGAAGAGTTGCTCAATCCCGAAATTTACAGGTACCAATTTTTGATCATACTTCCTGTGCAGTTGCTGCTCTTAGCCGAGAATATTACAAAACAAATAGACCTGATCGTCTGGCTCATTCAATCAGAGATAACAATGGCGGATTAGAACACTGTCGTCAATTTTGTCCTGATTCTCAACTATCTTGTTGTGCTAAAGCATTAGAGAGGCCACTAGCCGAAATAAAATCAAAAGCAGAGCAAGTATTACGAAGACTTGGATATCCTTATGAAATTGTAGCCTCTAACAGAACAGGAGTACTTTATATTGTTAATGGAGATCTGCACCTTTCAGAAACGTTTTTTATCTCTCAAGAAACTGGTTTTCACGTCGAAAATCTTCCTTCTTACGAAAGGCTGTCAGAAAAAACCACTAATGCCTTAGAAACAATTGGTCTTTGCGGTTGCCAGTTCAAGCTGATTTTGCAACCGAACAATGTTTGGATGGTCATTTTGCCGGAAAATCAGAAACTGATCAGCCAGGAAACAATTGAACAGCTCAAATTTCACCTGGAAAAATATGTAAGGGCAACTTTAAATTTTTCTCTTGGCAATGTCAACTGAGCAAGAAACATCTGAGGTTAAGGAAAACGGAAGAAAGAGTAAGAATTTAATAATTATAACCGGTCCGACTGCTAGCGGCAAAGATACGGTCATTGATCTTTTTATAGAACGGCATCCTAATTTTAAGCGTATTGTTCCCTACACCACTCGCACACCTCATATTAATGAACAGGATGGAGTTGATTATCACTTTGTTTCACTAGAATGGTTTAAACAGAACCAAGATAGATTTTGTGCAATTACTCAAAGAATGATTAGTAATCAAACTATATATTATGGAACTGCCCTTAGCGATCTTCAGATGATATTAAAAGGAGAGCAGCGAATTTGGAAACTAGATCCTTATACTGCCTGCAATCTTGACAGTTGTCTTGGTGAATCTTTAAGTTCTGATGAAATTAAGACTCTATTATCGCAAACGGCAATTATCTACCTGGGAGTCGATCGTTTAACAGTTTTAAAGGATCGATTAAAGAAAAAGTTGATCCTTTTATTTGCGATCTCAAGACTGTTTCGCCAGAGGAATTTTTGTATGGCTTAGAGAAAAGGTTAATTTGAGCTTTCTTGTATTCTTCTAGCCTTATTTTGATAAGCGGTGAATATTGTTCCCTCAGGTAAACTCCAGTAATTTCCATTATAGAACAGATCTAATCGACAGGTGGCTGTATATGCTGCAAGTCCTTTAATTTTTTTCCCGCTTCCCTTGCCAGTCGCTTGTACGCGAAGCACTGCTGATCGCCGTCCATCAATATATATCACTGTCTCTGCTGGAAAAGAATAGCATTCGTCAGACCTCGTTTCTTTTGATGATGTTTGAAAGGCCTCTTTACTGGACATAAACATTATAGATTATAGCACCAGAGCAGCAAAAAATCGAAACGACATCTGATAATTGCCGCCAATCGGCCTTTGCTTTGGTTATTTTAATTGAGATATAATAAGGGTATGCTGATTCAGATAGTAGAACCAACAGAGATACATTCTCAAGCACTGGCATTGTTAAAAAAAAATGGCCACCAGTTAATCATTGATGAACCGACCCTCGCTCAAATAAAAACTCTAGAAGCTATTTTTATTCGTACTTATACGCAAGCCAACCGGAGCTTTTTGGAAAAATATCCCAATTTAAAATATTTATTAAGAGCTGGTGTAGGATTGGACAATATTGATTTGAATTATTGTAAGAGCCAGAAAATTACGGTGATCAACTCTCCCGGAGCAAACGCTAACGCAGTGGCCGAAATGGTGATTGCTTTGGCAACGCTACTATTGCGAAATTTTGCCCCCCAAAATTATTTGCTAACTAAAAAAAAATGGCGAGAACGGAATTTGATTGGATTTGAAATCAAAAACAAAACGATTGGTTTGGTAGGCTGTGGCGCTATCGGCAAACTTGTTTCCAAGAAACTCGCCAATTATGAAGTCAAGCAAATATTGGGATTTGATCCGTTTTTGAATCAAGAAGAACTGATTAAATATGGAATTATTAAAACCGAACTGGAAGATTTAATTAATAAAGCCGATATTATTTCTTTACACCTGCCTCTGAATAAGCAAACTATCAATTTATTCAGCTTGCCGCAACTGAAAAAGATGAAAAAAACAGCCTCTATTATCAACACTTCCCGGGGCGGTATCATTAATGAAACTGATTTAATATACGCGCTTGAGAATGGAATTATCAGCGGAGCGGCTTTGGACGTGTTTGAAAACGAACCTCACTTGCGAGATGAATTTTTTAAATTAACAAACGTTATTTTGACTCCACACTTGGCTGGTTTTACAAAAGAAGCAGACATTGAAATGTCACTTATGCCAGCTCAAAAACTACTTACTCTTCTTAACTAGGTATTTTATTCTCTTGAAATAGAGTAAAAAATCATAATAACCGCGAGCTAAGGCCGCTCCGAAACCTCTGATACCATCACGATAACCATGATGATACAATTGCCAGCGAAGAAAAATATAAGGCGGATTAAACAGCATCTTCAAAAAGGAAGAAAATAAGCTATTTCGTAGTTGTTTGGCTTCCAGAGTGGTATAAAAATTAAATTTCGTGATCAAAGTTTTTAAATCAGGATGGGAAAAATGCAAAAGTGGATTTTTGAGATAGCCGACTTTCCCTTTAACCTTAAGCTGTTCGTGTACAGCCACAATTGGTTCGTATCGACAAAATTGAGGTTTAAATAAACGCACGAGCCGGTCGTAAGCCCAATCACCGCCCTTGAGATAGTCACCCAAAAAATACTGCTTACGCGGGATTCCATAAGCCATCAGATCTGTTTTATTAACTTGGGGTTTGGTCAGAATATTTTGAATTTCATGCTTAACTTCTGCTGTCACGACTTCGTCAGCATCGATTCTAAGCATCCAGTCGGTTTGGCAATGATCAATGGCCCAGTTTACACTCTTTTGCACACCAACGATATCATGGAACTCGGGCTTGTCGAACTTTATTACTTCTGCCTTGTATTTTTTGGCTATTCTTGCGGTTTTGTCTTGTCCCAAAAAAAGGACCTGAATCCGATCGCACCAAAGCAGACTTTTAAGGCAGCGTTCGATATTATCTTCTTCATTTCCGGCCGGAATTACGGCTGTAATGGTTTGTTTTTTCACGATTTAATTATAACAACTATAACCTAGTCTTTTAAAATATTTGCCGTAAAGGGCTTGCTTGTTATTGTTATTTTACTTTCTTTTAATAATTTGACTTTGTTTTCTGAAACAATCACTTTTAACCTCGGTTTTTGGCTGCTGATTTCTGTCGGATAAATCCAGCCGAACATACTATCGGCCTGGCTGGCGGCCGGTTTTTGGCCGTAGGCTTCAAAAAGATATCGCCAGCCGCCAAAATACAGATAATCCCGATCTGTTTCTAAATAAAAGGGGCGGGAGTCAAGATAACGACTGACTTTTTGAACTAGCGCCTTTTTGGCTAACAAATTGCCTGACAGCGGCCGATTGACAAAGACAGCAGTATTGACAGAAATATATACCAGTAATAGCATTACTAGTGGCAAAAGCTTGAGTTTGCACATTAATTGCGCCAACACAATCGCTTGAAATGGCAGCCAGCCTAGATAGTAATAATCATTGATGGTGCCGGGATAGAATAAAAACATTATAAAATAAAAAGTCTGAATTATTTTCAAAATTTTATTTGCCAGACCCTTGGCTGTTAAAAGAAAATGTATATTAATTATCACCAAGATTAAAAAGACTGCGATTCTAAAAATAGAAGCCAGATTAATAAATAGTATAAAGTTTGCCAAAGTTGAAATCATAATTTGCAAGTGGCGGAACATAAGACCAGGTTCAAAACTGCTCCCTGCTCTACTCAAAAGACGAACTGGAGTTAGTAAATTATCAAAGTTATGGACTACATCAAAGACAATTAGAGGAAAATAGAGGGCCAGAAAGACAATAAGAGACAGTAAGCCGGTTTTAAAAGTAATGTTAAAGCTTTTCTTTTTTAACCTGGTCAAGATAATATAAATCGTAATTGGCAGATAAATGAGTAAAGAGGCATGAACATGAAAAGAGCCAGCCAGCAGCAAGGCAATCAAAACATACCAACGAGAATCGTTCAATGATTTTTGGTAAGCCCAGAAAAACAAAATTGAGATCAGCGGAATTGGTGATGGGTTCCAGAACCGGCGATCAAATGTCAGGATGAAAGCAGAGCCGGCATAGATAATTAACGAGATAAGGGCAACTCTGGAGTTGAAGAGTTGTCGAGTTGTATAATAAAGAGCTACTGCTATCAAAAAGCCTAATAAACTGGCACTATAAGCTAGAATCAAGGGGTCCAGGTTTGACAGTCTGAGTAAGAGCGCGTGTAAATAAACAAAGCCCGGGCCAAGATAAAAACCAGTGTCAGCTTGACTGGTGCCAATCCAAATCGGCCTAAAGTCTTTAATTAGACTAAGACCAAGCAAAGACTGATACTCTTCGTCAATCCCAAAATGAAAGCGTTCCCCAACTTGGACAAAACGCAGAATAAATATAAATAGAAAAGACAAGATTAACCAGTGATTTTGCCTAATTTTTGACCAGATAAGCATGATACACGCCAGAACTAAACTGTTTAATTATCGGAACAGAAATTATGGTTTGGTACTCGGAAACAATGATTCTATATTGAGGTTTTTGGGCTGAAATTTCGTCTGAATAAATCCAGCCAAAAAAGTCATCGGCATGAGACTGAGCCGGAGTCGAACCGTAAGCCTTAAATAAATAACGCCAGCCACCGGCCGAATGATATTTACGACCGTCTGTGGTGCGGGTTTCCAGATAAAAAGATTTACCTTTGAGCTCGGGGTTAATTTGCTTAATCAATTTTTTTCGGGTCGACAGACCAAACTGCTCCTGCTGACTGGTAATTAAAGCGTATGAGTTAACGAGAAAATACGGAATTATTAAAACAATCGCCAACCCTAACGGCAACTTGGAAAAAAATATACCGATTGAGATAACAAACAAAACTAAGAAGCCCAGCAAAAAATAAGCAACGACTCCGCCCGGATAAAAAAAGTAAACAAGCATAAAACTAAACATAAGGGCGGCTAGCAGACGATACTTTTTAAAACTGAAGCTTAAAATAAAAACCGACATTATTATAAGTAAAGAAAGCAGGGCTAATGGCATATATGTGCCGGTGATCCGGCCATGCACGCCTAACTGTAATTCATCTTGCGTATTGGAATAAGGATGAATGTACCAAATCCTGGACAAAGTATTTAAAAACTGACCAAAGCTGTAAGTAAGATTGCCTTGATTTTGGAAATCCAAAAATTTACGCAAATATCGAATCGGCATTAATAAATTGTCGAAGTTATGGACAAAATCAAAAACCAGTAACGGCAGAGTAACCAGAAACCAGCTGATGATGCTAAGAAGCCAGATTTTTAATTTAACTGAGCGCCAATTGAATAAAATAATCAATAAGGTTACCGGCCAGAAAGCCAATAGCGACAGATGAATATGTAGCGATAAGCCAAGCAGCAGAAAAAGCAAAATTAAATATCGAGGATCTTCCCTCAGCCTCATCAGGCAGTAGAAGAACCACAAGGACACAAACATTATCGGAGTAGGATTCCAGAACCGACGGTCGAAATAACTAAGGAACATTGAACCGCTGTAAAAAGCCAAGGCAAAGAAAGCCGCTTTGGTTCCGTAAAACCGATTAGTAATATAAAACAGGCTCAAGGCTGTGACGATTCCCAATCCGGATCCAAAATACGCCAAAATTAGCGGATCTGAGGAAATATTAAACAAAAAAGCGTTAAGGTAAGTAAAGCCCGGGCCCAGATAGTAACTAATATTGGACGCGCTTACCCCAATCCAGATTAAATGCGGATTTTTAACCTGCTCCCAAGCTAACAAAGCCTGGTATTCCTCGTCAAAATTAAAGGTAAAAAATTGACCTAAATTCCAGAAACGAAAAAAAACCGCCAGCGTCAATAAACCGACAAAGGCCAGAAGATTAAAATATTGGGTCTTGGATTTTCCAAGTAGAAACCCGGAAAAAATGGCCGGAATTTGGAAAGGCTCTTTGATTATTTGAAAGGCTAGGCGTCTGGCTAAAGCGATTAGATTTTGATGCCAGGAGTAGTTTTTGGCTAAAAAGTATCCGTAATTGTGCTGGCTGCTTTTATTGATTGCTCCCTGATCATAAGTACGGGTTCCACCTAAAAAATGCCGTAGATGAGTAACAAGAGCTTTGGGTTCGAAAATTAACGACTTGGGAAAACGCTGGTTGAGACGGACACCCAAATCAACTTCGTTGTAGGCATAAATTGGTGGCTTGAGTTTTTCGTCGAAACCGCCTAATTCTTTTAAGACATCAGTGCGAAAAGACATATTACAGCCATAAGGGAAATCAACCCATTGCTTGGTCTGGTCAAAAAAACGCTTAACAATAAGAGCACCAAAAAAACTGATTTTACCAACTCCCCTACCCGGTTCTGTTGTTTCTGGCTGATTGATAACCCGTCCGGCGACTCCATTAATTTGTTTATTACGGTAAGCTTTTAAGTGGCTTGTAAGAGTGTTACTAGTAATGATAACGTCATCATCTAAATACAAAACTATTGGCGTTTTCGCTTTTTGCCAACCCAAATTAAGATAATGGCAGGTATTAGGAGTATCTAAATGAAAAAGCCGAAAATTTGTCTGGGAAGGAAAATCATTTTTTAGTTTCCTATAATTCTGTGAATTAGACTGATCAAAAACTAAGACTTCAAATAAAAGTTGACGACTTTCATTGACGAGTTGTTTTAGTAGTTGACTGACAATTTTTGGTCTGTTTAGTGTACCGATAACAACGGTTAATTGGACCGCGTCAGTTTTTGCTTCTCTCTTTGCCATAGTATTTCACTTCCAATTATGCCAACAAATAAGAGAATTATCAACGAACCTGAGATCGCCACTAACGGATTAAGAGCGATCAAAAGATACTTTCCAATCGCAATTGCCAAACTTAAGGCGACAACATTTAGAATCCCTAATAATGGTTGTTGGCGTAAGGCTAACAGAGGTTGAAAAAAAATATTAATCATCCCCCACCCTAATCCGGGTAAGATGAAATATGGAATAAGAGCGATAGTTTTTTGGGCATCTGTTTCAGTGAAGCGACCACCGACAAAAAGATATTGAACCAAAAATGGAATTATAATTGCCAGTCCCCCAACGACGATCAAAGTTGCCAAAAAAGCCGCCAGTTTACTTTTTCTGACTAATGAAAAAGTATCGGCATATTTTTTTTGTTTTAGTAATTCCACCAAGCGAGGCAGCAGCAACATAATATTTAGATATACAAGCGAGCCACTTTCAAGAGTCGAACCAAAAGTTCGAATAAGCAAAGTATCGGATCTTAAAGCAAAATTACCAATGATTAACGGGATCCAAGCAAAAAAAATCGGCTTCAAACTAGAGGCCTTAATAAGTTGCCAAAACGAAAATTTAAATTTAATCTTTGGCATCAGTAGAAGTACTTGAAAAATAATGCTGGCAAGAAAGCCAATAATCAAAATAAATGAACCGATCCGGTCAGCGAAAATAATAATTAGACTTAAGTTTAATACGTTGCCCATTAATTGAACTAAAGGAAAGCGTAAGAACTTTTTTTGAACATAAAAATAAGTACCTAAGAGAGTTGACAAAATGGCAAAAGGAAAGCTGATAAACAGATAAGACATCTGGAGCCTGACAGACTCTTGAAACAAAGATGTTTGTTCACTATAGATCAGTTTTGTAATTAATGTTGAAAGCGGCAAGCGAAACGCGATCAGAAGCAAAGAAAAAAGAACCAGCTTAAAAACAACAGAAAAAAAATAGGTCTCGGTTTGGTTTTTGGATTTATCCATTCGGCCAAGATAAGGTAAAAAAGCGTCATTGAGCGTGCCGTAAATAACAGTGACAACGGTGGTAGGAATAACGACAGCGGCTAAAAATGTATCAAGGCTAAACCCGGCGCCAAACACATTGGTAATCACAATCTGTCCAACTAATTGAACGAAAGTGGAAATGATAAAGATTAAAGTAATGGCAATACTTTTTGTTTTCATGTTTCTTACAATCCCCAGGAATATATTGAAACTGGCCAAGGATCGTGCTCTGTCCCACCTAAACTATTAACCGTAAATTCGTGATTCAAATGCGCTTTAGCATATATTTTAACTGATTCCGGCAAGAAACTCTGCCAGTCTTCGATAATGACTAAACCCTGAGGATATTGTTTAATAATTTTTTTAAAGTCAGAGACTCGGCCATAAGTAATTACGCCGTCAACATTGCTGGTATAGGGAATATTGGTAAACTTAGTTAAGTAAGCAGTCGCTTTTTTTTGCGGTAAATACCAATTCTGAGCAAAGGGCACGTCATTGATAATCGCTAAACGTTGATGATTGGGAAAATGCTGCTTTAATAAGAGAAAGGTGGTTTTGTAATCGGCGATTTGAACATCGCCATAAATGTCAAAATTCGGATTGTAAAAGGTTCGAGCTTGTAGCTCAAGCTTATGTGACACAATAGCGAGAAAGATAAAAGAAATTACTAATAATACTGACAGCCGTTTAGATTTGTTACGTTGATAAACAAGTCCTAAGCCTGCGGCCGCAAAGGTAAAAATCACTCCAAATAGCGGAACAACATATCTGACATTATGTGTATAGTGCTTGAATGTCCAAAGATATAAGCTAATAGCAATATAGCCGGCAATTGAAATCGCCAGAAAACGATTTGATGGCCAGATAAATATCCAACCGAATATGGCTACAAGGACAAATAACCAATACTGTTTGCCAAAAAGCTGAAAAAAATAAACTAAGTGATTGTAAGGGAAAAATATTTCACTTATGGTTTGGCCGCGAAAAAAGGTTTTGGCCATTAAAGGCAGGTTAATAATTAAGGAAAGACAAATAAGTAAAAAAAAGAGAGCGATTAACTTAGCCGGCTTCTTTAGAACGCTTATCATCTCTTGATGATAGTTTAAAACAATAAAGATCAGATAAGGGACCCAAAGCAGGATTCCCAAAAAATGCAGTAGGCTACCGATGGTAGCGATTAAAGTGATCAAGAAATGAAAACGCCAGTTAATTTTTTGGTTTTTCTCTGACAAAACAGTCATACTATAAAGTATGATTAATAGCCCGGTTTGAATAGCCGTATACTGCTTTGCTTGAGTAGAGTTAGCCAAATTAAGTTGCGAAAAAGCCATAAAAAAAGCCGCCAATAATCCGCCGACCGGATTGGACAGTTTACGAGTTAACAAAAAAGCAAAAATTATACCTAAGGTGCCTGCAATTGCCGGATATAAACGGGCTGACCACTCTGAGATGCCGAACAACTTAAAAGAGGTTGTAATTAGCAGTAAATGAAGGGGCTGGTAATCCTGCTTTTTTAGCTGATCAACAAGATCGACTTTTCCAGTCACAATATTCTTGGCACTGGTTGCCAAATAAGCCTCGTCTGACCAAAAAGAATGATTACTGGAGATCCCCTGCAAGCGGAAGAATAAGCCAAAAGCAATAATAGCCGGCAAAACTACCTTAAAAATTAAAATAGATAAACGGTTTGACAACATCTGTTTGCAGCAAAAGCCAAATTATAACAATCATCATTCCCAACATTACTTTAGCATAATCCGGGAAAGGCTTAAAGAGATGGCTCAAACCAGCGAGAAAGTATTTTTGGCCGAACGAGAGTGAAACAAGTAATAACAGAACAAACATTGAACTGACGCTAAGCGCCGAGAGTTGCAAGTCGACCAGTCCATGGAGCATGTTTAGAAAGCTGGCAAGAGAGTTACTTCTAAAAATGAGCCAGCCAAAGTTAACCAAAAGATAAGTTCGAATAAACGGCCAAAATCGGCTAAATAGATGTGACTTAGCAGGAAATCTTCGTTCAATCACCAATAAAAGTCCGTGATATAAGCCCCAAAAAATAAAATTCCAGTTGGCGCCATGCCAAAAACCAACAATTGTCATAACTGCGATTAAGTTAAAGTAGGTACGGGCCTTGCCCGAACGGGAACCGCCAAGAGGAATATAAAGATAATCCCGTATCCAGGCGGAAAGTGAGATGTGCCAGCGGCGCCAAAACTCGGTAATACTTTGTGATCGATAAGGAAAGTCAAAGTTTAGAGGAAGAGTAATATTAAAGAGTAGCGATAAGCCTCGAGCTATTTCTGTATAACCGAGAAAATCAAAATAGATTTGATTGCCAAAGGCAAAGATAGCCGTAATGATAGAGAGCCAGTTAAACTGGTCCGGGTTCTTAAAAACAGGATCAACAAGAGGAGTGAGTGAGTCTGCGATAAGCGCCTTATAGGCAAAGCCAAGTGCGATTAATACTAATCCCCTCCTTAGTCGCTTATATGAGGGTAAAGACAGTTTTTTTCTTGTTTGCAGATAGAGTTCGTTGAAACGGATAATGGGTCCTGAGATAAGATGAGGAAAATAAAAAATGTACAGAAAATAACTCAGCCAAGTAGGAGCCGCTGGTTTTCCTCTATAGATATCAACCTGATAGCTAATCGCCTCGAAGGTAAAAAAAGAAATACCTAAAGGCAGGGACAGACTCGGCAAGAAAGTAAAACTAACAATATTCAGAAAAAATGCAAGATACTTAAAAAAAATCAGCACGACTAAGTTGAGAGCAATCGAGAGAGCTAGTATCTGTCGTCGCCCGGTTGAGGCATTGAATAGCAACCTTCCCAACAGATAGTTAACAATTGACAACAACAACAGCAAAAAAAAATAATTCAAGCTTGAACTTGCATAAAAGACAAAGCTAACAATCATTAAAAAAGGAACACGCCATTTGGGCCAGGCTTTTAAAAATATAAAATATGTGCTCAAAAAAAATATCAAAAATTTCAAAGTGAGAAAATTCATAAGACTGATTGAATTAAGTATTGAGCAATAGTCAGGGTAAACTTATTTGCGCCCAAGGTATTGAGGTGATCAGGGTCGGAATAGTATCTTTGGGAATTAAGGCTGTCGCTTAAATTTAGCGAGTCTACTTGATCTTTTTTTTCAAGTTCTGTTAAATATTCATTAAAAAGCGACCGTTTAACTTGGTATTTCTTAAAATAATCAAGACTAAGCGGGTGCTCAGGATACCAGACAATAAGAATAGGAATTTGTTGAGCCTGAGTGAACTTCACTAACTTTTCGAAGTGAGAAGAATCAAAACTAAAGTCTGAAAAAAGATACTTTATTCCCTTTTCCCGCTGATTAAAGTTAATCCCGCGAGGTGAATAGTAACTGTCAAAAGCATTCTGTGAGAGATGAATATATCGAGGAATCCAGCCGTTTCTGGAAATATTTCCGGAATCTGTGAATAATATATTTGTTTCAGGTTTGAAAATTAATTTTGGAAATTTGCTCAAGATTACTGGTAGATCGTGCCAGTGTCGATAAAGATAAGAGTATTTTTTAACGCCGCACTCGAGCCGTGTTGAAAAGTCTCTTTTGATAGAAGATAAACAACGGCCAGTGTAGTAATTATAAAAATGATTAAGGGTACTGTCGGGTTTTGAAAGGTAGCCACCATTAAATTGCCAGGGAACGGGATAATCATAAATAATCAGCAGAGGTTTGCTACTTGTGGCAAGCACTTTTTTTAAGAGATACAGATTGGATTCGACAGTTCCTCCGCTGTGAGCAAGATTAAAAACCGCGAGCTCTGGATTGACTTTCTGCAGTTCATATTGCAGAAGTTCAGGATTTAGATTTTGGTTGGTTATTGAGGAGCCCATGGCCAGAATGTAGGGCGACTGCCGGTTAATCAGCGACTCCCCCACTATTTGTGATTTCCAATCAAGATCAACAGAATAACTTAATGAAACGGGTTTTAAAGAGACAATAATTCTTACTAGAATTTCGAGTAAAAACAAATCAAATAATACAATAATCAGGAAGCCCTGAAGAAGTTTTCGATAATGTTTGCTTCTGGTGTTATTCAACATTAATAAAAATTAATTCTAGGCAAACTTTAAACGAAATAAACCGATAATGTTTCTTAACGCAATTGAAGGAATTTTCTTAAGTTTAAAAACAACCGTTTGGCCGTTAAAACGTGATCGATGGTTAATTGGCTCTTCTGACAGTTTTAGCCCCTTTTTAGTACACATACCGACA
>Ga0208953_1000883_pt1 | contig 21283 bp, 16 predicted proteins | sample RifOxyB2_FD_184033 | JGI IMG/M metagenome (GOLD analysis project Ga0208953, IMG submission 184033) | Groundwater microbial communities from Rifle, Colorado - Rifle Oxygen_injection B2 (SPAdes) | ecosystem: Environmental > Aquatic > Deep subsurface > Groundwater | place: USA: Rifle, Colorado... | reverse complement strand
AAAAAGACCTGGCTTTTGTCGCGGTCGGCCTGGGTGTTCTTATTACTGCTCCTGTGGCCGAGTACATGATGTCTAAACCCGCCGGTACCGATCTGCTTACCGGCGGTTTTGGTTCGCGCACGGAGGCCGGCGGTTCTCTCTATGAACCGGGCATCAATTCTTTAAGCCAGGGCTCTCCGGACGGCACCGGCGAAGTGGTAACGCCTTTAAGCTCAAGGGATCCAGCGTCCCTGATCATGGGGTCACAGCCTTCCCAGCCTGCGGAAATGCCGCCCCAGCAGCCGGCGCCAAAGACGGACTTCCGGGATTCCATGAAGGAATCCGCCCGCAACGCTTTCTCCGAGGCTTCCAAATCCGCCGGCGTTCCCACTGTTATTCCCAGGATGCAGAGTTCGCTCAGAGGCATGGGGTCCTTCTTTAGCGGCGGTGAAGGCACCAGGACTACCGGCTCTTTAGGCGGAGATAAAATACTCAGTAACGCCAAAAACGCGTCCGGTAAGGCCAACCCGCGTTCCATGGTGGGACCGGTGGGCGGCGCCGGCTACAAAGGCGCATCTTCCAGCCCCAACAGCGCCAATAGAGCCTCTTTAGATAAACTGCGCGCGCAGGCCAACAAAGCGGCGAGCAATTTCGATGGCGACAGCTCCATCCGTTCCCTCGATAAAGCGGCGGCCGATTCCGTGGATATTGGAAAAAGTCTCGGCGGCATGAGCGGACGTGACGGCGAAAAATACGCGAACCCCACGGGTTCCAATATCAACGACAAGAGAAGCCTCGGCGGGGAGACTTTGGAGCAGGCCGCGGCCAAATTCAAGCAGCAGAAACAGCAGGAGTGGGATGAGTATTTAAAGCATGGCATACTAAAGGAAATTACTTCGGCCATGGTTAGCGGTTTCACCGGCTCGCTTGGTAAATTTATCGGAGGCGTGGCGGACGACCTTACCGGACAGACTCCCGGCCCCGCTCCCACCAGTTACTGCTGGTCTCCCAAGATCAAGCCTAATTCCACCGATACGAATGATTGTCTTAAAGGTGTTTTGAGAACGCCCCTTTTTAAAGACAAGGACAATAAGATAACTTGGAACCCCAATTTCAGTTGCATATGTGGTATAGGTGGGGCTCCTGATATCGGTCCGGATGCGGCAGCGGCCGAAGCCGAAGAAACCGCTACCGGAGCTGAAGCCTCCAACGTCTCCCTGGCGCTGCCCAGCACGGTTCCGGACGGTTATGCGGAAACCATGAAAAATTATGATCAGGCCCTTACTGATATGGCGTTTAACGCCAGAAATGGCGAGAAGGCGTCTGACCCCAAAATACTATTAAAATATGTCAAAGCGTTGGGTGACAGCCTGTACAAGTGCTCCAGCCTTGCACAGGTGGTGTATAAAGACGTCAACGCCAAGACCCCGGCGCTTGTTAATGCGGAAAAAGTTCCTTACCATACCGCTATACTTACGGCTGAAACGAAATTAGCCGGAGTTAGGAATAAATATGACGCTTTTATAGGTAAAGTGACTTCGGAAATAGGCAAGTATGAAAGCGGCGCCAAAACTGCCAAGGTGGGGGAAATAGAAGTTGTTAATACCGGTGATGGGGTTACTCCGGTGGCGGTCCTTAAAGCGGTAAAGGCTGAAGCGGAGGACTACCAGAACGGTTCAATAGTCGTGGCTGAAAATAAATTGAAGTTCCATAAGAAAGCCGAGGTATTCTATGACGCGCAATCGGTTTTAATAACCGGTAAAGCCGGTAATATGGTCAACGAAGTATCCAAAACTAACGGCAAAGTGGCGGAACTTGTTAAGTTGGAGGGGATAACCCCGGATACGGCGGTGCTTCCTGATAATGTGGCTAAAATCAAGGAAACTTTCGCCAGAATTACGGGACTGAAGGACTCTATACCGGCGGCGCCTGCCGCCGCGAATCCGGCGCAAACCGTTCCGGCGGCGCCTAAAACCGCGGTAACTGATGAGGCCGATCCGTACATGTCCGCGGCCATCAGCTGGCGCGGCGCGGATGCGGACAAGTTGTTGAATAATAACAAGGTGGATGATAGCGGTGTTAAAAAAACGGAAAGCGAGTATTGGGCGCCACTCAGTCCGTTCAAACGTCTTGAGTCCAGAAAAATAGATGGAGAACTGAGTCCCGCCGGTGAGATCGGCTCGGATTATGTCACTCTCTCTATACGCGGTATAGAGGCTCTGCCGTACGATATAAAGAGCGCCAACGGTTTGACTGCGGAGATAATGGAGGGAATGGATCAGTTGGACTCTAAAATCGCGGGGTGGAAGGCCCAGCTTAAAGACATCGGCGTTTCCTTGGATACGGCGCCTGCGGCCGTAAAACCCGCCGATGTCGCAGTCGCCGGCGGCGTATAGGTCGCCGGTGGACAGGTCGCCGGCACCGCATCCCCAAAGTCCGAATAGTCGGCGCAAGCTTTTTTATGGATCCGGCCCCGCGGATTTAAATCTGCGGGGCTTGTTTTTTATTTATCCCACGCCCGCTAAAATCATATAATATCCTGAACAATGGTTGCGCACCTGGCAGCCATTAGATGTTTTTACAATAATAGTATCCGGAGGAAATAAGAACAAATGTCCAAACCCAATAAATCCGATTATCTTAAAGAGACCGTAAAACATTTTGAGATCACCAGGCATAATGTGACGGCCATGGTGGATGCCATGGATGACATGGCTTTCTCCGCCAGGGACCTTGCGCGCGCCGCCCGGATATACAATATGATGCTGGCCGATAAAAAATGTTCGGTCATACTTACCATGGCCGGTTCCCTTTTTTCCGCCGGACTCAAAAAAATAGTGGTGGACATGATACGCAACAACATGGTGGACGCCATAGTTTCCACCGGCGCCATCATAGTGGATCAGGACTTCTTCGAGGGTCTCGGTTTTAAGCACTATAAGGGAACGCCTTACGGGATAGACGACAATATCCTGCGCGATCTTCACATCGACCGCATCTACGACACTTTTATAGACGAGGATGAGCTCCGGGTTTGCGATGATACCACCAGAAAAATAGCAGACTCGCTGGAGCCCAGGCCGTACTCCTCCCGTGAATTCATAGAAGAAATGGGCAGATATCTTTCCAAGCACGGCAAGAACAAGGATTCCGTGGTGCTTGCCGCCTACGAGAAGCGCGTGCCGATTTTCGTGCCCGCTTTTTCCGACTGTTCAGCAGGCTTCGGCATGCTGGAGCACCAGTGGAATAATCCGGATAAGCATATGTCAATGGACTCGGCCAAGGATTTCCTGGAACTGACCAAGGTGAAAATAGAGGCCAGGGACACCGGCATCTTCATGATAGGCGGAGGCGTGCCCAAGAATTTCACCCAGGATACCGTAGTGGCGGCCGACATTCTGGGCAAAGAATGTCCCATGCATAAATATGCGGTACAAGTGACGGTGGCGGATGTGCGTGACGGCGCTCTCTCCAGTTCCACGCTTAAGGAAGCCAGCTCCTGGGGCAAGGTTGAGACCACCCACGAGCAGATGGTTTACGCCGAAGCCACGCTGGCCATGCCGCTCATCGCCGGCTACGGCTACCACAAAGGCGCCTGGAGGAGCCGGAAAGCGAAATGTTATTCCGACTTCCTTAATAAGGAACTGGTAAAAGCGTGTTAGCGCGCGTGCGCTAAGGCTTGCCGTAGTTATTCGGGTGTGGTTAGCGTCTTAACGCGCCAGGACCGGCATGCGTTGATGCAAAATATAGCGGGGGAGGAAATAATGAAAATGAAAAGTATATTATTCTGCGGTCTGGTTATGGCGGCTGTGAACGCCTCGGCTTATTTTGACGGTGGGGCCACCATGACCACCGGGCCCGACGCTTATCGCGGGACCAGGCTGAACATGGTCATAGGCTCCGGGAATGTGGCGGTCGAGCCTTCCATAGCCGCTTATACCTCCGATCTCCTGGATCATACTTACCGCACCTATGGCCTGCGCGGAGCCTGGGAAGCGGACAAATATACCGTGGCCGGAGAAGTCGGGGCCACCCCTGAAGTTAACGACTATTCCAACAAGTTCGCGGGCGGCGATATAACTTTCTCGCTCACTCCGGGGGCGGGGGGCAAGGCCCGTCTGGTTGGGCCGGGTTCCCGCAACGTCACCCGCGGCGGCGCCGGCGTGACCCGCATAGACGTGGGCGCGGGCCTGCGGCAGACCATGCACGAGTATACGGGCGCCGTCCGCATTAAGACGGATCAGACTCAGTACTCTATTTTCGCCGGCGCGAAGGTCCTTATGGTAAACCTTTCGGCTTCCTACACCGGGTATAACTACGGGACCCGTAAAATAGTGCCGCTCATCAACCCTATCCCCGGGCATAATTTCGCCTATGGAGCCACTCCGAAGTCCAGCGTTAACACGCGGCTGGACCTTCCCGGAATGCCCATGATTACGCCTTTCGTGGCTTATACCGGCACCAAGTATATGGATAGCGTACAGGACAGTTCCGCCTATCTGTTCGGGACCTATATAGACCTGAGCATGGTGGTGGCGAATGTCAGCTACCAGATATTCGATAGAGGCTCGGCGAGCGTCAGTTTCATCTCGGTAGGCGCCGGTATCAGGTTCTAACAGTTTTGTTGCCGTACAGCCTGGCCGCCAGGCGGCTTTAGGAATTTCCGGAGACTTTTTAACAGCATAACCGTTTGGCGTCCCTATAATTTATGTCTTACGAAAATCTCGCAGTCAAGTACCGCCCCAGGAACCTTGAAGAGGTTATGGGGCAGGCCGCCATAAAGACCACGCTTGCCAACTCAGTAAAGTTGGGCCGTTTGGCGCACGCCTACGTCTTTTACGGACCCCGCGGCTGCGGCAAGACCACTATCGCCAGGATCCTGGCCAAGACCCTGAACTGCCGGGACGCTAAGAACGGCAAGCCCTGCGATAAATGCGCTTCCTGTTCCGAGATAGCCGAGTCCAAGTCGATGGACGTTTTAGAGATAGACGCCGCCAGCCACACGGACGTGGACAATGTGCGCAACGTTATCATAGATAATGTCGGCCTGGCCCCTTCCCGCGATAAATACAAGATCTATATATTGGACGAAGTCCACATGTTGTCCAAACAATCCTTTAACGCGCTTTTAAAGACCATAGAAGAGCCGCCGGCCCATGTTGTTTTCATCATGGCCACCACCGACCAGACCAAGGTGCCGGTTACCATACTTTCACGCTCCCAGTGCTTTCGTTTCCGGCCGATCCCGGAGGACCTGATAATCGAAAGGCTCCGGGACGTTGTTACGAAAGAAAACCTCAAAGTTTCAGATGAGGCCCTGGCTGTGATAGCCGCCTCGGCCGGCGGCGCCATGCGCGACGCTTTGACCCTGCTGGACCGCGCCGCTTCTTTCGGCAAAGGTTCCGTGGAACTGGATGTCCTTAACGAACTGCTTGGCCACGCCAGCCCCGACCTTATAAAGGAAGTGGCGCTGGCTTTGATCAAAAGGGACGCGGCCGCCCTTTACTCCGGATTTGAAAAAATCGCGCGGGAAGGCTACGATCCCGTTACGATCCTCCGTGATCTGCGCAATACGTTGTCCGAGACCTTTCTGCATCTCCAGGGCTTCTCAAAGGTTCCCACCGCACTGGCCGTATCGGCAATGGATTGTCCTCCCCTTACGCTTGCGCGGCTTTCCAGGAAGCTGAACGTTGTGATAGACGAGGTGAAATTTTCCGACTCACCGGCCTTGGCCTCGGAGATAGCTCTTTTTACTTTGGTGGAGACCCCGCGGGATCTGGACGCCCTGGTAAAAAGGCTTGAGGCGCTTGAAGGCCGGCTTTCTTCCGGAATCCCTAATACCGCCGGCGCCGTAACCAAAGCCGCGCCCGGAGCGGGCGTTGCTTCTCAGACGATCGCGCCCGGAGTCTGCAAGCAGGAGGCCGGCGAGGCGGACGGGCAAAAAAAAAATGAAAAACTGCCTTCTTCGGCGCTCTGGAAACGGCTTCTAAGCGTCGTTTCCGTAAATAAACCCATCCTTTACAACATACTGCTCTCCGTCCGAGTGGTCTTTGACCAGGAAAATACCTGGAAACTCTCTTCCGCCGGTAAATTTGAAGCCGACATCATAGAAAAAGCCCGCAGGGAGCTTGAGGGAAACCTTGAGCGCCTGGCCGGACGCAAGATCGGCCTTACAGTGGAATATAACGAGGAAGCGAAGGCCGCCCCGGTACAGGAAGAGGACACGGAGCAAGTTCTGGAATCAGCCGAAGTGCTGGAAGCGGAAGATGTGGACGCTGATGCCGGAATTGCGCCGGAAGCTGATTTACCGTCGGCACCACATCTCCCGGCCAATACCGGAGCAGGTGTCCTGCCCAAAACCGTACCCGCCGTATTAGGCGGGCACTCCGACCCGCAAAAAGGGGGAAAACCGTTGCAGCAATCTCCGCCTGCGTCTCAACCGGCCGCGGAGATGAGATGGGAAGATATGGGCTCTCGGAGGCCCGAAGAAGAACCGGAACTAAAGCACCTTAACAAAGTTTTTCACGGCCGGATAACCAGGATACAGAAAATAAAAGGTCAATAGTAGTTGTAGATGGGGTGTGGAGTTCCTTAAATCTTGCCTACCGACTTATAACCGTATAACAACTAACTACCAATTACTAGCAAGACCTCGTTTTATGAAAGCCTTAGATAAGATAATAACTCTTTTCAGACGCTTCCCGGGAGTGGGACCCAAGCAGGCGGAGCGCTTCGCTCTTTATGTAATAAAGACGCCGGGCAGCCAGATAGAAGAGCTGGTGGACGCCCTGAGAGCCGTTAAAAGTTCCGTCGCCTATTGCCATGAGTGTTATAATTACGCGGAAGGGGAGAGTTGCAGCGTCTGTGAGGACCATTCCAGGGACCGTTCCGTCATCTGCGTGGTTTCCCAGCCGCAGGACGTGGCGGCCATAGAGAAGACCAAGACCTTCAATGGCGTTTATCATGTTCTGCATGGTGTCATTTCCCCTATGGACGGCATCAATTCCACCGGTCTTAAGCTTAAAGAACTCATTGAGCGGATCCACAAAGCGGACGGAGCCGTCGTCGAGCTGATAATAGCCACCAACCCTGATACCGAAGGGGAAACCACCGCCATTTATCTTACCAGGCTTTTAAAAGATTATGTTCCAGGTATTACGCGTATCGCTTACGGTGTGCCGTTAGGGGGGGATATAGATTACATGGATGAAGTAACGCTCGGTTACGCCCTCAAGGGGAGAACGAAGGTTTAGGGGATAAGGGTTTTAGGGGTGGGGGGATAGATTCCTGAAAGTAAAAAAACGTTTTTAGACCGTAGTTTGTTTTATTAATATTCGCACCCTCCCAGCCGCTTCAATTATATCAGTTGTCTTTTTATGCGGTTTTCCTATTATAAACGGCCTCTCTTCATTCTGCTGCTTTGTTGGGCCGCGGTTATCGCGGCGTTCAGGTCAACCGGGTCTGGTGATCTTTCGCGGAGTTTGCCTCCCCTTCCGGTGTCGGGCGTCCATCTGGAAGGCCGCGTGGCCCAGTATCCGGTGCATAGCGGGAATTTATGGCGTTTCGCTTTTGAAGTCGCCGCCATCGACGGGGTTGCCGCCGATACCATTGTAATGGCGTACGCCGGCGACATGGGCGGCGCCTCTTACGGAGATGAAACGGCTTTCATCGCGGAGTTGTCCGAACCTTTCAATTACGCGATTCCCGGGAACCTTGACTGGCGGAATTATCTTGCCGAGCGCGGAATAAGAGCGGAGGCCAGGGGGGGCCGCCTTGAAATAACACAAAAAGCTCCGTTCCCTATCGGACTTGCGTCGTCGTTCCGTACCAGGGCGCTTGAAGTGTTCGAACGTAATTTTACGATAGATCAGGCCTCGGTCCTCGGCGGTATAGTTTTGGGTGAGAAAAAAAGCGTTTCCGAGGAGCTTAAGATCGCGTTCCAGGACTCCGGCGCCATGCACCTTTTGGTGGCCTCCGGCTCTAATGTGGGTTTTGTGACTTTCGTCGTGTATTTTCTGTGCTCAAAGCTCAGAATAGGGAAAAAATATTCCGGCCTGCTGGCTCTGGCGTGTTCGGGCTTTTACGTGCTTGTGGCGGGGCTTGAAGCGCCTCTGATCCGGGGATATGTGATGTTTTCAGCCGCGCTGGCGGGCTATCTGCTAGACAGAGATTCCGGCGTCTTTCAGGGGCTGATAATAGCATGCCTCGCCATACTTTTGGTAGAACCTTCCGCGCTCTTCGACGCCGGCTTCCAGATGTCTTTCATAGCTTCATACGGCATTACGGTGGGAATGACGCTCTGGGATAATCTCATACGTCTTAAAGGCCCTGCGCTCTCTCTTGCCCGTATTTTGCCGGTAAGCTTTTTTGCCCAGGCCGGTCTGTATCCGTTGATGGCGCTCTATTTTCACAAAGTTTCCCTGATCTCTATCTTTTCTAACGTGATCCTTGTACCGGCTTCCGGGGTTATTATGGGGCTTGGCTTTGCGACGCTGCTGATTTCCTGGCCGTCCCGGCTGTTCTTGATCATGAAAACATTTACCGGCTTCGGTCTTGCGGTATTTATCCGGCTGATAAAGTGGTTCGCCGCTTTTAAGTATTCTTCGGTTCTTGTCAGTCCGCCTTCCGCGCTGACGCTTGCGGCGTTTTTCTTTTTTGTTTTCGTTCTGTTGCACGCTCCGCTGCTGGGTTTCAGGCGTCGCCGCCTGTACGCCCTGGCGGCGGTCCCGTTGCTTACGCTGTCCGCCGCCGGCTTTCTGCCGGAGACAAACCTGGTGTCCGTATTTTCCGATTCCGATACCCGTTCCGTGTTGATCCGTCACGCGATGTCCGGCCTTTTTCTTGTTAATCCCGGCATCAGCGGACGTAAACTCGCTAACTCGGTCCTGCATTACGGTTTTAGGGAAGTGGAGGGGGTATTCATTTCCACTCCGGCCCGACGGGACTGGAGCGGGCTGGAAGAGCTGGCCCGGTTTATTAAGATAAAAAAAGTCATATTGCCTTACGGCGCTCGGCCGCCGGAGCTTGAAGCGGCGCTTGGCAGGCTTTCCGCCGCCGGGGTGTTTGTCGAGAGTGTCTGGCCGCAGGATAAACTCATATTCGGGGAACTGGAAATATGGCCCGATTGGACGGTCTCCGGTGACCTGCGATTTAAGACGATCGGTTATACCGGGCGCGGTCCGTGGGAAGGTTTGGACTGGCGGCTCAAAGCTCCCGGTTTTGAAGTTGCCGTGCTGTCCGGCGGTTCCCGCGTGGTAGTGAAAGGTCCACTCGGTTCAATGGCGGAGCATCTTATTGAAAACCGCCCCGGCGCCGCGGTGGAAATGGAATTATAAGCCTTACATTTTTGTATCATATTATTTATGAAACGCATTAAAAGTGTGGTCCTGTTTTATAATTCTAAAAGGAAGAGAGCCATAACTTTTGCCGTCGGAATTGAACGGATCCTTAAAAGCCGGGGGATCCGGTTCTCAAAGGTCTGCGTGAATTCACCGGTCTGCAAATTTGAAAAAGCCGACGCCGCTATTACCGTCGGAGGCGACGGCACGGTGCTATACGCGGCACGCCATGTCATAAAGTACGGCATTCCTGTCCTGGGCATTAATGCCGGGGGGCTCGGGTTTCTCAGCGGTATAGAGCGTTCGGGTTTTAAAAAATATCTGGACGCTTTCCTGAACAACGACTTTAATAAAGTCCGGCGCCAATTGCTGTCGGTGGAAGTCTTCCGTCGCGGCAAAAAGGTTTTCGGACCGTATCCGGCGCTTAACGATTGCGTCATCCGAAGCGCCGAAGCCCGCGCTTTCAGCCTGCGTGCCTTTTTCGGCAGCCAGTTTCTAAGCGAATATTTCGGCGACGGGCTGATCATTTCCACGCCCACCGGCTCCACGGCGTATAATCTGGCGGCCCTGGGTCCTATCGTTCTGCCGCAGCTTGAAGTTTTTCTCCTGTCCCCGGTCTGCCCGCATACTTTGACCCACCGCCCGATAGTGCTCTCTTCACTTGAGGATATTACGATAGTTATAGGCAATCGTCCGGGGCATGATCACTGCGTCTCATTGTCTCTTGACGGCCAGGAGAATTCCGTTCTTGAGAGCGGCGACAGGATCGTTCTCCGTAAATACCCCAGGAATTTTGAGATGCTGGTGCCGCGGGATTTTTCATATTTTGATATTTTACGCAAAAAACTGAGATGGGGGAAAAGATAAAGCCAAGAACACGCGGGCAAAGTCGTGTTTTTTCCGTTTATGTTCCCGCGCTTTTTTAATCCGTTATGCTGAAACGGCTTGAGATCAAGGATTTCGCGATCATAGACCGGCTGGTTCTGGAGTTTGAGCCGGGACTTAACGTTTTCACCGGAGAGACCGGCGCCGGGAAATCCATAATAGTCGAAGCCATAGGCTTCCTGCTGGGCGAGCGCGCCAGTTCGGAACTGGTAAGGACCGGCGCGGCCCAGGCGGAAGTCTCCGGAGTTTTCAGCGCCGGCACGCTGCCGAAAAAGTTTTTGGCGGCCTACGGAATTAAAAGCGCTGAATTTTCCGTGCGCAGGCAACTGGACGCCGGCGGCAAGACCAGAGGGTTTTTCGAAGGCCGTCCCGTGACGGCCGCTTTTTTGTCCGGGCTGGGAGACGCGCTGGTGGATTTTCACGGCCAGAACGAACATCAGAGCCTGATGAAGGCGGAGGTCCAGCTGGAGCTGCTGGATCGTTATGCGCGGCTTGAAAAAGAAGCGGCGGCTTACGGTTCGGTTTTTGAAGAACGCTGCCGGTTGTTGGAGCGTCTGAACGCCGTTTCCCTTTCCGAAGAGGAGCGCGCCCGCCTTATCGATCTTTACCGCTTCCAGCTAAAAGAAATAGAGTCGGCGGAGCTGAAGGAAGGTGAGGAAGGCGAGCTTCAGGTTCTGTATCCCCGCCTGAAGAACGCCAACCGGCTTTTCACGCTTTCCAACCGGGCATACGAACTTCTTTCCGGAGGTGAGGCGCCGGCTTTGGCCGGTCTTGAGAAGGCATTAAAGGACCTGGAAGCCCTCGCGGAAACGGATGAAACCGCCGCGCCGCTTAAGGAAAACCTTTCCCAGGCCGTCCTCGCTTTAAAAGATATAGAGGAAAGTCTTTACAAATATTCAAAGAATCTGGATACCGATCCGGCCGGCCTGGACGCGGTTCTTTCAAGATTGGATAAAATATCCGTTTTGAAGAAAAAGTATGGTCCGGAGCTTGCGGACGTTCTGAAGAAAGAAGCCGGATTGCGTGAGAAAATAGACGGGCTTGAGAACGCCTCTTTTGACAAGAAGGAGCTGGCGTCCGAACTTGAAAAAGCCGGTAACCGGCTGACGGAGCTGGGCGAAGCGTTGCACGCCAGGCGCGCCGCCGCGGCTAAAAAATTATCCGCCGCCGTGGTTTCCGAGATCTCCGGCCTGGGGTTTAAGGAGATCAGATTTTCCGCCGCGCTCGAAACCGAGGAAGGGCGCTTTACCGCCTCCGGCATGGATACCGTTGAGTTCATGTTCTCGGCCAACCCCGGATATCCGCTAAAGCCGTTGAAACTGACCGCTTCAGGCGGCGAAATGTCCCGCGTGATGCTGGGGCTTAAGACCGTGCTGGCCGCCAGCGATAATATCCCGGTACTGGTCTTTGACGAATTGGACACCGGCGTCGGCAGCACCGTGGCGCGCCTGCTGGGAGAAAAACTTTCCGCTCTTGCCGGCGCAAAACAGCTCTTCTGTATTACCCACATGCCCCAGATCGCGGCCTTCGCCGGCGCGCACTATTATGTGGAAAAGAACGTCAGGCGCGGTATCTCGGCTATAACTGTTTCTAAACTGGACCCGGAAGCCGGAGTGCTTGAGATAGCCCGTATGCTTGGCGGCAAAACCAAGTCAACAGAACTGGGGCTGAAACATGCCCGCGAACTGATAAAAGAAAGCCGGGGCTTCTGATGGCGGAAATACGGCTTTTTGACGCGCACAACCACCTGCAGAACTATACCGGCGAAACAGCCCCCCAAAAAGTTCTTGAAAAAGCTTACTCCGGCGGAGTAAAACTGATGCTTTGCAACGGCACCAATCCGGGTGACTGGAAAAATGTCCATGACCTGGCGGGACGCAAAGGCGTTTTCCCGTTCTTCGGTCTTCATCCCTGGTTTATCAGCAATGCTCACGCCGGCTGGCTTGAACTGCTTGGCGATTTCCTTCTCCGCGCGCCTTCCGGCGTGGGCGAGATAGGTCTTGATAGAACCGTTGACACGGATTTATGTGAACAGGAAAAAATTTTCCGCGCGCAGCTTAAGCTCGCCAAAAGGCTTAAAAGACCGGTTTCAATACATTGCGTGAAGGCCTGGGAGAGGGTGGCGGATATTCTCAAAGAAGAGGCGCCGCCGGCCTTTATGCTTCATGCCTACGGAGGGGCGCCCGAAATGGTCAAAGAGCTGTCTGAGTTGGGCGCTTATTTTTCTTTCAACAGCGGGTTGATGAACCCAAAGCGCGAAAAAATGCGCCGGGCCTTAATGACCGTGCCGCTGAATAGACTGTTGTTTGAAACCGAATCTTCCGATCCGGATTCTGAAGCCCGGCGCTCCGGGCCCAAGGGTAGTGAAAACCCCGGTGGGGCGTTCCCTGCGACAAATTCCAGGGAGGGGTATCCGCTTGTTGAGGTTATCCGAGCGGCTGCCGCCGCGCTTGGTCAAAGCCCGGAGGCGTTGGGCGAATTGACCTGGCGCAATGCTGAAATTTTCATGGGTGAGTTATTCCCTGTTTATCTGAAATCATAAAACCGGATGGCTGCGTTTATAGCCGCGCCGCCCGAGGCCGCGCTTTTAGTGACGACTAGGAGCCTGTCCGACATAAGGCTTTCATGACGAAATTGACGATTTTGAAGCCGAGCCGAAGCAACGCGAAACGAGCAGGCTCCAATGAACCTGTAAGTTGAGCGGTGCGATGGCGTAGGCAAAAAGCGGCAATTGCAGGCGAAATTGCTTATGTCGGACAGGCTCCTGGTTTTTGACAGGAATAGTCAGAGAGCGCATGATCTGAAGTTTGGGCTGCGGTAATTCTATTTGTGCGGCTGATTTTAAGGTCACGCGCAGCAACTCTTTCATCGCGCCGGCGTGCAGGGAAACAATCGGAAAAGAGAGCGCTAAACATCCCAGGATTAGTAGGATTCTTCATTTTTGAAGGTATTCATTGAACACCTGCGGCTTGGTTTGTGGTTGTGGAAACCGGAGGGCTGTAAAAAGGTCAATAGGCTGTATGGAGTGTGTCACTGGTTATTAGTTTAACTTATAATTATATGAACGAAAATAGTTGGCGGGCGCGGGCATGGGCATGATATGATAATTACAGCCCTTTAGGAGGTATGCCCATGCCGCTAGAACAGAAGGTCAAATACGAAAGTGAGTGCGACCGTGAATTTGCCCAATGGGTCGTAGGTCAGATCGGTGGCGAGAACCTCCGGCACTGCATCCAGTGCGGGATCTGCAGCGCCGCCTGTCCGCTTTCCCTGTATATGGATTACACGCCCCGCAGGATCATCAATCTTGCCCGCGAGGGATTCAAAAAAGAGGTTTTAAGCTCTTTCACCATCTGGCTGTGCTCCAGCTGCTACGCCTGCAGGGTGGAATGCCCCAAGGAAATACATATTACGGATATTATGTACCTTTTGAAGCGCCGTGCTATTGAAGAAGGCGTATATCCGCGGAGTTTCCCTATCCCGGTTCTGGCGCGCGAGTTCGGCCGCATGATCTTTATGTTCGGCCGCGTCAACGAGACCCTGCTGGTCACCGACCTTTTCCTCCGCACTAACTGGTTTAAGTTCCTGGGCATGATCGGCCTGGGACTGAACCTTATGCGCACGGGCCGCATGTCGTTCCTGCCGGATACCATCAAGCGCCGCGGCGAACTGCGCAAGGTTCTGGATGCGCTTGACGCTGAAGAGAAGAAAGAAAAGAAGGAGGCCTTGTCATGAAATACCTTTATTTCCCCGGCTGTTCTCTCAAAGGGACCGGCAGGGCCTACGAGGAATCTTTCCTGGCCGTGTTCAAGGCCCTGGGCCTGGAGGTCCGCGAATTGGAGGACTGGAACTGCTGCGGCGCCACCGCTTATATGTCGGTGGACGAGACCAAGTCCTACGCTTTGGCCGGTCGTAACCTAGCCATCGCGGAGCGCTCTTCGGACCTGGATGTTATAGCCCCGTGCAGTGCCTGTTATCTGGTACTCAATAAGACTCAGAAAGGCCTCAAGGAAAATCCGGAACTCCGCCGCAAGGTGGTCAACGCCCTGAAGGCCGCCGGCCTGGACTATAAGGGCAAGGTCAGGGTACGCCATCCTCTGGACGTCCTGATCAACGACGTGGGCGTGGAAAAGCTCGCCAAGTTCATCACGAAACCTTTGAAAGGCATGAAATTCGCGCCCTACTACGGCTGCCAGGTGGTGCGGCCCTACTCAACTTTTGACGACCAGTACAACCCGGTGACCATGGATAAGCTTATTGAAGCTGTCGGCGCAGAATGCGTGTCCTGGCCTCTGAAGACCCGCTGCTGCGGCGGCAGTCTTACGGGGACGCTTCCGGAAGTGGGATTGCGTCTGGCCTACATCCTAATAAAGGAAGCCAAGAAGCGCGGCGCCGGCGCCATTGTGACGCTGTGCCCGCTCTGCCAGTTCAATCTGGACGGCTACCAGGACAAGATCGCCAGCAAGTATGAGCGGGTAGATATCCCTACCCTTTATTTTACGCAGATCCTCGGGCTCGCCATGGGCCTGCCCGAGTCGGAACTGGGAATAAAGCGCGGTATAATTTCCGCCGAAGCCGTACTGGCGGGGAGATAAACTATGTCAGAAAATAAACCCAAACAGGAAAACCTTCCCCGCGTCGGTTTCTACATCTGCCACTGCGGGAGCAATATAGCATCCATGATAGATGTGGCCGAGGTTCAGAAATACGCCTCCGGCCTGCCGGGCGTGGCGGTTTCGCGCGATTATAAATATATGTGCTCGGACCCGGGCCAGGAGATGATCGCCAAGGATATCCGGGAGCATAAGCTTGAGCGTCTGGTGGTGGCGGCCTGCTCGCCGAATCTGCACGAGGAAACTTTCCGCAAAGCCGCGGCCAGGGGCGGGCTGAACCCTTTCTATTTCCAGATGGTTAATATCCGGGAGCACGCCGCCTGGGTGCACGAGGATAAGAAGTCGGCTACCGAGAAAGCCAAAGACCTTGCCCGCGCCGCTATCGCCCGCGTGCGCTTTCACCAGGCCCTGGATAAAAAACGTGTCCCGGTGGACCCCAATGTGCTGGTGGTCGGCGGCGGTATCGCCGGCATCCATGCCGCGCTGACTTTGGCCAACGCCGGAAAGAAAGTCACTCTGATAGAGCGCGAGGCCACCATCGGCGGCCACATGGCCATGTTCGACAAAACTTTTCCGACTCTCGACTGTGCGGCTTGTATTCTTACCCCTAAGATGTCGGCCGTCAAAGCCCACCCCAATATCACCCTCTTGACCTATTCCGAAGTGAACAAGGTAGAGGGGTATGTGGGCAACTACAAGGTCACGGTCAAACGCAAGCCCCGCTATGTTAAAGAGGACCTATGCGTCGGATGCATGGAGTGCATAGACGCCTGCGTCTTCAAGGAAGCCAAGTTTCCGGATAAGTTCAACCAGGGCCTGGGCAAGCGCAAGCCCGTTTACATAGATTTTCCGCAGGCCACGCCGAAAGTCGTTCTGCTGGACCCGGAGACCTGCATAGAGCTTAAGACCGGGAAATGCAAGAAATCCTGCGCCGCCGCCTGCGACCGCAAGGCCTTCGATTTCAACCAGAAAGAGGAGATAAAGGAATTACAGGTGGGCGCCATAGTGCTGGCCACGGGCTTTAAGGCTTTCGACGCTAAACGCTCTCCGCAATACGGCTACGGCCGCTACCCGGGCGTCTATACGGCGCTTGAGATCGAACGCCTTGTCAACGCCTCCGGCCCCACTTCCGGAGAGATCGTGCTGCGCGACGGCAAACATCCCAAAGCCGTGGGCATCATCCACTGCGTGGGCTCGCGCGACGCGAAGACCAACAAGTGGTGCTCCCGAGTTTGCTGTATGTATTCCCTGAAGCTGGCCCATCTGATCAAGGAACATTCCGGCGCCGAAGTTTATAATTTCTATATAGATATGCGCGCGCCGGGCAAGGCCTATGAGGAATTCTACGACAAGCTGCTGGGTGAAGGCGTGCATTTCATCAGGGGTCGCGTGGACGAGGTTACGGACTGGGCTATGACGCCCGACGAAGAAGGTAAACTGGTCCTGCGGGTAGAGGACACCCTGGCCGGGTTCGTGCGCCGCATCCCGGTGGATATGGTGGTGCTCTCCACCGGCCTTGAGCCGCAGGCCGACGCCCAGGAAGTCCGCCGCCGCTTTAACATCGGCTGCGGCAGCGAGGGTTTCTTCCAGGAGCGGCATCCCAAGCTTGCCCCTGTCAATACTTTTACCGACGGGATATATATCGCCGGGGCCTGCCAGGCGCCGCGCGATATCCCAGATACGGTAGCGCAGGCCGGGGCCGCGGCGGCCGAGGCGCTGGCGCTCATCGACGCCGGGTTCGTGGAACTGGAACCCAACACTTCGCATGTGGTTGAGGAGGAGTGCTGCGGCTGCAAGTCCTGCGTGCCGCTCTGTCCGTATTCAGCCATCACCTTCGACGAAGTTAAGAAAAAGGCCGTGATCAACGAGGTGCTCTGCAAGGGCTGCGGTGTTTGCGCGGCCGCCTGCCCGTCGGGCTCGATCCGGCAGAACCTGTTCGAGGACGACGAGATCTTCAGCGAGATCCAGGGGATATTGAAATGAACGAACAATTCGAACCTAAAATAGTGGCGTTCTTCTGCAACTGGTGCACCTATACGGCCGCGGATCTGGCCGGCGTATCGCGCCTGAAATACGCCCCGAACGTGCGCGTGATACGGGTCATGTGCTCCGGCCGCGTGGACCCGCAGTTCGTGCTGGATGCCTTCGCGCGCGGGGCCGACGGTGTGCTGCTCGGGGGCTGCCACCCCGGCGACTGCCACTACGCGGAAGGGAATTATAAAACTTTGCGCCGCATGCGGATGCTTGAACGGATGCTTAAGGGTATGGGCATCTATGACGGGCGCTTCCGCCTGGAATGGATCTCCGGCGCCGAGGGCGACAAGGTCAAGACCGTGATCAACGATATGACGAAGAAGGTGCGCGCCCTGGGCCCGCTAGACCTGCCCGGCCACTTCAGGGATTGGGACAAAGAGCTGGAAGAACTCGAGGCCCACGTGAACAAAGATTCCAAAAAAGCGGAGGCGACACATGCCGGATAAACCTAAAGTAGCTTTCTACTGGTGCGCTTCCTGCGGCGGCTGCGAGGAAGCGGTAGTGGACTTGGCCGAGGATATCCTCAAGGTCGTGGAGGCCGTGGATATAGTGCTCTGGCCCGTGGCTATGGATTTCAAGAAAGCCGACGTCGAAGCCAGGCCTGATAAATCCATCGTGGCCGCCTTCATCAACGGCGCCATACGCACCTCTGAGCAGGAGGAATGGGCCCGCATGCTGCGGCGCAAATGCCAGGTAGTGGTCTCTTTCGGCGCCTGCGCCAACTCCGGCGGCATTCCGGCGCTGGCCAACCAGTTCAAGACGGAAACCATCCTGAAATACGTTTACGAGGACTGTCCCGGCCTGGATAACCCCGGTAAGGTCCGCCCGCTGGTAAAAAGCGAGGACGAGGGCCGCACTTTGACCCTGCCGGAAATGCACGGCATGGTACGCGCCCTGGACCAGGTCATAGACGTGGATTACTACCTGCCGGGCTGCCCACCCACGCCCAAACTCATCATGGCCGCGGTACAGGCGCTGCTTTCGGGAAAGCTTCCGCCAAAGGGGACCGTGCTCTCGCCGGACATCGCTCTTTGTGAGGAATGCAAACGCAAGGACTCTAAACCCGTCGACCTCGCTCTGACGGAGTTCAAACGGCCGCACCAGGTCCAGATAGACCCGGAAAAGTGCCTGCTCGCGCAGGGAATAGTCTGTATGGGCCCGGCCACGCGCGGCGGCTGCGAAGCCCTCTGCCCCGGCGGGAACATGGCCTGCACCGGCTGCTTCGGGCCCACTTCCCGCGTAAAGGACCAGGGCGCCAAGTTCGTCTCCTCGGTTTTCTCTAACATCGTTCCCAAAGAGGAAAAAGAGATAGACGCCGTCCTCGACGGCATTCCCGACCCCATAGGGACTTTCTACCGCTACGGCCTTTCAAAGTGCCTATTGCGGCGCAAGCTTAATTAACGCCAGGAGAGCAATATCATGGACAAGACCGCACAAAAAGTTTGGAACCAGGCGCACCAGCAGGCCAACTCCGGCCGCCGCACCGTCACTATAGACCCTATCACGCGCCTGGAAGGCCACGGCAAGATAGAGATCTTCATGAACGACCAGGGCAACGTGGACCGGGCCTATCTCCAGATCCCGGAACTCCGGGGTTTCGAGGTGTTCTGTCAGGGCCGTCCGTCCGAGGACATGCCGCAGCTCACGTCGCGCATCTGCGGCGTCTGTCCCACGGCGCATCATATGGCCGCGACCAAGGCCCTGGACGACCTTTACGGCGTAGAATGCCACCCGGTTGGGCGCAAGATACGCGAGCTGGTCTATAACGCTTTCATGCTGGAGGACCACGCCCTGCACGTATATATTCTGGGCGGCCCGGATTTTATCGTGGGCCCGGACGCTCCCAAGGAACTGCGCAATGTGGTCGGAGTCATCGGCAAGGTGGGCCTGGATGTGGGCAAAAGGGTGATTTCCATGCGCAGGCGCATCCGCGAAATAATCAACTACGCCGGCGGAAAGGTCATCCACCCGGTCATGGGCCTGCCCGGCGGCGTGGCAAAAGGGATCGCGGCTTCGGAATTGCCCAAGTTGAAAGAGGTCGCCAAAGACGGCCTGGACTTCGCGAAGTTCACGCTGCAGGTTTTTCACGACATCGTTTTAAAGAACGACGCCTACGTCAAGCTCATCACCTCGGACGCGTTCACCCATAAGACCCACTACATGGGCCTGGTGGACAAGAACAACAAGGTGAACTTCTACGACGGAGATATCCGCGTGGTTTCGCCGGACGGCAGGGAGCAGTCCAGGTTCCCAGTGCAGAAGTACCTGGAGCATATTTCGGAACACGTGGAACCCTGGAGCTACATAAAGTTCCCTTTCCTCAAGAAAGTCGGCTGGAACGGTTTCACCGAAGGCAATTCCAGCGGCATTTACGCCGTGGCCCCGATGGCCCGGCTGAACGCCGCCGACGGCATGGCCACGCCGGAAGCGCAGAAGGCGTACGAGGAATATTTTAAGGTGCTGGGCGGCAAGCCGGTGCACCACACGCTGGCCAACCACTGGGCGCGCGTGGTGGAGATGCTGCAGGCGGCCGAGCGCATGGTGGAACTGTTGAACGACCCGGAGATAACGGGCAAGGAATTCCGTACCATCCCGACCAAGACCCCGAAGATAGGCATCGGCGTGGTGGAAGCGCCGCGCGGCACGCTTATCCACCAGTACGAGACCGACGAAAGGGGCCTGCTTCACAGGGTTAATCTGATCGTCTCTACCACCAATAATTCCGCGCGCATCGCTATGAGCGTGGACAAGGCGGCCAAGGGCCTGATCAAGGACGGCAAAGTGAACGACGGCCTTCTGAACATGGTGGAGATGGCCTTCAGAGCCTATGATCCCTGCTTCGGCTGCGCCACGCATACTCTGCCGGGCGAGATGCCCCTAGTAGTGACTTTACGCGATCTGAAGGGCGATATTATCCGTGAGATACGTCGGTAGGGAGAGGCTTAAATCCGAGGATTAAAGGCTGAAGGACAATTCCTTCAGCCTTTGTCCTTATTACGGATTCCAGCGAGACCTTGGGGCCGCCCCGGGTGGGGTTTTCCCGGGCCAGGGAGACTGCGCGCTTAAAGCCGGCCTTGCGAACTCGCCAGTCGCGCATAGCGCTCCGGCTCAAACATTCGCGGCCGTCCCGGGGGGATGCGCTTTAAGCGCTTGTCTGAAAACCCCCGAATGGGGCGGCCCCAAGGTCCCGTGTGAATCCGCAGGCCCTGTGGAATCCCGGGAAGAGAATGTTGTCTCGCTTGTAAGGAGAAGGCCATTAATTTAGTATATGAGAAGCTTAATATTGAAATAGTTTGGAAAGCGGGAAAATATTTTTGTGGCACTAAGAAAATTGAGCGAGGGTTGGCTAATCAAGGAAAGTAAGCGGGATATTGAGAAAAACTTAATCATCGGTGCCCCTTTTCTTTCCGTTGCGGTGGTGATCGGGTAATCCGTTTATCTATTGATGGAGGCGGCAACGGGTTTCCTTTCCGCTCCATTTAGGGTTTTAAGACCGGTGTCTGGAGCGAATCCCTCCGGGACGGCGAGGATGTTTGAGGGCAAAAACTTTGTTTTTGCCCGAGTTCCGCAGCCGGCGGAAGACACCGGTCTTTTTCCCTGAAAAACCCGGTCTCGGAGCGGAAAGGAAACCCGTTGCCGACTGCCCGAACTATATATACACAAGCGTAATGGAAAAAAATAAGAAAATTCTGGTGCTGGCACTGGGGAATGATATTTTGGGGGACGACGGCATCGGTTTTCACGCGGCCCGGCTTTTGCGGTTGGAGTTCTCGGATGACGTGGCGGTGGTGGAAACCAGCGAGGCGGGGCTGGCTTTGCTGGACCATCTCGAATATTGCGAGCGGGCGCTGATTCTGGACGCGGTCGCCACCGGCAAATGCGCGCCGGGGACGGTCCTGTGCTGGGACCGGGAAGATTTCCGCCGCTGCGTGTCCCCATCGCAACATGCCGCCGGTCTGCCGCATATATTGGAATTAGCCGAGCGGCTGGGGCTGAACTTCCCGCGCGAATTGCGGGTGGTGTGCGTGGAAGTGGGCGACCCCACAGTGTTCCGGGAGACCCTCACTCCCGAAGCCCGCGAAGCCTTGCCGGCTTTTGTGGCCGAAGCCGGGCGCATTCTGGCGGAATGGGGCTGCCGAAGAAAAAAGAAGTGAATTTATGACCGAAGACAGACTGGCGCGGATAAGGCTGCTGTTGGGCGATGCGGGCGTAAACCGCCTTAAAGATTCCTTTGTGACCGTGGTGGGACTGGGCGCGGTGGGCAGTTACGCCGTGGAAGGGCTGGCCCGCGCCGGCGTGGGGCGGCTACGGCTGGTGGATTTCGATATTGTAAAGGCTAGTACACTGTAAAGTTAATTCTTAATAGTCTCGTAATGCCTGCTGAGCTTCTCCCGGGCCTTGTCCTTTGTGAAACACCAGGAGATCTTCGTCTTA